>Ga0163162_10002036_pt1 | contig 19019 bp, 19 predicted proteins | sample S55metaG_FD_115310 | JGI IMG/M metagenome (GOLD analysis project Ga0163162, IMG submission 115310) | Switchgrass rhizosphere microbial communities from Kellogg Biological Station, Michigan, USA - S5-5 metaG | ecosystem: Host-associated > Plants > Roots > Rhizosphere > Soil | place: USA...
CTTCCAGGAACAGCTGGACAACGGCATGAAGGACCTGGCGGAAAAGCAGGGCAAGGGCGGGTTGCCGAGGGCCCCGGACACAGGCACCACGGCCTCCGACGTGCCGCCTCCGTCGCCGGATACGGACGCAGAACAGGAACTGACCGAGCAGGAAAAAGCCGCCAACCAGGCCGAGTCGCAGGTCGAACAGGAGAGCGCGGAGGGGTCGGACCAGGATCAGTAGCCGCCCGAAGAAAAGGAGCGGCGGTAGCGCCGGCGTGCCGCCGACTGTCCGGCGGGCATCTTGCCCTCCGCTGCGAGGGCGGGACGCCCTCGCGACAGCCGGCAAGATGCCGGCGCTACAAATTCATGACCTTCGCGTCCTGAGATCAGGCTACTTTAGAACTCTTCTGCGTTTCAAGGAACTTGAGCAGGTCGGCGTTGATCTGGTCTGCGTGGGTTGTGGGCATCCCGTGCGGAAACCCGGGATACACCTTCAGTGTGGCGTTCTTCACAATCTTCGAGGACATCAGACCCGCCGCCCCAATGGGCACGATCTGGTCATCGTCGCCATGAAGGATGAGGGTTGGCACGTCGAACTTCTTCAGGTCCTCGGTAAAATCCGTCTCCGAGAAGGCCTTGATGCAGTCGTAATGGGGTTTATTGCCTCCCATCATTCCCTGCAACCACCAGCGTTGCCTGATGCCTTCTGAAATCTTCGCGCCCGGCCGGTTATAGCCGTAGAACGGCAGCGTCAGGTCCCTGTAGAACTCCGCCCGATTGGCCGCAAGTTGGGCCCGCAGATCGTCGAAAACCGAGAGCGGCAAGCCCCCGGGATTCTTCTGCGTCTTCAACATCAAAGGTGGGACCGCGCTGATGAGCACGGCCGCGGCGACTCGTTTCGTGCCATGCCGGCCGATGTAACGGGCAACTTCTCCGCCACCGGTGGAGTGGCCCACGTGGATTGCGTCCTTCAGATCGAGCTTTTCAGTCAGCGCCGCGAGATCGTCGGCGTAGGTGTCCATCTCGTTGCCATCCCAGGTCTGGGTGGAACGGCCGTGGCCTCGCCGGTCATGCGCGATGACGCGATAACCGTGCTGGCCGAAAAAGAGCATTTGCCCTTCCCATTCGTCCGCGCTGAGCGGCCAGCCGTGGCTGAACACCATGGGTTGACCTTTGCCCCAGTCCTTGTAGTAGATCGTCGTACCGTCTTTTACTGTAATAGTACCCATGAAATTTTCTCCTTCGATTAGCGCGAAACGACAACGCTATCTATGCCAGCGATTATATGCTGAACGAACTCAAGGCCGATTCGACGATTCTGGATGGCCGGCACCCCGCAAGTCCTCCCAGCGGCTGGCCACTGCAACGTCCCCTCTCTAACCACTATCCCCAATAATCCTCAACCCTGAGACGCGGTTTCATCGCAGTCACTTCAGCCTCGATAACTGGGCGTTGAACCTCCGTAATCTTCGTCCGCGAGTATCGCTGCGCTACCTTGTTCTCTCCGGCGTTGTCCGATGAATCTCAAATTCAATTCCAAACCAGACCGGCGCCGCCGGCAGCGCCAGTTGCTGAACTCCTCGGTGCAGGTGTTCACGGAGTCTGCCCGGATCGATGCTCTGGGCATCAATCTCAGCGAGGTCGGGATGGGCTTGTTCACTCTCGCCAATCTGCCCCTGGGATCTCAGATTCAAGTTGAATTTCTTCCGCCCGGAGGCAAGGAACGGGTCCGAATCTCCGGGACGGTCCGCTATCGCGCTCTGTATCTGTACGGCATCGAGTTCATCAAGGACGCGGATCAAGATCAAGTTAGTCAGACACTCACAGGAAGACTGGCCAGCCGCCACGCCCACTCTTAGCCGATTCGTGACTGCGCACTTAAGAGCTTCACCGGCCTAACTGGCTTTACTTTCTTTCGCCAGGCGGGCCTGCGTGGCGTCATAGCTCTCGCCGTAAATGGACGGCACTTTGCCGCCCATGGGACGCACGTACACGGAGAGTTGTCCGCGATGGTGGATGGTGTGGTTCAACGCCAGCTGTACGAAGCCGACCGCGGGAAGCTGGAACATGCCCCGGAAATCCATCGACCGGGCGAGTTGCTCACCGCTGAGCTCTTCGAGTTTCCGCAGATTCCCGGCAAAGCTTTCCTCAAACCAGGCGGCAATGCCGGCGGAGTTTGCGGCAGACTCCGGCCGGGGGATGGGGCTGAAATCAAACGCGCCCACAGGTATGCCGCTGAAAAAGCGATGCTCCGACGCTACGATATGCCACGCCAGTTCCAGCGCGGTTTTCGAAACGGCGTCGGGACGATAGTCACCCTTGTCGAGTGGAATGGCTTCGATCACTCGCCTGGTGGTCTGGTGTTCATTCTTAAGCGTGGGCAATGCCGTGCTCAGGACGAATTTGGCCTGATCGGGCGCGAGTTGCGGAGATGACATGGTCCGTTCCTTTCAAGAAGTCTGGATCATTCTAGCCCAGTGAGGGCAAATGAATGAGCCACCCTCGTTGACCCGGGTGTTGGTGCAATCACCTGATACACCGTTGTATTGGCCTAAGCTCGATCACTATCGCGTGTGAGCGGCGTCACAGCCTGGAAGTACGTTTTCCTTTTCAATAAACTAGCGCTGGACTACGTCTTCGGAGCTGCCCGGGTGTTCATTCTTTAGGCCGCAGGTGAAAAATGACAAGGTTCCCCACCTTTCAGGTCAGAAGCCAACCGGCGGCAATACGGTACATGCTCGCCTTACTGGCTGCATTCGTTGTTCTCCTGCTGCGGCAGATACTTTCTCTCTGGCTGGGAGCGAACTACCCCTATCTCACGGTCTCAGCGGCAGTGGTTTTCTCGGGTTGGTATTGCGGAGTTGGCCCGTCCATCGTGGCCACGCTGACAACTTTGCTGGGGACGTGGTACTGGTTTGTACCGACTGTTGGCTCCTTCGCGCTCACAAATCCGGGAGCTCAGGTAGTTGGGATGATTGTCTTTCTGATTCTTTCTGGTTTCATCATCGCGCTCGGGGAAGAAAGCCGCCGTTCCAAGGCAAAATTGGAACAAAGCGAGTTCCGGTTCAGGAGGCTCATCGAATCCAACATAATCCCGGTTGTCTGCACCAATATGGACAGGATTACCGAAGCGAATGATGCTTTCTTGAATATGGTCGGCTACAGCCGAGATGACCTGGAGCGAGGGGCGATTAACTGGGAGAGCATGACTCCGCCCGAGTGCGCTTCGAAAGACGAGCACGCGGTATTGCAACTCAAGCTGACGGGGTCTTGCACACCATTTGAGAAAGAGTACATACGTAAAGATGGCAGTCGCGTGCCCATCCTCATCGGGGGCACCGTGCTCAGCCTGTCACCGCTGGAGACGCTCTGCTTTGTAGTGGATTTATCCGACCTGAAACGATTGGAAGCCGAGTTGCGAGCCGTCCATCAAGGACTGGAACACAAGGTCGAGGAGCGCACCCAGGATCTCGCCAAAATGGTGGAGACCCTGGAGTCGGAGGTGGAGGTCCGCGAGAAAACGGAAGTACAGCTACGTGAACTATCGGGTCGTGTGCTTCGCCTTCAAGATGAAGAGCGTCGTCGCGTTGCCCGCGATTTGCACGACAGCACGGGGCAGACTCTCAGCGCCTTGAAACTGGCATTGGCAGCGCTGGGGAAATTGGTGGCAAGCGTTCCGAAGGCGACCGAACTGCTGAACGATCTTGACGGGCTGGCCGATCAGGCGCTGCAGGAGATACGCACCACTTCGTACGTTCTCCATCCGCCTATGCTCGACGAGGCCGGACTCTCGTCCGCAGCGCAATGGTATGTGGACGGATTCACCCAGCGCAGTGGAATCAAAGTGCACATGGAACTGTCGCCCGCTCCACGGTTAACGAAGACGGCCGAGCTTGTACTCTTCCGGGTGCTGCAAGAGAGTTTGACCAACGTTCTCCGGCATTCGGGCAGCTCTGTTGTAGATATACGCCTGCACTCAGACGATCAGAATGCGGTGATATCGATAAGAGACTATGGCAGGGGTATCCCCTCCGAAAAGCTTGCCAGCTTTCACCATACCGGGGCAGGAGTCGGAGTCGGTTTGGGCGGAATGAAGGAGCGCGTTGCGGAATTGGGCGGTCACCTCAGAGTTGAGTGCGGCGGTAAAGGCACTTGCGTCACCGCCACGGTACCGCTGACCATGCCTGAAAAAGCCTCCCACCAACCCAATCGGGGGCATGGCCACACAGCACCAGCCGCTTAGCTCAATCGAATCGCGGGCAGGGTACAGAGCTCATCGTCAGCGCAAGACCAGGTGTGAATACTCCGGATGTTTCGCGAGGTAATCAAGCACCGAGGGGCAAATCACGTCCACCTTCAATCCGTTCTTGAGCGCGTACTGGAGCGCGGTCTCCGCCAGAGAGGACGCCAGACCCAGGCCGCGCAATTCGGCGGGGACCTCGGTATGGATCAGTCCGAGCACACTTCCAGTCATGGTGTATTCCAAATAGGCTACTTTTCCGTCGCGCTCGATCTCGAAGCGGCCGGTGGTTACCTTCTGCGGCGCTGGTGACTTGCGGCCGGAAATCCTCCATCCCGCCATTGGCTGTTTCCCCCGGGTTGTGAGTGTAAACGCCTGCCCTCGCCAGTTAGTGACAAATCGCTCTAGGCTACACTCTATATCCAAGCCGATGACAGACCCGAGAGCGTCAAGGTGGATAACTTATCGCCGCTGGATTCATATCATTATGTTGGGCACAGTTGCGGCTTGGTGGGCACTATGGGATTTCCAAAGAGGGTCCGCGCTAATTCCGAACCCGGCGCCCCGCCTGATATGGATTGCCCCGGCTTTGGACAAGCCCTTCTTGTTCTGGGTGCTACCCATTGGAGGAATCGCGGTCGCCCAGATGGTTTGCTACTCCCTCGATAAGACCTTTCTCGGACAGCGGTGGACGGTGAGCGATATCTTGCGGCTTGCCTGCTGGCGCACGATTTCTCCAACCGTAGGCCTTCTGTTTGTCGCCACTGGCTTCGAGGCAATCTACAACCGGAGTTTAGTGGGTATTTTGTGGCTCGTCGCCGCTGCAATACTCGCCATAGTCGGAACGTCGCGTTCCAGGTCGGCGGAGGGCATTAAGCTGCAACTGGTGAAGGGTGGTGAACTCTATAAGCGGGCGTTCGTTCTAGCCAAGCACATGCGCGTGCCGCTCAAACGAGTCTATGTTGTCCCAGCCGGCAGGGGACACTTGACCAATGCCTACGGACTCTCGCAAAGCATCGCCGTAACCGACAACTACGGCAAGTTCCTCAGCGGCCCTGAACTCGATTTTGTCATAGGGCATGAACTGGGGCATGTAAAGGCTCAGCATGGCCGCAAGAAACTCCTCATAGTGGGGACCGTATTCGCGGGCATCGCCCTCGCTTGTTTCTTTCTGCCGCCCATCTTGATTCCATTCCGTCCCCTTCTCGACATCCCGGTGATGTATCGCCGGTTCTTACTTTCTATTTTTTCTCTCGTCGTTTTGAATACGCCTCCGATGAGGCCGGTCTTGCATTGACGCACGACCCGGAGAATGCAATTCGTGCCCTTGCCAATCTGTATCGCATCACTCAAGCTCCCGTTCACTTCGACCGACTGACAGAGCTTTTCATGACACATCCACCTTTGACGCGTCGAGTGCGGGCGATAGCTGAGTCGGGCGCGATGCCCGCCGAGCGACTGTCCGAGGTCATTGACGAGATGGAGGTGCGAGGAGTCGTCTGGGAATAGCTGTCGCAAAATCGTCTTTACACCAACAACCCGGTGGGCGCGGCAAGCCCCTCCCGCGGGCTGTCGCGCGGCGTCGAGAGACTGTCACAACTTCTTTCGTCCCTTCGGGGCTCCCACGCGGTCCGCTCTTTACCCACGGCTTGCGCCGTGGGCTTCATTCTTGCGCCGCTTCGCGTCTATTGTGGGACCGCTACTCCACTTTTTGCTTGCGTCCAAGGTCGCGACACAGTCTCGTCTAGCCGACCCCAGGCGAGGATTACCCGATCCCGCCCCCATGGGTGCCGGTGTTTATCGAGGCAAATCGCGCTGTGCCCGCGCTTGACCTAACGGCCGACCTGAAAATCAGCCCTGCAGCCGTGATCGACCCAGATGCCGCGACGATCAAAGCCCCAACTGCGGCCCTGCCGGCATGACGAATCGCTATTCTGCTTGACCAGTTGCACGCCGCCTCGCGTGTCAGCCGGGCAATAGTGCCGGTGCATATCATCCGACGAGCACGAGATTACCTGCCCCGAGCCGTATCCGTGATTGTCGCCGTGATATCCGTCCTGGGCGCGGTCCCGGTCCCGGTCGTAGTCCCGATCGTGGTCTCCATCTCGATCCCTGCCACCTCGGCCATCCATCGCGAAATCAGCCCGGCAGCCGTGGTCCACCCAGATGCCGCGGTTGTCGGATCCCCAGCTGTAGCCCTCCGTGCAAGCCGACTCGCTACGTTGTCTCACCAGTTGCGCTCGCCCTGGTCCGTTGGCTGAACAATAATGACGCTTGCCGTCGTCGGACGAACACGAAATAGTTTGCGCAGCGCTGCGCGGAATGAAAATCACCAGCGCCGCTACGATCAATCCGAGATAAATCCAATTCTTTGTGCTCAACATTTTCTGCCTCCTCAAACCACAATTAGCGATGAGATCAGGTCCGGTCAGACCGCGCTGCGGCGGCCGCTAAACAGATTAATGACCAAAACCACCAGTCCAACCACCAGCAGCAGGTGGATCAGACCTCCACCCACATGCAGACTGAAGCCCAGAAGCCACAGAATCAGAAGCACCACACAAATAGTCCAAAGCATAGTCACGTCCTCTGCTCATCCTCGAGCACCACTCGAAAAGTTGGTTCCGTGAGGAACCAGCTAACAGTATTCGGCACTCCCCATCGTTTTACTGATCAGGATTGCTCACATGGCGTTTGTTTCCCCAGCGGCAGGGGTTCTCCGTGCGATGTCTTCCTCGAGGGGGGGCCGCCGGACAGACGGCAGAATCGTCCATGCCACCGATCTGAGCAAGGCGATTGGCAGGGAAATCCGCGCGGGTAGCTCCATGTACAGCTGTTTGTGCTCTTGATGGACTGGCGGCAAAGGCCCCGGCCGGCCTCCCGGACACCTTGCACCGTGATTTTTCTGTGCCAGGGGACCTTTACTCGTAGTAACATGCGCCGCATCAGGGCTGCTCTGGCAGCCGGGACGCCAAGCCGCGTCTGCTTTCCACCTTGTCCGTGGAGGAATTCATGGAGAATCGAGCCCTAGGGAGTTCGACCACCGCCAGTTCACCATCTACCGCGACGCACCACGAGGGACGCAATTTCTGGGTGCTGACCGCATACGCGGTTTCCGGGCTGGCCCTGTTCGGTGTGCTGATTTATTACGTCTCGGCCTACATCACGCAGTAATCAGGAATCGTCCGGGCCGGCTGGTTGGCCCAGTCGTGTGTCTGCGCGGTTTTCATCCTTCGACCTCGGCTCGGGTTGTGGACGAGCTGCGTTGCGGGCGTTTTTGTGCAGCCGTGTCGCGGAGCAGGGTTGTGGAAGAGCGGCCCTTCAGGGCCGCGTTCGCGCCCGCCACACCCATCGGCCTTCAGGCCCGGTCGCGCCACTGGGGCTGAAGCCCGGCCTCTGCTCTTCGAGACGCGGCGCTTGAAGCGTCGCTCTTCCACGACCCGTCCAGGGTTCCGTGCCGAGACGCACCCTGGAATCCGACGGTCGGCATCCCGGTCCGGATCCGCGGCTACGGCGGACGGCCGCGCCATCTCAGGATCGCTTTCTGCGCTTTCTTCCCGCGGAATTCCGTTCCCTCGAGCCACATTCCGGAATTCCGGTTTTGCCGCGCTCTCTGAATTTCCTCGCCCGAGACCGTGCTACAATCCCCGATTGCCCGGTTAGCGACGCCGGCCAATCCCCACATAAACGAGACGCACTCACTCCCGTGGCCCATGATCCCTCGAAGACCGCCGTCACCTACGCCGACGCCGGGGTGGACATTGACCGCGCCAACCGCACCAAAAAGCGGATCAAGTATCTCGCCCATAAGACCTTTACCCGCAGTGTCCTGAGCGAAATCGGCGGCTTCGGCGGCCTGTTCGCGGTGGACAAGGCGAAGTGGGTGGATCCGATCCTGGTGTCGAGCGTGGATGGGGTGGGCACGAAGCTGAAGATCGCCTTCGAGATGGACGTGCATCACACCATCGGCGCCGACCTGGTCAATCATTGCGTCAACGACATTGCGGTGCAGGGCGCCACGCCCCTCTTTTTCATGGACTATCTGGCCACGGGCAGGATCGAACCCGAGGTCACGGAGAAAGTCATTGAAGGCCTGGCCGACGCCTGCAAGCACAACGGCTGTGCCCTGATCGGCGGCGAAACCGCCGAGATGCCGGGCTTTTATCCGGATGGCGAGTACGACCTGGCCGGATTCATCGTAGGCGCGGTCGAGCGCGAGCGAATTATTACCGGCAAGACGGTCGAAGTCGGCGACGTGATCTTAGGACTGGCTTCAAACGGCCTGCACACCAACGGCTACGCGCTGGCCCGCAAGCTGCTTTTCGAAGTCGGCAAATACACCCTGGATTCATACGTGAATGAACTCAAGGGAAAAGTCGGCAACGAACTTCTGCGCACCCACAAGAGCTACTGGCCGGCCATCAAGCGCCTGGTGGACGGCGAGTGCGTCTCCGCCATGGCCCACATCACGGGCGGCGGCATCACCGAAAATCTGCCGCGCGTCCTGCCGCGGGGCGTGGCCGCCGTCATCGAGATGGGCTCCTGGCAAGTGCCGCCGATTTTCGAGCACCTGCAGCAACTGGGCAACGTCCCGCAGGATGAGATGCTCCGCACCTTCAACATGGGACTGGGAATGCTGCTGGTGGTCCCGTCGAAGAAGTTCAAGAAAGCCCAGACCGTGCTGGAGCGCGCGGGAGAGAAGGCCTTCACCGTCGGCCGGATTGTGAAGGGCGACCGCAAGGTGATGTACACCTAGCGCGGCTCACGTCTATCTATCTTTCTTTTCTTTATTCCTGGTGAAAAGTGGCTGCCCCATCCTTGCGCGTTTTTTTGCGCAAGGGTGGGAACGAGGCTGCTGCCAGCTGGGCAGGGATGCCCGGGATTAGCGCTGTTGTGGGGGACATTTCGTTTGGGTCCGCTGGAAGCGAAGCCCATTGTCGATTTCGCAAGTTCAACCCGCCAGGCGGGTGCCCATCCGTTGCGCTTTTTGCGAAGGGTGGGAGGCAGCTGATTGCGCAATCGCCTTGCCGTCTCCACAAAACTTTACGTACAAGTGGAATGCAGCACACAACATGAGGCCTTATTGTGTGTTGGATTTATCACGGCATCTCGCACCGCGAGATTGCCGGAGACGTCTCATGCTCAATGCTTTGGTTCTACCCTCTTTTCCCCAGCCCGCGCGGCGCAGGCGCTGGGCGGCTTGCCTGGGGATGGTCTCGCTGCTGGTGCTGGGCGGGTGCACCCGTCTCCAGGTCAAGCTGGGGCGGAAAATGCACCTGGACAAATCCCCATCACGTCGATGCGGCCAGCTCGCCTAAAGGCCCGGGCATCGCACTATTGGCGCAACGGTTTCGGCGGCGCCAGCGCGATCAGCGCGATGCCTACGATGACCAACGCCGGAACATCGCCCAGCAGATGCCCGTGCTCGCCTGCATTCAACAACGCCTGCACCGTCATGATTCCGGCATGGACCAGGCTCGACCACGCCGCAAAGGCAATGAGGCTGCGATGCTCCGCGGGGCGGCGGGACGCGATCAGCAAAAAGACGCCCAGCGTGGCGTAAACTCCGAGAATCATCTGCTCATATTCCGGCTGGTTCGGCTGCCAGCGCCAGCCACTCGGCCACAAGAACATCATGAGTGGGTACACGCCGACCAGGAAGATCAGGCCCACCAGGGTCAGAACGACTTGCAGGGCACGTTTCCTGTTCATGACACACCTCCGTTTAATCAAAGAACACTAATTCAGGCCTGGTCGTAGAACTTCAACGCCATGGCGCCGTGGGTTGCCGCTCCACCCGCGCGCAAGGCGGCTGCAATCAGTGAGCTTTCGGTGATTTCCTCGCGAGACGCGCCTGCCGCTTTCGCGCCCTTTACGTGCACTTCAATGCAATAGGGGCACTGGGTCGTGAAAGCGACGCCCAAGGCGATGAGCTCGCGATATTTTCTCGGAATGGCGCCGTCCTCGCGGCGAACAATGTTATCGAGGCTGAGCCAGGCGTTGAACTCCGTGGGCGCGAGTTTGCCCATCTCCTTGAGAAACCGCAGATCGCCGACATCGTGGTAGTGCTCGCTCATTCTTCCTCCCTATGCGTCCAGTCATCCTGGAACGGGTTGCTTACGATTCCAAGAATAGCTGCTGGAGGGCCCGGAACAAGATGGCGGATATGACATTGTGCATAGGTGATCAGGCCATCGCGCCCCGGAGGGACGGAGCCGGGCTGCATCGGCGTGGCGGGGGCGGCGCTCAGTTGTCGTCCGGGACGAAGTCCCATTGCTCGCAAAAGAGGCGAGAAATGGGGCACCCCGGCCTGTTCCAGTGGCTCCGAAAGGACAGCATAGTCTTACTTGTTCAGCAGGTCGCAGTTGGCGGCGCACTTCACGGTTTGCAGCTGGATTTCAGCCTTCTTGTGCGGGATCTTGGCCGTGTCTGGAACCACCACCAGCGATTGGCGTCCATCGGCGAGGTTAACCGTGCAGTCGAAGCTGAGCGATTGAACTCCGCGCTGCTTGCATGAGGTCTTGGACAGTGCAGAGGCGAGCGTTGCCGGGTTGTCATACACCTGGTCGGCGAGTTCGGACGGCAAGAGCGCGATCGTCATGGGGATCGGAGCCTTTACCCGGACATTCACCTGCTGCCCATCGCGTTCCGGAGTCAGAAGGCTGTAGATTTTCGGCACGGAGGTCAGCTCATATTTCTCCTTCACCAGAGAAAACCACTGGAACTCAGCCTGGATACAATTCTGTACGCACGTCCAGCTATAGTAGGTGACCATCACTTCATTGGGCGAGATGAACTGCCGGGGGGCTCCGCGGCCCAGCACCACTCCAATGCCTGTCAATATGGCGCGATCGGGGGTTCGTTCGTCGCGAATAAGCAGCACCATCGGCCGGTTCGGCGGCATGTGGCACTCGTACGTCGTGCTGGTCACGTGCTCACGGAGGCAACGAAACTCAGGGGCTGCCTGACTCTCCGGATGCTGCTGCCAGGCATTCCAGTCGCTGGCAAACGCCATAGCGATGGTTACCGGCCGCCTGGCCTGAATGTCAACGTGCATGCCGCCACCGTCCGCACCCGGGCGATAGACGCGGCCGGCGTGGTAGTCCGCTGGATCGAGCTGTGAAACTTCATCGCTGGCGCGGACCCAGTCGAACACTTTGTCTTGCGCGAGGGACAGCGTGCCAAGAGACAACAGCACCAACCCGAGCATGCACACTTTTTTCATAACGCCCCTACTTTATTTAAGGATAGAGCGGGCGTAGGGAACAAGCGGCATCGACAGCTTTACATAACCTTCGTAATCGCGGTGAGGGCCCTGGTCTCAAGGGATGCAAAGTACGAATCTAGCGGCGTGCGATCGCTTTGCGGTAATCGTCGGCGGTGGTGCGGTAGCAGGGAAGGGTGCCGTTTTTGTCGGCGGCACTCAGGCCGGGAGCATCGGCGGCATTGTGCGCGTCCGGGTGAGGGTCGGTTTCTGGCCAGGTCATCTGCATCAGGGATTCGTCGCAACTACGGTCCCGGCTGACCAGCAGCTTGTACACTTTCGAGTTGTCCACACCATACTCAGAGAGTCGCCGCTGATAGGGGAGATAGACATAAACCAGCTTGACCAGTTCTGTGAGATTTTTGCGCAAGCGTCTCTCGGCAATGTAAACCTCGTAATTCGAAAAATAAGACGAGCTGGGCAGCGCCATGGCCAAGCCAATCAGGCGCAAAGGCATTTCCTGGGTAGGCGGTTCGCGGACGGCCGCAGGCCGCTGCCGCGGGTTGTCAGTGATCGGCGGCGCAGGCGCCAGGGCGGGAGCATTGGCCATCGCCATCTGGCGTCCCCCCCGGCTGGAGTTTCCCCCCTCCCCGACGGAGGGAGCGGGTGGCACGCCTTGCACGCCGTTACCGGCACCAGCGCCGGAAAACAATCCCGCGCGCTGACCTGCTCCGGAACCGCCTGCCCCCCCGAGGGATGGCGGGGGCGGCACCGCCTGCACGCCGGCGCTCGAGAGCGAAGTGGCGGACAACGAACCGCCGCGTCCAGCTCCAGCAGAGCTGTCTGCGTTCTCAAACGCCTGCGCCGATGGCGGAGGCGGCACCACGCTGGACCCGGTCCCGGACAACATGCCCGCGCGAGCACCACCATGAGCTCCCGAGCCAGCGATCGAAGGGGGAGGCGGCACGACCAGGCCCGCCAAGCCGCCCGGCCCCGATTGGAGCGTTCCCGAAATTGTGCGCTGCTCGCCCACCGGCAAGCGCGGTGCGGGCGCGACTACGACCACTGCGGCTGGGCCAATATTCATGTCCCCAACACTGCGTACTGACGCCTGCAAAACGGGTGGCGGGCCCACCACGCCGGCACCGGGCACGGTCATCACATGCCTTGAGGATTCGATTCCAACCTGAGGTGCGGGGGCGACGCCGGAGGCTTGCAGCGAAGCGAGACGGCGCGATGTCCCCTGGCTCACCTCGGGCGGCGGTGCCACGATCGCAGTTGGACCCGAAGGTCCGCTGAAACCCGATGACCCGGTGGACGCCAGCGGCATCGCCGGAAGGACCGGGTTCGAGGCCACGATATTCGGGGCCACGAGGTTGGGCCGCCCCGGTCCCTTCAGCTTGATGTCAGGCGCCTTGAGGGCTGCTTGGGCGCGCTCGGGCGCCACCCGGATCGAGCCGCGACGCGCTGAGTCAATCTGCGTCCGCGAAGCTCGCTGCACCGGGGCCGGGTTGCCGCGCAGCGCTGGATATGACCCGTCAGGCTTGTAATAGGTAAGGTGGGTATTTTCAAAGGGGCTTCGCCGCAGTGGCTGCTCTAGCGTCCCCGAGTGCGAGAGGGTCAATATCAGGGCTAGCACGACCGCATGGCCGAGCAGCGATTGTCCAAAGCGGCGCCAGGGCAGGCCGGAGTCGAACAGGACCTCCCGCCAGAAAGACAAAGATCGGAATTCGTGGGCCCGCGGCGGAATCGAGCGCAGCGTGTCGGACAGGTTTCGCAGGAAAAGCCGGTGTGCCGGCTCCAGTTCGACCAGCAGCCTGAGGCAAGGCAGGTCTTTCAGCTGAGTCTGGGACTGCGTGTCAGCGGAGTTTTCCGCTGTAGCCATCGAATCCACGGTCACCCGCCGCATGTTTTTCCAGTCATATTCGCACTGGGCCCCGCACAGACGACACACCTGGTAATAGTGGCCGTCAGCGCCCCGCAGCGGCCAGAAAAACTCGTGGATACAAGCACCAGGCATAAAGACAATCCGGCAAGGTTCTTTGGGATCCGGGCAGACGACCGGAAGTAACTATCATCTAGGCGTAGCTCGGAATTGGCTAGGGTACTTTAGTTCAGAATGAACTAAGTATTTTTTGACCAGGGGTGGGAAGTTGCCGGTTACCTCATCCAGACAGAGTGTGGCGCGGGCGCCCTCGCCCGCAGCCTTTGAACTTGATATTAATCTCAGGCCTTGGATCTATCGCTTCAGCAAGTCCACCGGCTCCTTCACGTCATGCACCCTCAAATATTTCGCCAGTGCAGGATACTTCCTGGCCACCGCTTCATACATCGCATAGGCCACATTGCGATATGAGAAGTGGCCCGCCGGCCCCGTCCTCAGCTCGGAGATATAAACCACCTCGGCAAAATCCATCTTGAAGAGGGTGCGCTTGCGGAAGCCCAGCGGAATTGCGTACTGAGAATTCTCCCGCGCCTCGGCTGCTGCCCCAGCAGCCAGTTGCTCGACCGCGCTCGCGGTGCGCTGCATCACGTTATCGTAGTTTCCCCGTGCGCCTGAGGCTTCCAGTTCCGCTGGCGCGTCGTAGCCATGCCTGGTGGTGAACTCCTGGCCGATCTGGATGCAGCGGCGGTGACGGTGCATGTCGCGGAAACCTCCGATATCCATCAGGATGTCGAAGCGGAACTGTTGCCCGGCGCAGAAGGCCCTGAGAATCTCGTCATGGCGGCCGCGATGGCGCAGCCCCATATCGATGATCTCGCGGCGGATGGCTTCGCCCGCGGCTTGTACCGCCTGGCGAATTTGCCGGTAGGAATAGTGGCTGTGCTCGTAGATCAGCGTGGTTGCCAGTTCAACTTCGAGAGGTTCTTCCTCCAGCAGGTCAACAGTCGGGGCCGGGGCGATAGGCAAATCGCCCATTAATTCGGAGGCCACCTGCCGCAGCGCCCGCCGGGTCTCGATCTCGTATTGGTTGGGATCGGCGTATTTCACCAGCGTCGGGGCCACGCGGACCTCCCGCAACAATTCCTGCTCGGCGCGTGCGCCCAACTCCGGCGAAGCGGCGCGAATCTGCTCGACCAGCTCCCGCAGCGAGTCCTGGTTCACGTTGTATGCAGGTGAGGTCGCGGCGCGTTTCAGCAGTTCTCCCAACTGCCGGAGCTCCTTGTGAGTATGAGAAAGCAGATGCGACACCTGGCTTTCGAGCGTGCGCGCGTTGACGATCTCTCCCAGCGAAGTGTTGGCGGCGAGCGGCAGAAGGTAACGGGAGATATCGAAAGCGCGGGCCCGCAGGGTGCGCTCGTAGGCGTCCTGCTTCATTTCGTCAGGCTTGGGCGTGATGCTGGCCAGGTACAGGAACATCCGGTCCGACAAAGTTTCGTACTCCGCGAATAATGAATCCATCGTCTGCCGATAGAAATCTTTCGCGGACACCGGGGCGGGCGAGTCGCCCGCCACCACACGGGCTTCGCTGAAGTCGGGGACGTAGTAGCCGCTCTTTTTGAAGTCCTGGTAGCGGGTGGAACGTTCCTGGCCGTCCCAGCGCTGCTCATCGGCCACGGCGATGGCGGCCAGAATGGACAGGCGCTCGATGGCCAGCGCGATGTGCGCCAGGTCGGCGATGGAGCGGTGGCCGTACTGAAAGTAGAAGGTATTGAGAAATTTCTCCGCCTTCTGCTGGCTAATCTCGCGCAGCGACTCTTTCATGGAAAGCGCCGAGCGCGAGTATTTGGCCATGGCGTAGGCCTGGATCTCGGGCTCGACGCCATAGACGGCATAGACCTCGACCGCGGGCGCATCACTGGAACTGGGCGCCGGGTTCGCGCTTTCGCCCGGGGCCTTTTCGACTACTTCAGACATGGGCATCTCTATTGTCCCTGGCTTCTCCGGTTCCTCCGGCTGGGCGGCGTGTATTGCTCGACGAACCGAGGGCGAGACGCCCTCGAGACAGCCGGCAAGATGCCGGCGCTACGCAGCGTCTGCGGAGTTCGTTCGAATCTTACTGCAATGCTCAAGGATTCGCCCTGAGGAAAAGATCGGCAACTTTCAGGGCCAGGTTAGCGGGAACTACGTCATCGCGGTTGCACAGCACGATGATGGTGAGCTTGTCGTCCACCAGACGTTGAATCGTGGTGCGAAAGCCCACGGTTTCGCCGTAGTGCCACATGCGGCTGCGATTTTTGTATGGATTCAGGAACCAGCCAAAGCCGTAGGCGGCCGGGGTGCCGTCAGGGTCCTGCACGCTGCCATCCGGCACTTTTACCGGAATGATCGCCGGCTCCATCTCGGCCTCACTGAGTAGAGTGTTATGCGTGAGCGCCCGGTCCCACTTGGCCAGATCGTCGAGCGAGGAATAGATCCCGCCATCGCCCAGGACCGCCGAGGCCGGGCTCTGGTCCATCTCGCGCCCGGCGGGGCCGTCATGAGTATGGCCATAGGCACGGTGGGCCACGGTGTTCTTGCCCTTCTCGTAGGCCACGGTTTGCTTCATATCCAGAGGGGCGAAGATGCGGTCGTGAAGAAAATCGCCAAAGGGCTGGCCCGACACCTTTTCCACCACCATGGCCAGCACGGCGTAGCCGGAGTTGCTGTAATCCCATCGGGTGCCGGGAGGAAATTTCGTGGTCTTCTGTTCTTTCAGCAACTGCAGCACGCCGACGTCCTTAATCTGTGGAATATTTTCCGGCGGAGTGCCGGCCGCGGGCTTCGCCATCAGATCTTCGTAGTCGAGCAGGCCTGAGGTGTGGTTCAGAAGATTGCGGATGGTGATGGATTTCCCGTACTCCGGAAAGTCGGGAAAGATGTCGGTGAGCCGGTCCTGGTAGCGCAGCTTGCCATCGCGCGCCAGCAGCATGACGGCCATCGCAGTGAACTGCTTGGTGCACGACGCCAGGCGAAAATTGGTGTGCCCGTCAATCTTCCGCCGGGAGCGCAGATCAATTACGCCGTAACCGTGCTTGAACACAACCTGTCCGTTCTTGACGACGAGCACGGCACCGCCGGGGCCGCCATCCGACTTGAGCTCAGCAAAGATTTGATTGATCTGTTCTTCTGATACAGGGCCCTCCGCCCCGCAAAAAGGCAGCGCGGCAAGCCACAACAATCCGATGAGCCCCACCTTTGCGCCCTTGGCGAGTCCTTTGCGTCCTTTGCGGTTAAATTCTTTTACCGCAAAGGACGCAAAGCAAAACCGCAAAGATCGCAAAGAAAAACTTTTGCTGCCGAAGTCTTTCACGTCAGTCTCCGTGAATCACGGGCGAATTCCTGCCACCGCCATCATGCGGCCCGTCACTCCCTTTTCCGCGCGATAGGAGAACAGCAGATCGGTGCGGCATGAAGTGCACAGCGGCGACGCGCTGATGTTCTTCGCCGCCACTCCGGCAGCCATGAGCTGGCGGCGGTTGGCTTCCACCAGATCGAGAAAAATCTTTTTGGGCAACTCGCTGTGGCCGGGGGCGCGGGCGGTCAGAAACAGCAGCGGATACTTCTCGCGGACCGGGTCTGACTCCTCGACCTCGCGAAACAGTTTGCTGCCATATTCAAATTGGGATTCGAACTGGGTCCGCACTTCCCGGCCGACGGCGTAGCAGCATCCATGGACCCCTGGGCCGATGGCCGCCTTGAGATCGCCGGGACGCGTGCCGAAGCAGCGGTACATCTCGCCGACGCCTTTCTCCACGATCCGCTTCACCGTTCCCCGCCAGCCCGCGTGGAAGACTCCCACGGCCCGGCGCTTTGTGTCCACCAAAATTATTGGCAGACAATCGGCGGTGAGAATTGCCAGCAGGAGACCGGGGGTCCGGGTAATCAGGCCGTCGCCGGTCAGAGCTGGCTGCGGAATTTCAGAAACGCAATGAATTAGGTCAGAGTGGACCTGCCGGACGGTGATCAAGGGCAACTCGCGCCCCTTCCTGACGGCTCCGAGTTGGCGGAGGAAGGTGGCCCGATTTTGTTCCACGGCGCGCCTCGAATCCTCCCGGGTAAAGCCAAGATTCAGACTTCTCCCGCCATAGACTTTGGAAAATCCGCCCGGCCTCGTGCTGAAGCCGTGGATCAGCCAGGGAGTGGATGTAAGAGAATCCGCCTGCAGAATTTTGCCTGGTTTCTTCCGGGGAGCTTTCAAGGGCACCGCAACATCTTAGCAACTCGTCCCTGCGCTGTAACAAATGGCAAGTGTGAATTTCTTAGCCGTCGTTGCCGGTTTCAACGGTCCAGGCGTTAACCGCCAAGGACGCAAAGTAACATGGAAGAGTTGAGCGAGCGGATGAAGTGGTCTTCCGGGTATAATGTCGCCCTGCAGTAAATTAGGAAGTTGTCTGTTGTTCTTGCGTCCTTTGCGCTCTTTGCGGTTCAGCGCTTTTGAATGGAAAGGCCGCCGGGAAATCCGCAAAGCTTGGTACCAAATCAGACGCCGTTCAGGAGCCCCATACATGCGTGTCCTTATTGTGACGTTTGCCTTGCTGTGCGCCCTCGTTGCAGGAGCCTTAGCGCAGCAGGCCAACTCATCCACCGACGAAGTCAAGGGAAAGAAGACGAAGAACACAGAGCCAGCCGCAAGGAATCAGGAGAAGAAGCCGGCTGAGAAGACCCCGGAAGCCAATCCGGCCGAAGAGCAGAAGCCAGCGGCTCCCAAACCGGGTACTGACAAGGACAAAGAAGAATTTGATGTCTCCGAAGTTCCGCCGGTGGTGACCCATCACCAGATTGCGCTCGACGGCAAAGTACTCAAGTACACCGCCACCACAGGCCGGCTGCCGCTCAAGCGCGGCGATGGCAAGATCGAAGGCGAGATGTTTTTCGTGGCCTACACACTGGACGGACAAGATGCGGAAAAACGTCCACTGACTTTTGCCTTCAACGGCGGCCCGGGTTCGGCGACCGTCTGGCTGCACATGGGCGCGCTGGGGCCGCGGCGGGTAGGATTGCGGCCCGATGGTTTGCTGCCGCCCGCCCCTTACCACATCGCGGACAACCCGCATACCCTGCTCGACAAGAGTGATCTGGTCCTGGTGGATGCGATGTCAACCGGCTTCAGCCGCGCCGCCAACGCAGAGCTGTCCAAGAAATTTCTGGGTGTGAAGGGCGACATTGACGCCTTCAGTGAATTCATCCGGCTGTATCTCACGCGCTACGAGCGCTGGAGTTCACCGCTCTTTCTCTTCGGCGAAAGTTATGGGACCACGCGCGCCGCTGGCATCGCCGGCAATCTCGTGGACCAGGGCATTTCTTTCAACGGCATCACTCTGCTCTCGACCGCGCTCAGCTTCCAAACGCTCGAAGACACCAAGAGTAACGACCAGCCTTACATCCTGCTGATTCCCAGCTTCACTATGATCGCGGGTTACCACAAGAAACTGCCGCCCGACCTGATGCAGGACATGACCAAGGCGCGGCAGGAGTCGGAGCAATGGGCCTCGACCGAATACGCCGAAGCGCTGGCCAAAGGCGACGCGATTACTCCGGAGGAGCGGCAAAAGGTCATCGATCAGATGGCGCGCTACACCGGCTTGCGTAAAGAAGTTCTCGACCAGGCCAACCTGCGTATCGACGTGCCGAAGTTTACTCATTATCTGCTGCTTGATCAGAAACTGCGC
>Ga0163162_10002037_pt1 | contig 19017 bp, 21 predicted proteins | sample S55metaG_FD_115310 | JGI IMG/M metagenome (GOLD analysis project Ga0163162, IMG submission 115310) | Switchgrass rhizosphere microbial communities from Kellogg Biological Station, Michigan, USA - S5-5 metaG | ecosystem: Host-associated > Plants > Roots > Rhizosphere > Soil | place: USA...
AGCGCGATACTATTTTTCAGCGCCCCTTCGGCATGTATTTTAAATACCTCGTCGTTGCTGACTTTATAAAGGGAGGAAAGAAACCCGCCTATTCCTGAACAGCCAGCGTACAAATCATAATCCAGCGGGCGGTATTCCCGCTGTACCTGTACCGTATTTAAATAACTATCATAAGGCGCCATCCAGGTGCACCGGTCATCCGCCCAAATGGCATTTCGGCACAGTTTGGATCCAATTGTTAAAGCCGGTGTGGTAAAGTCCATTAGTTTATTTTTTGTTTTAAAAAGCTGTAGTTATTTATTGATTCCGGGTTTTTATAAAGACAGGTAAGATCATAACCAATTGACCGGTAACTGTCCGTGATATGTGTTGACTTCTGTTCTTCGTTCATTCGGTTTTCAAAGGAGGTAATCAGCGCCTCCGAAAGTATTTGCGCGTGCTGCATTCCAAAGCTTTGCCCGCCAGCGGGGCTTTCCGCAAAAGCCAGCCCGTTGCATAGTTTTAAGGTAAACATCGGAACATCTTCCTTTAAAAAGGGCTTTACTTCATCCATAAACTGCTGGATAATATTACAGGCTATATGAAGGTATTTAGGGAAAATGTAAAGCACACCCGCATCGTGCCTGTTATATAAGCCGGGATGCTTCAGACATTTAAATTGAAACGGAACAAAATGCCTGTTAAAACCTGAAGTAAGCCTCTTTATAAGAATTGGTACCCCTGAAGCCTCAATGTTCCAGTAAAACCGTAGTAAGGGGCCGCTTCTTCTGCTTTCGGGATTATCGCTGAAGATATAATAGAATGAACTCCCGTCGTCGCTATGTTCTTTTGGATTTTTGATAATTGCATAAGCCGGTCTTGTATTTACCGGCGGCGCAGTTTCAGCTATCATTGCGCTTTGGTGAATAGAAAAGGTATCTGTCCCCTTGCCTACCATGATGTGGTCATTTGGCATACGGAACATGATCTGCCACTTTTCTGAATGATTATCAGTAGCGGTATTAGCCTCCGCTAACTGGCTGATGAATTCATGGTCTTCATATTCACCCGGTTTCGTTTTGTTCTGAAATATGGCATCCGTATTATTACGACAGTAACAATTAGAATAAATAAAGCCTGCCAGGTAGCCGGTTAACTTTTCCTTTTTTTGATGCGGTTCGCTTTTAAATATTAGCTTACTGCCAAAGAAAATATCCCCGCTATCATCAGCAGTAAATGCCGATGCTACCTTTTTAAGTTTCTGTAGATATTCGTTTTCCATTGATCATTCAATTCCAAATAATTCTGTCTGGGCTTCGTCGCGGTAACGCAAGATATTGTGGGACAGTTGCAGGTATCTCGCCGTATTATCGTAAAGTCCTTTAGCTTTGTAGGTAGATTCAATACAGGTTTGTATAACCCTTAAAGCCGTATAGCTTACCGCTTTTTGCAATCGCTTTTTCCGGTCATCGCCGCTGTAATTCATTTTTTCGCAGTAAGAGTCCCAAAAAGATTGAAGCGAAACACGCTCCGCGCCTAAAAATTGCTCGTTGGGATTTTTCAAACCGTTACTGCTAAAATACCAGCTGTTTAGCACGGATTGAAAAATCCCGGCGATATCCCAGGCAGGATCGCCGGTATCGGCTATTTCCCAGTCAATTATTTTTATTTCGTTATGGTCTGTGACCAGTATGTTTGCCCATTTCACATCGCCGTGAATAAGGCATTGAGGATCCCATTCATTTTTCAATTGTTCAATATGAAAGATAAATTCCTTGTTTGAACGTACCAGGTTCATGATCTGCACATCGATATTATTTTTGGTGGGCAGGTTATATCCGGGGCCAATAAAAAATATCCAGGGTATTTTACCGCTAAAAAACACGGCTGATTCAGATTTACTTATTTGCTGTGCCGATATGGAATGAGTGGACGCAAATGCTTCGCTTAACCGCTCGAAAACAGCACCGTCGATCCGATTATTTGATTTGTAATAGGCAACAAGGTCACTACTGTTCTCAATTAATTCAATTACAAGCAGATGGTCAGCAGCATCAAAATCATGGAACGCCGGTACAAATGGTGACAATGATATGTACAATGGATCATTTTTAACCAGCCAAAAGATGGTGGCCTCCTGCTGCAGCGAAAACATTTTCTCTTCGTCTGTGGCATTAATCTGCTTAACTAGGTAGCCGGACTTATTGGCAAACGATATTTTGAAATTCCGGTTTCTGCTCGAAACCGGAATTATCTTTACTTCGGAGTTTACTACTGAATCCGGCGTAGCAAATCCCTTATCAAAAAGACATTGGATAAGGTTTTCTCCGTTTATGACTTGCATAGTACTTGCGTTGAAGTTTACATTCAATGGTTAGTATCCCCTGTACGGATTAAAGCCACCTTTCCCAGCTATCGGGCCACGTGCTGCGGCAGCCCCGGCAAAACGGTTTTGATAAGGCCCATTAGCCCGCTGATACCAGTCTGTTTCAAACCCGGTGGGGCATAAATTGGTGTGGCAGTACTGAAAGGTTGGGCAGCTATCAGAACAATTGCTTGTGCATGAACTGGTCATGCAGTACTGGAATGAAATAGACTCCTCGTCAGCTATACGCCTGAAATTATTTGCCCGCTGAAGATTGGCTTGCTGAAGGTTAGCCCGCTGAAAATAAACGGTCTCATTTTGATCGCCAGTTGGGCACAAATTGGTGTGGCAGTACTGAAAAGTCGGGCAACTTTCAGAGCAATTGCTTGTACATGAACTGGTCATGCAATACTGGAATGAAATCGATTCATCATCAGCTATACGCTTGAAATTATTTGCCCGCTGAAGATTGGCTTGTTGAAGGCTAGCCCGCTGAAAATAAATGGTCTCATTTTGATAGCCGGTGGGGCACAAATTTGTATGGCAATATTGAAACGTAGGGCAACTTTCAGAACAATTGCTTGTGCACGAACTGGTCATGCAATATTGGAACGAAATTGATTCGTCATCGATATTAGCCTGGAGGTTAGCAGTGATATACTCCTGGTATACCGGCCCGTCAAAAAATTTCTTCTTTGTTTTCCTGGCTGACGAGGCGCGCCCAAAAACGTATTCGGTACCGCTCTTGACCCAAATACTGCTCCCACCCAACGGGCTGTTACTTAATTCTTTAGTATAAACTATCGCCCTTTGCGGTATATCAATAAAACTGTTCAGCGATTCGTCGGCGTAAACCCTAACGTGATCCTTGTCTGTAGAGGCACCGATAAAGCCCCTTAATAAAGTGTGACCAACCGGGTTTGCCGGGTCGGGGACGATTTTAGAAATAAAGTCGTCAAATTTGAAATTGGCATTTTTTTCATCCGAAGTGTCCATGATTTTCTGATTTAAGTAAACGATTTGGTTTTGAAATAAAATTAGACCGTTTGTTTTAAGCCAAAAAGCGTAATACTACTGAAAATCAGCGCAATGAATTGTGGTTACTACGCAAGCTTTTGCGTATAATCCGCATTGCATGAAACATAAAATTACCCGATCTTAAAACGCATTGGTGTATTCTTTCGTTCATCACTTTACAGGATACTTCGGTAATACTACTTTTAGACTTTCCGCCTATATTTGTCTGCATGAATACCATCCTCATCAAATCAGCCACCATTGTCAATGAAAATAAACAGATCACTGCCGATGTGCTTATAAAGGATGGTTTTATTGAACGGATAGATAGCCAGATTGATACCCATGCCGGAAAAGAGATTAATGCCGAAGGCCTGCATCTGTTCCCGGGCTGTATTGACGACCAGGTCCATTTCCGCGAGCCGGGATTGACGCACAAGGCGACTATCAGCACCGAGTCGCGGGCAGCGGTTGCGGGAGGCATTACAACCTTTATGGAAATGCCCAATACTGTGCCTAACACACTTACCCGGCAATTGCTGGAAGATAAATATGAAATTGCTTCGCGCACATCGCCCGCCAATTATTCGTTTTATATGGGCGCCTCGAACGATAATATTGATGAAGTGCTGCGTACCGATACCGCAAACGTGTGCGGGGTTAAGGTTTTTATGGGCTCGTCGACAGGCAATATGCTGGTTGATGATCCAAAAACGCTCGAAAACATTTTTTCGCAGTCGCCTATGCTGGTTGCCACACATTGCGAAGATGAGGCCACGATTCAAAGCAACCTGTTACATTTTCAACAATTGCTGGGCGAGAATATCCCGGTAAGGCTGCACCCAAAAATCCGCAGCGAGGAAGCCTGTTACCTTTCTTCGTCCATGGCGGTTGAACTCGCAAAAAAACATGGCACCAGGCTGCATATTTTACATATATCAACGGAAAAAGAAACTTATCTTTTTGACAATTCTATTCCATTAAAAGATAAAAAAATAACGGCAGAGGCTTGTATCCACCACCTTTGGTTTACTGACAAGGATTACGAAACCAAAGGTAACCTGATAAAATGGAACCCCGCTGTAAAAACCGAAAACGACCGCGACGGCATTTTAAGAGCAGTGTTAAACGGGCGCATAGATGTAATAGCTACCGACCATGCTCCGCATACGCTGGAGGAAAAATCGCGCCCTTATTTGCAGGCGCCATCCGGCGGACCATTGGTACAGCATGCTTTACCGGCGATGCTGGAGCTTTACCACCAGGGTAAGATCACCCTGGAACAAATTGCCGAAAAAATGGCGCATAATGTGGCAACTTGCTTCCAGGTTGAAAAGCGAGGATTCATTCGCGAGGGCTATTGGGCCGATCTTGTGCTGGTTGACTTGAACTCGCCGTGGAAAGTCACTACTGATAATATTCTTTATAAATGCAATTGGAGCCCGTTTGAAGGCACAACCTTTAAATCCAAAATTGTTACCACATTCGTTTCCGGCAATTTGGTTTGGGATAACGGTCGGCTGATAGAAGGCAACACAGGTAAACGCTTAAGCTTTACCCGATAACTGCCGGTTTCAATATACGTTCGTTTTTAGATGAGGCAGGTGCCGGATAGTTCATCCCGTCCTGTCTCGGCGACGGATTTTTAACCTTGGTTAGTTTACCTATAGTCATCATTTTTTGATAGAGGGAGGGCCAATCAGGAATTTCGGCTTCATCCTGAGTCCAATGCGCATACGAGCCTTCATTACACCAAACCGGGAGCTTACGCATAGCTGTTTTATGCGGGTCGTTGTTCCTGAATTGTTTCATAGCCTCCATTGAATCCCATACTGTTACGGTCCAAAATACAAGGCCCTTATCAACCAGTTCTTTGCCGGAGATAAAACCATTTATCCGTTTTATAGATTTCACGGAAGCTTCATTAGCCAGTAAAAACTGCGGCAAATAAAACCATGAACTGACCCTTAACCGCGTGAGTGATACAAAATACATGGAGTAAATTTACGGTTTGCCTTTGTCTTAATGTTAAATCCAGAGGCTAATATTAAAAATCTTTTTAATAACCTTTTTTTAAACCATGAAGAGAAAGTCATGCCGATGCATATCGGCACACAGGATACTCGGGCCAGGACGGCAACCCCCTTGCATGTTGACGACTTGCATGTAGCCGACCTATCTCGTGTTTACCGTCCTGAGAGGTCCTGAAACTCTATCAAAATTATTTCTCAACTAGCTTTTTCAATCCGCCGAGTACCGATTGCCAGTTTTGTTCTGAGTGTTCCAGCGCTTCCTGGCTTTTAATGCCATCCTGGGTTAAGGTTAAAGTGGTTTGTCCTTCGGTTTCAACAAGCTCATACGTAATATTGGCATAATTTTCTGGCTTATTCTCTGTTCCCGACATGCTGCTCCAATAAGTGTATTTCAACAATTCAGGCGCTTGTATGTCTAATATAATTCCTCCGTCTTCGTAGGTCTTCCCTTGCCATTCGCCGCTGAAAGTTATCGGGCTGCCCACTTTAAAATCCGACTTTAAATTGGTTCCAAAAAAGTATTGTTTAACCATCGCAGGATCTGTAAGTCCTTTCCATACGTCGGCAATGGGTGCTTTAAAAGTAATCGATGTTTTTAGTGTTTTCATTTTGTTAATGTTAGATGACTTGTAAACAGGTTTATATAGGCGCTGTTTCTGGTGGTTACGAAATCATTTTTGATTTAATAAGATTAAAGTCATGTTCGCTGATCTCCAGAAAGCCGAAACGAAACGGATATCCCCATGACTTTTTGTTTGGAACAAAATCAAGATCTTCAATCAACGGCACTATTGGGGCATCAATACTTTCATAATATTTAACATTCCTCCTAAAGGGATTGAAAGTGTCTGTCATTTGGTGCTGATATATCTTATCGTCGGCGATCTGCCCAATTGCAGTGAAAGCCTGGCACAATTCATTTCCTGCGAAGGTTTGCTTTGGCGAATAGCAAATAAGCCAATCGTCAGCGGCCATTCGTTTTAATGCTGCCTGCTTGCCATGGTTAGCCTGAACAAAGCCTCCCGTAGTTCCACGGGCGACATGATCTTTTGATGCTACTACTATCCAATATCGCATAAGTCTATTATATTTTGACGACCGCAGTGAATTACAGCCATTTTCATGCACATACAAATAAAATAAAAGCTTGTGACAACCCTATGTCAGTAGGAACTTGACAATTGGAGATTTTTCTGTGCAATGGCGGCGGCAATAGCGCCAACCCGCTCTTTTAAACTATCGGGGCTTATAATCTCCGCCCTGTCGCCATACATCATAAACCAACGGGCAAATCCTTCTAATGAACCGGTCAGAAAAGTCATCTCGATATGGCTCCCAATAGTTTTTTCGGAAACAAAGCCACTGTAATACTTTTGATGCTCCAGATGGCAATAAATTTCCTTGTTAACCCGCATGATAACCAGGTCGAGTTCCTGATCTTTGGCAGTTTGCTCAATGTAAGCCTTTAAAGTGGGGTGTTTATTTTTAAAAACGACCTCCGTAACCACAAGGTGATTAATACGATCGACCCTAAAATCACGGTAATCATTACGCATCCGGCAAAACGCAATTAGGTGCCAGTAGCTGTCCTTAAAAAAGATACCTACCGGTTCAACGTCCCTTTTTGTATGTTCCTGGCTATGGCCGGCAAAATAGTTAATAGTTAATATTCGTTTTTGAGCAATCCCATCCAGGAGAGTTTGGATATGATCCTTATTATCAACTCGTTGCTGGCTGTGGTTTTTAAAAACCTCAATGCTTTTGTCAATGTCTTCCAGCAAAGTTTTTTCGGCAGTTCTTAATATTGCCCTTATCTTATACATAGCCGACCTATGATGCTCCATGGTTGAAGCGTCGGTCAATTTTTCGACAAATTTTTCGGCCGTTAAAAAGGCGGTAGCTTCCTGGCGGGTAAACATTACGGGCGGCAAACGGTAACCATCCATAATAGAATAGCCGACACCGGCCTCTCCTATTATCGGTATGCCGGCTTCCTCCAATGTTTTTACATCGCGGTAAACCGTTCGCAGGCTAATATTAAACCGTTCGGCAATATCTATTGCTTTTACCACCCTGCGCGATTGCAATTGAATTAAAATGGCTGATACCCTGTCGATACGGTTCATATTGCTCCAAATTAAATAAAAAAGCAGGCATATTAATATAAATATTTTTAATTTGCATGGTATGGAAGCTGCCGATAAGATAATAACGTTTGAATCGTATTACGATCCTATGCTGGCGCATATTGTTCGTACCAGGCTGGAAGCGAACGGTATCCCATGCTTTATTGCCGACGAAAATATGGTTGGCGCCAATCCTATTTTTAACCAGGCTGTTGGCGGCGTTAAGCTTAAGATATTTGAACGCGACCTGGAAAAATGTCGCGAAATACTGGCTTCGGAAGGCGATCTGCACGAACGCGACCATTTTGAAATTGATAATGAAACCCACACTTACGTTGTTTGCCCTTTTTGCGGATCAACCAATGTAGGGAACATTGCCGAAGATGATGGTAATGAATTCATGAGTTCGTTTATGAACCTTGTAAACCCATTTTACAGTCAAAAAAACTGGCATTGTTTTAATTGCCAGCAAAGTTTTGAATAAGGACGTCGATATCTCACTATCAAATTTTCCTTCATCATTTCTGGATGCAAAGGCTTTTGTATCAATAATAATACAAAGTTGCCGCTGTTTGCTTAAATTATATTTTCGGTAATGGCTATTCCTGATGACTTATGAAAACCGATCATTTTCAACTACTTATCTAGCTTTGAAAACAAACTCTTATCGTGTGCTGTTTATGATTTATTTGCCGTGCCCGTAATAATACGTCAACGGCAAATTACAACCAATTTGCCGAATATTCGTAAAAACGGACTTACAGACTCTTATCCTAATCAATTCACACAGCTTACTGACTAATAACCTTAGGCTGTTGTGTTGTGGATTTAAAAGTTGTCCGTCATCTAACCATTAGCCGAAAATGAACCATCCCGTACTACTCGAAATTTGTGCTAATTCGGCTACTTCAGCATTGGCAGCACAGGATGGTGGGGCAGCGCGGATACAACTCTGTGAAAATTTGCACGACGGCGGCACAACTCCATCGCATGGGGATATCTTATTAGCGCGCAAGCTGCTTCATATTAAGCTATATACATTGATCAGGCCCCGTGGCGGCGACTTTTTATACACCGATCTGGAGTACCAGATTATGACCGCCGACCTGAGATACTGCATTGAAGCCGGCTGCGATGGTATAGTTACGGGCATACTGAATGCTGATGGAACAATAGATAAAGAACGCTGCGGCGAATTGGTGCGCATGGCAAAACAATGGGGTATGGGCGTAACCTTTAACCGTGCGTTTGATATGTGTTGTGATCTGTACCAGGCCCTGGAAGACATTATTGAAATAGGGTGCGAAAGGATCTTAACCTCGGGTGGCAAAAGTACAGCAATGGAAGGCGCCAGTATAATCGCGAAATTAATTGAAAAAGCTGCCGGCCGTATTACTGTGATGCCGGGAAGCGGCGTAAGCGAGCCAAACATTGCCGATCTGGTTTATTTTACCAAGGCTACCGAGGTACATTCGTCAGCTAGAGGCCGTACGGAAAGTAAAATGATCTATAAAAACGACCATATTGTTATGGGCGATAATTATGGCGACGAATATATGATTGAAGCAACAGACGCTGAACGGGTAAGAACGCTGTTAAAGTTGGCAAATGCCCGGTATCAACCCTCTCCTGTTCCAGGCAATATAGTTTAACCGCTTTTTTCCCGGTTAATTACCGTTGCATAAGGCGGGCCACGTATTTTCCAATAATATCAAACTCCAGGTTTACAAGCGAGCCTTCACAAACATGCTGAAGGTTGGTATGCTCAAAGGTATAAGGTATAATAGCTACCGAAAAACTGCCTGTAGCTGAATTTACCACCGTTAAGCTGATGCCGTTTACGCATATCGATCCTTTTTCTACTGTAACATTACCCTGGCTTACATCATAACTAAACGTATATTCCCAGCTACCGTCCAATTTCGTAAAACCGGTGCAAACGGCGGTTTGGTCAACATGTCCCTGTACGATGTGTCCGTCGAGGCGCCCGTTTAGCTGCATACAACGCTCGATATTTACCAAATCGCCGGTTTTAAGGCTGCCCAGGTTAGTTTTATTGAGCGTTTCTTCAATAGCGGTGACAGTATGTTCACCATCTGCCAATGCTACCACGGTTAAACAAACGCCATTATGTGCAACAGATTGATCGATTTTTAATTCGCCCGAAAGGGGTGATTTTACCGTGATATGCAAATTACCTTGGTTATGCACCAAAATAGCAACCGTTCCTAAAGTTTCTATTATTCCTGTAAACATTGCGCCCCCTCGCCCCCGCCCTAGGCGAAGGAATTTTTGACTGGCAAAACTATTTAATTTAAATAAGAATATATAATAATAAAGCTCCCCTTTAAGGGTGCCGGACACTTACTTAAAATTGCTGCTTACCTCTAACTTTTTATTGCGGAGATCAATACCACCTTCGAGAACCGATTTAAGATTTGCCATATAAAATGTCCATCCTACCTGGCATTGCACCAACAGATTTTTTGAAGGATCGCTTTCTTCGGGTATATTCTCCTGGGTAAGTTCAACTAAAGTTATGCCATTGCGGCTTTCCATATTAACGCTTACTATACTCCCTCCCGAAAAGGTAAATTTCAAAAAATCGATGCCGTTTGCTTCCAGCACCTGCCCTTTCTCCACCGTATCATCATTATAGCCATGCCAGTACCATTGGTAGGTATCTTCTTTTGCTATAAACTCCTGCGGATCGCGCAATCGCCCGGCTATGGTGAAGAAATCGGCTTTTCTTAAAAACCATTTTTCAAGACCCTGTGTTGTACTCCAGGCTTCGTAAAGGCTGCGTTTGTCTATATTATAATCACCGGCCACTTTAAAAGTGGTCCATGCATTTCTTGTCATATCCTATTTATTGTATTTTCCCCGAAGTCAAATTTAACTACAATACATTTGCCTTTTGTTAATTTAATTTAATCATCACCATGGTCAAAGAGAGTGCCGGAATACTATTATACCGAAAAAATGACAATCAACTGCAGGTGTTTCTGGTGCATCCGGGCGGGCCTTTTTTTAAAAACAAAGACCTCGGAGCGTGGTCGATACCAAAGGGCGAATTCCTTGATGATGAGGACCCACTAGTTGCCGCAAAACGTGAATTCATGGAAGAAACGGGGCAATCAGCAGAAGGCACGTTTATCCGCCTCGAGCCAGTTCGTCTAAAAAGCGGTAAGTTGGTTTACGCCTGGGCGGTTGAAGGTGATATAGATCATGAAACTATCGTCAGCAACGTATTTGAAATTGAATGGCCGCCTAAGTCTGGAAAAAAACAGGCTTTCCCCGAAATTGACCGGGCCGGCTGGTTTGATGTTGAAATAGCCAAAGAGAAAATTAATGCAGGGCAGGTTGGGTTAATTGAAAATCTGATGGGTCTCTAACCCATTCCACGGGAGAGGGCTTAATTGGCAATTCTTTTGCCGTTCCATGCCATAGTCCGTGCCAGCAGACTTTTGATTTGCACTCATTTGAACGTAGGATATATATTCCAAAAAATATTACTTTTGCTTAAACTGCATGAGCGACAACAACGATTACCAAGATAACACCTTTAACCTGTACCAGGCTTACAGTTACACACTGTTATTGCAGGTTGAACTCCATTCATTCAGCTATGCCGTTGTTCATCAAAACCGCCTGCTGGTATCAGCCCGTAATTGTGAGCTAAGTGAACTCGCCGACCCTAAGCAGTTGAATGATCTGCTGTCGGCCACTTATAAAAAAGTTATCATAGGCTTACCTGCTACCGGCTTTACCCTGGTACCTGTAAGTTTGTTCAGCGAGCAACACGTAGCCGGATTTGCGCGCTTTCTGGATGTAAAAGATCACGAAAAAGTGTTGGCACAACCGCTTGACAGGCAAAATATAATTGTATTTAAAGCCGATGAAAACCTGTTAACGGCTGTGGAGCGGTTTAATTTTGACAATGCTGTTTACAGTTCAAAGGGCTGGATAAAAGCCATCGCCAAAAGCAGCCCGACGAACAATAGTTTATATATCGAAGTAGGTGAGGATATCCTTCAATTTCTAAATTACAAAGACGGCAGCCTCCGTTTTTACAATAGCTTTGAGTTTAAAAACCAAGATGAGCTGGCCTATTTTTCAGCATTCGTTGCGGAAGAACTTAAGTTAAACCCTGTTGATACCACCCTTGTTTTAAGCGGCAACGTAAGTAAGGACGACGAAAAGATGGCCCGTTTGTCCGAATTTTTTGGAAAGGTTGAACTAAACAACCTGCACGTGCTGGAAATCCCCGGGCAGATAGCTGCACACAAAATTTTGGCGCTGGCAGCCTTATCATTATGCGGATCATCGGAGGAACTTTAAAGGGATTAAGGCTTAATCCGCCAAAAAACTTACCTGTACGCCCCACTACCGACCTGGCAAAGGAGGCCCTGTTCAATATATTGCAAAACCAGCTGGAATTTGAAGGGCTCAATGTACTCGACCTTTTTAGCGGGACCGGCAATATATCACTGGAATTCGCTTCGCGCGGCGCCGAAAAGGTAACGGGAGTTGATCGCAGCTTGGCTTGTGTTCATTATCTCAAAGATACCGCCAGGCAGCACAAGTTAGCTAACATCACCGCTCATAAATACGATGTTTTCAAATACCTGGAAATGGAAACCGAACAATTCGACCTGGTATTTGCCGATCCGCCTTATGACCTGAACAGGATACCTGAGATACCAAAAATAATTTTCGACCGAAACCTGCTTTCCCCGGGAGGCCTGTTGATAGTTGAGCATCAGTCGCTGCAAAATTTGAGTAATCATCCTGCATTTGTCGAACAACGTCAATATGGTCATTCGTCCTTTTCGTTTTTTAAGGGATAGCACAATTCCCAAGCATATGAATATGAATACCCGCATTCTACTATTTATGACAAGAATCATTTTTTAAGGTACTCAAAGTCAGACTACTTTATATTCAATATTCTGATTTTTGATTAATCAAAAAATCAAGATCATGAAAAAGCATTGTTTGTTATTTTTATTAATACTAACTATCGTAACCGGGGTTACAGTTAGTGCGCTAGCTCAGACCAACCAGAATAAGCCACAAAAAATTTATATCAACAAAAAAGGTGGGATTTACAACCAGGAGGGAACTAAACTTGGCTATATTGATAAGGACAATATTGTCAGAAATTCAGAAGGGGCAAAATTATACTTTATCGATAAAAAAGGAAATGTTATTGGCGCCAACGGGGAAAAATTAGGTTTGGCTAAAAAGAATGGATCTTATTATAATGCCGATGGCATGATAGTACTTAACACGAAAGATATTGACAAAGAAAAATGCGCAATTTTAGATCCTCAGGGTCATAATTTAGGAAACATTCATAAGAATTACAAGCTCCACGCCTGCGCAGCGCATTGTTTTTGGTTAGAACAAAAAAAGGAAAAGGAAGCGAAAGCAAAAGCAAAATCTTAAAAGAGCCTACAAAGGGTGTTTCTAAAAATACCTGCTTTTAAAACAATTCCTATTTTCAAAGTTTAATAAATAATCGCTATATCATCTTATCGTCCTGGCATTGTTTTAGTTTGAAGCATTGCCAGGACTTTCTGATTATTTTAAAAATCGTTGCAAAACATCATTAATGGATCACAGCAAAACACATCACAGCCCCGCTATGGGAATGGCTGGACATAATCACCACGCGATGATGATCGCTGATTTTAAAAAGCGGTTTTACGTGGTCTTAGCACTTACCATCCCCATTATGCTACTATCAACCATGATACAGCATTTTATGGGGGTTAACTGGACTTTTGCAGGTTCCTCTTACATTTTGTTTGTACTATCCTCTGTTGTGTTTGTGTATGGCGGGTGGCCATTTTTATCAGGTTTAGTTGATGAGGTGAAAGCAAAAAATCCAGGGATGATGTTCCTTATCGGTTTTGCAATAACCGTTGCTTACACTTATAGCGTTGCTATCGTCTTTGGCCTGAAAGGCATGGATTTCTTTTGGGAACTGGCCACATTAATTCTGATAATGCTTTTAGGGCATTGGATAGAAATGAAGTCGGTTATGGGTGCGTCAAATGAACTGGAATTATTGGTTCAGCTAATGCCAGCAGATGCACACATGGTGATGCCGGATAAGGTGCACGACGTAAAAACCGATACACTGAAAGAAAATGACATAATCCTCGTAAAGCCGGGCGAAAAAGTAGCGGCTGACGGAATTATACTTGAAGGCGAAAGCTATCTGAATGAATCCATGCTCACGGGTGAATCAAAGCCCGTATTGAAGGTTAAGGGCGATAAAGTGATCGCAGGGTCGATCAATGGTAACGGCTCTTTTAAAGTTACCGTCTCTCATGCGGCTAAAGATTCCTATCTGTCACAGGTAGTCAAATTGGTACATGACGCGCAAAAGTCGAAATCTCAAACGCAACTTTTAGCAGATAAGGCTGCTAAGTGGCTAACAGTTATCGCATTGGTAACCGGTATTGGCACTTTTTTATACTGGTATTTGACGGGGCAGACCTTAGCCTTCGCGATGGAAAGGATGGTAACGGTAATCGTTATTTGCTGCCCCCATGCCTTAGGCCTGGCTGTACCGTTGGTGGTTGCTAAATCAACAGCTTTGTCAGCTAAACAGGGTCTGTTGATCAAGAACCGGACCGCATTTGAGAATGCAAGGAAAGTTACAACCGTGGTTTTTGATAAAACGGGTACGCTCACAGTGGGTAAGTTTGAAGTGTCTAAAGTTATTTCTTTGCAAAAAAACCTGAATGAAAACGAGCTTATACGCCTCACATCCGCATTAGAACAAAATTCAGAACACCCCATTGCGACGGGCATCCTGCAAAAGGCAAAAGATTTAAAACTTGCTATTCCACCAGCCGAAAGTTTTAAAGCTATCACCGGCCAGGGCGTTGAAGCAACCGTAGAAGGCAAAAAGCTTTTGGTTGTTAGTCCCGGTTATTTAGCAGCGAATAAATTAACGCTTCCGGATGGTTTTATTGCCAATGATACGGAAACGGTGGTGTTTGTGCTCATAGATCGGCAACTGGCCGGATACATTGCATTATCGGATAAGATTCGCCCTGAATCAGCAGAGGCCATTAAAACCTTGAGGAAAGAAAATATTAAATCAATCCTCCTTACCGGTGACAATAGCAAAGTAGCCTCGGGCGTAAGTAACACACTGGGCATGGACAGCTATATTGCCGAAGTACTGCCTCATCAAAAATTAGAGAAGATAAAAGAATTGCAAGGCAAAGGAGAATTTGTTGCTATGACCGGCGACGGAGTAAACGATGCTCCTGCGCTTGCACAGGCAGACATAGGCATCGCTGTAGGCTCTGGCAGTGATATAGCAGCTGAAACGGCCGGGATTGTGCTGGTTAACAGTAATCCGAAAGATATAGTAAGTTTAATATTGTTTGGCAAAGCAACCTATCGAAAAATGATACAAAACCTGGCTTGGGCAACTGGTTATAATGTAATTGCTTTGCCATTGGCCGCCGGCGTATTATACAATCAAGGCATCGTGTTAAGCCCGGCCGTAGGAGCGGTGTTAATGACAGTTAGTACTATAGTAGTAGCCATCAACGCAAGTTTATTAAAGGTGAAATCTTAAAAAATTTAAGCAGATGAGGTTATATAACTAAAGGTGTATAAACTTTATTATTGAGTTTAACCGACTCATCTCTCATGATCAACTTATTAATTAATTAAATAATTAATTGATAATGATTTATAAATTTGCAGTTATGCAGTTACACTCATGAAGATAGCGCTCTTTCCAGGTTCATTTGACCCCGTTACCAAAGCCCACGTTGATATCGTAAAACGGTCAGTAAGCTTATTCGACAAGGTTTATATCGGAATCGGCGTTAACACTAATAAAGCAGGTTTATTAAGTGTTGAAACGAGAGAGCAAATGCTGCGTTCCGTTTTCGAAATGGATGATCGCATACATATTGTGGCGTACGAAGGACTAACAGTAAATTTCTGCAAAAGCATTGGCGCAACCTATATGATACGGGGCATCCGCACCGTTTCCGACTTTGAATATGAAAAGGCCATAGCGCAGATGAACCATTCGCTCGAACCCGAAATTGAAAGTATATTCATCGTGAGCAAACCGGGCTATTCATCCATCAGCTCAACCATAGTGCGCGAAATTATGCGTTATAACGGCGATGTTAGCCAGTTTATTCCGAAAGAGGCATTGGCTTATCTTTAACCAGGTCTTCCTTTATCAGCACATCCATTATTGAAGAAAAGGTATTGTCTACAATCAGACCTATCTGATCTTTTTTAAACCATCGTACATCCGTTATGCCTTCTTCCCTTTGTGGCTTTAGCTTATCCTGGCCTTTACATCTCATTTTAAACCAGTGCGTTTTCTTTAATACCACTTCGCCCCTGCTGGTATAAGCGTGATAGGTTTTACATATCTTTTCGTCCAGGTTGTTAACTTTTATGCCACACTCCTCCTCCACTTCGCGTACTGCAGCCACTTTTGTACGCTCGTATTTTTCTATTTTTCCTTTGGGGAGGTCCCATTTATCCTGCCTGTAAATAAACAAAAATTCGCCATGTTCATTTTTAACCAGCCCCCCGGCGGCTTCAATGAGCATAACGCTTTTTGAAATAGTTTTTAAAAAGGTTTTGGCATCGCTGCACAACACGTAAAAAAATTTGCTGTGATGTGCTGTTGCCCAGGTGTAAACTATTTTAAGATCAAATATAGCTGCATCAATCTTTTCATACCGTTCCTTTCGCTTCGGTTCCGAGTTGGTTAGCAGAATAACTTTTTCGTTAATATAAATTCTGTACTTTTGAGCCATGTTTGATAATATTGAGATAGAACAGCAGGTAGCCGAATTCCTGCTGCAAATTAAAGCAATAAAATTACAACCTAACAATCCTTTTACATGGGCTTCGGGATGGAAATCGCCGATTTATTGTGATAATCGAATTACACTTTCTCATCCCACCATTCGCACCTACATACGGCAGCAATTAACACAGTTAATACAGGAAGTATTCGGCCCGGTTGGCTGTATAGCCGGCGTTGCAACTGCGGGCATACCTCAAGGCGTATTGGTAGCGCAGGAATTAGGCTTGCCATTTATTTATGTCCGTTCGAAACCAAAAGACCACGGCACGGGAAACTTAATTGAAGGCGATGTAGTTACCGGCAAGCGGGTTGTTGTTGTTGAGGATTTGATATCAACCGGCAAAAGCAGCCTGCAGGCTGTTGAGGCGTTACGCGAAGCGGGGTATGATGTAGCCGGACTGGTTGCCATATTTAACTACGGGTTTGATGTAGCGGCTGATAATTTCAAACAGGCAAATTGCCCTTTTAAAACGCTTTCAAATTACAGCGCCCTGCTAAAATACGCCGGGGAAAATCAATATATAACAACCGGCGAGGTTGAAATATTAAAACAATGGCGTGAGGACCCTGCAGCCTGGGGACGTTAGCCGGTGGCAGTGGGCAGTGGGCAGTGGGCAGTGGGCAGTGGGCAGTGGGCAGTGGGCAAAAATACATCTATGAAAACATTTGAAAGTAAAGTTATAATTAACAGGCCGATAGCTGAGGTTTACGATGTTTTGGCAGATTTTAATAGCCATCAGCAGTTAATGCCCGACAACATCATCGAATGGGCTTCGACAACCGATACGGCAAATTTTAATGTTCAAAATATGGCCCGACTTAGCCTTAAAGTGGAGAGCAGGCTGGAAAATAAGGAAATAAAAATTGGCCCGGCAGAAAAACCGCCGTTTGACCTGGAGTTAAAATGGAGCCTGGCACCGGTAAATAATAACACCGAGGTCTTATTTACCATAGCAGCAGATCTGAATATGATGATGAAAATGCTCGCGTCGGGCCCGTTGCAAAAATTGGCCGACCATGAGACTCAAAATCTAACATCCATATTAACCTAAACGCAAAACAATCGATAAGATACCGTGTCAGTATTCCTTCTCATGTTGCAGATGTAATATAACCGTCAGTATATTAATTACAATCAGCACTACAATTATGATAGTCATTAGCTTTTTAATTAGGGATTAAAAACGTTGCACAATATATATACGCAGAACGTCAATTCAAAGAGATTTTGTGTTAAAATATGATACTATTTAAACTATTAACGGTACAATTTTAACCAATATAAACTTTTACGCCATTCCAGCGCATAGCATTATGTTTACGTTACATTAATTTTAAATTAACGTACAACTATTAATGGCTGCGATGTTAATAAATTTAAGGATTTACCGTATTTTTGCGGCAAATTACAGGGGGGCAGCATGATTACGGTATCCAATCTATCTTTACGCTATGGTAAACGCACTTTATTTGAAGACGTTAACCTCAAATTTACACAAGGCAACTGCTATGGCATTATTGGCGCCAATGGAGCAGGTAAGTCTACTTTTCTAAAGATACTTTCGGGAGAGATTGATCCTACAAGCGGCTCGGTAAGCTTTACGCCCGGCGAACGTATGGCTGTACTAAATCAAAATCATTACCAGTTTGATGATTTCACAGTTATTGAAACCGTTTTGATAGGCCACAAAGAAATGTACGCCGTAATGAAAGAAAAGGACGCCATTTATGCAAAAGAGGATTTCTCGGATGCTGACGGCGAACGCGCAGGTGAGCTCGAAAACCTTTTTGCTGAAATGGATGGCTGGAATGCCGAAAGCAATGCCGCAACCATGCTGAGCAACCTCGGTATTAAAGAAGAATTTCACTACAAATTATTAAAAGAGCTTGATGGTAATCAAAAGGTACGCGTGCTGTTAGCGCAGGCCCTTTTTGGCAAGCCAGATATCCTGCTACTGGATGAGCCGACAAACGACCTCGATATCCATACGGTTAGCTGGCTGGAAGACTTCCTGGCAAGCTACGAAGCTATCGTATTAGTAGTATCGCACGACAGGCACTTTCTGGATACCGTTTGTACGCACGTGGTGGATATCGATTTTGCCAAGATGACTATTTATACCGGTAATTATACCTTCTGGTACGAGTCGAGCCAGCTGGCTTTAAAACAACGATCAGACCAAAACAAGAAAGCTGAAGACCGTGTGAAGGAGCTACAGGAATTTATTCGCCGCTTTAGCGCCAATGCCTCCAAGTCGAAACAGGCTACCAGTCGTAAAAAAGCGCTCGACAAAATTAACCTCGACGAGATTCAGCCCTCAAATCGCAAATATCCAGGCATTATATTTAATAACCAGGGCCGTGAGGCCGGCGACCAGGTACTGCAGGTTGAAAATCTAAGCAAATCCCTCAATGGCGATCCGCTGTTTGCCAACGTGCGCTTCATGGTGAACAAAGGCGATAAAATTGCCATCCTTTCGCAGAATAGTTTGGCTACCACGGCGCTTTATAATATTTTAACCGGCAGGGATAAGGACTACAAAGGCGACTTTAAGTGGGGCGTAACCATAAACCCTGCTGATATTCCAATTGATAACGCTGAATATTTTAAAGGTAAAG
>Ga0163162_10002038_pt1 | contig 19016 bp, 14 predicted proteins | sample S55metaG_FD_115310 | JGI IMG/M metagenome (GOLD analysis project Ga0163162, IMG submission 115310) | Switchgrass rhizosphere microbial communities from Kellogg Biological Station, Michigan, USA - S5-5 metaG | ecosystem: Host-associated > Plants > Roots > Rhizosphere > Soil | place: USA...
GTCGCCACCCAAATGGGTATCGCCATTGGTGCTTTTTACTTCAAAAACGCCATCTCCCAATTCCAGTACAGATATATCAAACGTACCGCCACCAAGGTCAAACACCGCTATTTTGTGATCTTTGCCACCTTTATCAAGGCCATAAGCCAATGCGGCCGCAGTAGGTTCATTTACAATACGACGTACATTTAAGCCGGCAATTTCACCCGCTTCTTTGGTAGCCTGCCGCTGTGCATCATTGAAATAAGCAGGCACGGTAATCACCGCATCTGTTACTTCAGTACCCAGGTAGTCTTCTGCCGTTTTTTTCATTTTCTGCAATACCATGGCAGAAATCTCCTGTGGCGTATACAAACGGCCGTCTATGTCAATACGTACGGTATTATTGTCACCTTTTGCCACTTTATAGCTCCAGTGACTGATCTCTTCCGTTACTTCATCAAACCGGCGTCCCATAAAGCGCTTTACGCTGGTAATGGTGTTATGCGGGTTGGTAATGGCCTGGCGTTTGGCCGGGTCACCTACTTTACGCTCACCATTTTTAAGGAAAGCCACAACAGAAGGGGTTGTACGCCTTCCTTCGTCATTTGCAATTACCACCGGCTCATTGCCCTCCATTACGGCTACGCAGCTATTGGTAGTTCCTAAGTCTATTCCTATTATTTTTCCCATATTTAAAGAATTTAATGTTTACGTTTGATAGTCAATCATTATGCCATGCCAATTAAAATGAAAAATTGGCAGAAATGGGGCCAATAATTGGTCATTTTGAACGCTGTGACCATCTTAAACCCGGGGACAAGGCATTAAAATTTAATTGTTGGCTGTTTTTTGGCAGACCGGGTTGGTCTAAGAGCGGGTTTCTTAATCTATGCTGGTATCTTCTATCTTAAAAGTAAAATGCCGCTGCAGTAAATAGCTGGTGGTAATGACTACCACGGTAGAGATGACCTGCGAAAGGATGGCATTCATATGAACATATTCAACCAGCAGCTTGAGTAAGAGGTAATTTAAAAAAAGGTTGGACACGAACACAAAGAAATACCGGAATAACTGCACCCTGCCCCTGATATTGGAGTCAACAAAAACCACATACTTCATAAGAAAAAAACCAACCGGGAAATTAATGAGAAAGGCAAATATCAGCGAGGCAATATGGGGCTTAAAAGCATAAAAACCCAGGTTGAACACTTTTTCCCTGAAAATAAACTTGTAGCTAAAAGTGTACAGAAGAAACCCCAGCATTGTGTTGGCACCGCCACAGGATGCATACCGGAAGGTTTGCAGCGGAAGCCATTTTCTAAACGGCTGGTAAAAAAAATCGATTATAGCGGTAACCTGGTTATGAACCACAAATATTATTTAGACTGGCGCGAAGATAATTATTGCGCGGCATTGTTTTTTATAAATCGTTAAAACGCCGGCGGGAGATTAAAATACCCACCAGGCTTTACAACCTTACGCGGTCTTGTATCATCTGTGTATCTGTAACGCTTTTTATTGGCAGGGTTTTAAAAGCTTTATGTCCAGACCCTAAACCATCAATCCCTGTTTGTCCGTCCACAGCCGCAGCAATGCGGCTGTTTTATTTTGATTTTGAACAACCTGGCCCATGAAAACACCCTGTCACTCCTGAATTTTTTAATTCATTTACCCTTTCTCCCTGTATCTCAATGCCCAATGGCGTTGTGGTTAAGTATCGTTCCGTACTTTTGCAGCCCAGAAACATTTATATGTCATTAGCCGAATTATTAAGAAACACAGTAACGGAAAGTCTGTCCAAATTATACCAGCAACCTTTTTCCGACAAGGATTTCCAGGTAAACCAGACAAAACCAGAATTTGAAGGCGACTATACCATTGTGCTTTTTTCGCTGATAAAGAAATTGAAAAAATCACCCGAAGCAGCCGGCAACGAATTGGGCAAACACTTAACTACCGTCTACCCACACCTGTTCAGCAGCTATAATATTATTAAAGGGTTTTTAAACCTTTCTGTAGCAGAAAACTACTGGCTGGAATTGCTGCAAAAAAATTACACCGACAGCAATTTTGGAAAACAGCCTGCCAAAGGCGAACGGGTAATGGTTGAGTATTCTTCACCCAACACCAATAAGCCATTGCATCTTGGCCACCTGCGCAATAATTTTCTGGGCTGGAGCGCCGCCGCCATCCTTAAAGCCAATGGTTATGATATAGTGAAAACCTGCATCGCCAACGACCGGGGCATTCATATCTGCAAAAGCATGGTAGCCTGGCAACTGTTTGCAAATGGCGCCACTCCGGAAAGCACGGGCATGAAGGGCGATCATTTTGTAGGCGATTATTACGTATTGTTTGGAACGGAATTAAAAAAACAGGTTGAAGTACTGATCGCCGGAGGAATCGAAAAAGAAGCAGCCGAAAAACAGGCGCCTATCATGTTGCAGGCGCAGCAAATGCTGGTTGACTGGGAAGCAGGCAAACCGGAAGTGATTGAGCTCTGGAAAAAAATGAATAGCTGGGTATATGCAGGATTCGATGTGACCTATAAAAGAATCGGCAGCGATTTCGATAAAACCTATTACGAAAGCGATACGTATTTACTCGGCAAAGACCTGGTGGAATTTGGTTTGAAGAAGGGCGTCTTTTTTCAGAAAGAGGATGGCAGCGTATGGATTGATTTAACGGCAGATGGGTTGGATGAAAAAATTGTTCGCAGGAAAGATGGCACCGCTGTTTACATGACACAGGACATTGGCCTTGCTGTAAAAAAATACGAAGAATACCAATGCAACAAAAGCATTTACGTGGTGGGCAATGAACAGGATTATCATTTTAAGGTACTGAAACTAATTTGCCGGAAACTGGACCTGCCTGCTGCTGACGGCATTTTTCATTTAAGCTATGGAATGGTGGAATTGCCCAGCGGAAGAATGAAAACCAGGGAAGGCACGGTGGTGGACGCTGACGATATGATTGATGAAATGGTAAACGTTTCAAAACAGAAAACAGAGGAACTGGGTAAGGTAAAAGATTTTACCAGCGATGAATTAAAAGAATTGTACGATACCATAGGGCTGGGCGCTTTGAAATTTTTCCTGCTGCGGGTAGACCCAAAAAAGAAAATGCTTTTTAACCCGGAGGAAAGTATCGACTTCCAGGGTTTTACCGGCCCATTTATTCAGTTCATCCATGCCAGGATAAAATCAATCCTGCGCAAAGAAACAGCGGCGCCGGCAGCTCATTTTACAACACCATTATTACCATTGGAAAAAGAATTAATCGTAACGATGGAGCAATACCCGGTTATTATTGAACAGGCGGCTACCGATTATAACCCCTCGCATATCGCCAACTATGTATATGCCGTAGCAAAAACATTCAGTTCATTTTATTCAGAACACAAAGTTGCCAGTGCAGAATCAGAAGAAAAGAAACAGCTTCGTTTGCGCCTTTGCCAGATGACCGCCAATATTATTGCTTCAGGTATGGGTTTACTGGGAATTAAAGTGCCGGAGAGAATGTAACCGGTTGTCCGTACCCAAACAGTTTGTTGAATTTTTATTACATGTATTTTTACATGAATAGACTTGCAAAAAAATGGTTGCTGCCTTTCTTACTATTTTCCTTTACAATGGTAAGGGCTCAAAACATAGTACCCAACGGCAACCTGGAAGATGTAAATATCTGCGATGAATACCATTGCCCCTGCAGTCCCAGGGGTTGGTTTATTGTAAAAAATGCGGTGCCAACGGGCTATTACCATTTATACCCCGACCGCGCGGCCAGCGGAAAGCAATACTTTAATTTACATGTGGTAAGAAATGCCAGCAACCGGCAATACTGGCAAACAAAACTGTTGTGTAAACTGGTACCCGGCGAGCAATACGAGGTAAGTGTAAAAGTTGCTGAAGATAAAATTGGTCCCAACGTTAACGATATTGGATTTTATCTGACCGATCATTTTATTTTTTCCCGGGAAGACACCCTGCTGCAACCGGAATCGTACGTCGGTTTTGCTGATGCGAAAACAAGCAAGCTTAAAAACAACTGGTTCCTGCTAAAAAAAGAATTTACTGCAACCACCGAAGCAGCATTTCTGATAATCGGAAATTTTTCTGCAGAAGACAACAAAGCCATCCTAACAAAAAGAGGCTATGACTACCAGGGAATCACGCTGAAAGTCGACGATATCAGCATTATTCCCCGGCACGCAGCAGGTTGCCTTTCTTACCAGGCCAATAAAGACTCATTGTATGCTATCACTAAAAGACACGCCGGGGATACATTAAAAACCAGGGAAAGCGTTGCTACAACAGTCATTGTTCAAAAGAAAAAAATTGATACACTTCAGTTAAGCAACGTTTTGTTTGAGTTTGACAAATTCAAACTGATTAACCCGGATACGCTTGAAACTTTCAGGAAATTATTATCGAACCCTACTATTAAGAAGATACATGTATCGGGCTATACAGACGACGCCGGCACAAGGGCCTACAACGCGATACTTTCGGTAAAAAGGGCTGAAGAAATTGCAAGGCTGCTGGTCTTAAAATTTGGGATTGACCCTTCCATAATAGAATCCGAAGGAAAGGGCATTTCAACTTTTTATGCCGATGCCAGTATGAACAGAAGAGTGGATATTTATGTTTATTACCAGTAATTAGTTACCTGTAACCGGGAATTGGAATTGATTTCGGCCATTCTGCCAATAAAAGGAAAATTATCGGTTACTCACAGGGCTGTTTTCGCCGGGTATCAATCAAATATTGAATTTTCCACACACCATTTATTCTTACGAGCTGGAAAGAGTCAACGCCGCAGTGACTGAACTTGCCGGCATAATAAAATTTATAGGGTGTCCAAACCGATGCCAGTGGCCCGTCAATTTTTATGGTTTCAAACGCAATGCGTTCATCTGCGGAATCTTTTGGCAGTTTGCTTATATGTTGCGCAAAATCTTTTACTGCATCGTTTTTAACAACTACTTTACCTTCTTTTGTCCGGGCAATGGTCTGCAGCACGGCACTGTCGGCAAATGCGCTTTGTATGGTTGCTGCATCGGCATTTCTCATGCCATCAAACAATAAATTAACGGCTGCTTTCACAGAATCTTCTGTGCTTTGCGCGTGAGCGCTAAAACCCATGGCAAGGAAGATGATGATGGTGAAACCTGATCTCATCTGTTTACAGAATTTGAATTGGCAAATGATTATTCAACCCCTGCGGAATTGCAATCCCCCTATTCTTTGTTGCCACCAGTTTCATTAGTGACCATTATAATGATGCCTCGCAGGGCCCGCAATATTCCGTAAATTGCGCCGCTAAAACAACCACTCAACCACTCAACCACTCAACCACTCAACCACTCAACCACTCAACCACTCAACCACTCAACCACTCAACCACTCAACCACTAACAGCTACATATAACCCAATATCTTCAGCATGCTTTGCGCAGTTTGCTCTTTGGCATATACCCAGTCTACCAGCTTACCATTTTTATCGTGACCAACTATGATATGTTTGGGCGATGGAATCAGGCAATGCTTTATACCCCCATAACCACTTATCTGGTCCTGGTAAGCACCGGTATGAAAAAAGCCCACAACCAGGTTTTCGCCATTGGTGATCTTTGGCAAAAACACTTCATTGATATGTTCTTCGGAATCGTAATAATCGTGGCTGTCGCAGGTAATACCGCCCAGTACTACGCGGTGGTATTCTTCGTTCCATTTATTAATCGGCAACATCAGGAAGCGCTCACCGATGCCCCATGTATCGGGCAGCGTGGTAATAAAAGAAGAGTCAATCATGTACCAGGTTTCCCGGTCGTTCTGCATCTTCTGGCCAATAACACTGTAAATATGCGCCATACTTTCACCCACGGTATAGCTGCCAAACTCTGTAAAAATATGCGGCATCGGCACATTGCTTTTTTTACAGGCTGTTTTTATATTCCGCACTATCTCGTTGATCATAAACTGGTAGTCGTACTCAAACCCCAATGAATGTTTGATGGGGAAACCGCCGCCAATATTTATCGAATCAAGTTCAGGGCAGATTTTCTTTAGCTGGCAATACAGGTTGATAACTTTATTGAGCTCACTCCAGTAATAAATATCGTCTTTGATACCCTTGTTCAAAAAAATATGCAGCATTTTTAACTGGAAGCGATCTTCGTTGCCCTCAATTTTATCGACATAAAATTCCAGTATATCGCGCGGACGAAATCCCAGGCGGGAGGTGTAAAAAGGAAAATTCGGCTCCTCCTCTGCAGCCACACGAATGCCCAGTTTGAACGGCGTTTTGACCGTTTTTTTATATGCCTGTAATTCATCTTTATTGTCAAGAATAGGAATTACATTTTTAAACCCGCTGTTGAGCAGGCTGGCAATACGGCTGGTGTAGGGCTTTTGTTTATACCCGTTGCAAATGATATAAGTATCCTTGGTTACCTTCTTGCGTGCGTACAGTTTTTTAATTATCTCAATATCGTAGGCATAGGAAGTTTCCAGGTGTATATCCTGTTTCAGCGCTTCTTCAACAACAAACGAAAAATGCGAGCTCTTGGTGCAATAGCAATAATTGTATTCGCCGGTGTACTTGTATTTTTTAAATGCACTGTCGAACATTTTTTTTGCCTTCTTTATCTGCATGCCAATCTTGGGCAGGTAAGAAAGTTTCAGGGGTGTGCCATACTTATCAATGAGCGATTTAATATCAAGGCCATTAAACTGCAGGTACTCATCTTTTACTTCAAAGCCTTCCTGGGGAAAATTAAATGTTTGTTTCACCAGGTCTAAATAGGTATTGTTCATGTAAGGCAACTATGATTACGGGTGAGGAATGCTTTTATCATTGCTGGTCTTAAATACACCGGACTTTTTATTTCTGCACAAAAGTAATTGTTTGCCGCAATCGGGGGCATTTTTTTTGCGTACCCTGCACAGCCATAAAAAATAGCCATTATTTAACCGGTAAATGTTATCATTGCAACAGAAAATGCCGGCGCGAAATACCCGCCATTTTTCAACCCATCAAACGATTGCAATGAAAAAGATCCTGCTCCTTACATGTATACCCCTCCTGCTACTCCATCATTCCTTTTTTGCACAAACCGGCTACCAGGCAAAGGCAAAAGCCCTGCTGGCAAAAATGACACTGGAAGAAAAAATTGGCCAGTTAAACCTGGTTACGCCCGGGGGCGCAGTAACCGGCGCGGTAGTAAGCCAGGGTGTGGAAGACAATATCCGCAAGGGCCTGGTTGGTGGTTTGTTTGGTATCTGGGGACCTGAAAAAGTGCGGCAGGCACAGGACCTGGCAATGAAAAATAGCCGGCTGCATATTCCCTTAATTTTTGGCCTGGATGTAATACATGGGCACAAGACTATTTTCCCGATACCACTGGGCCTTTCTGCTACCTGGGATTTGGACCTGATTGAGAAAAGTGCACGCATTGCTGCAACAGAAGCCAGTGCCGACGGACTTGAATGGGCTTTTTCGCCCATGGTAGATATTGCCAGGGACGCACGCTGGGGAAGAATTTCGGAGGGCAGCGGTGAAGACCCCTACCTTGGCGGGCTAATTGCAAAAGCAATGGTAAAGGGCTACCAGGGAAAAGACCTATCTGCCAATAACAACATTATGGCATGTGTAAAACATTTTGCCTTATACGGTGGTGCCGAAGCCGGGCGTGAATACAATACCGTTGACATGAGCCGGATAAAAATGTACGAGTATTATTTGCCACCTTATAAAGCAGCGGTAGAAGCAGGCGCCGGCAGCATCATGAGCTCATTCAATGAAATAGACGGCGTGCCTGCTACCGGTAACAAATGGTTGCTAACCGATTTGCTGCGCAAACAATGGGGGTTTAAAGGTTTTGTGGTATCTGATTATACTTCGCTCAGCGAAATGATAAACCATGGCGTTGGTGATCTGCCCACCGTATCTGCCCGTGCATTAAAGGCCGGGCTGGATATGGATATGGTAAGCGAAGGCTTTCTCAGCACCCTGAAAAAATCTTTGCAGGAAGGCAAAATAACCATGGCAGATATTGACCTGGCCTGTACAAGAATCCTGGAAGCGAAATATAAACTCGGCTTGTTCGATAACCCCTACAAATACATTGATGAGTCCAGGCCGGAAAAAGAAATCTTAACTGCCGCAACACGTCAGGCATCCCGTGAAATAGCCGCCCATGCCTGTGTATTGTTAAAAAACAGCAACCAGTTGTTACCTCTGCAAAAAACCGGCACCATTGCACTGATTGGGCCGCTGGCCAATAACCAGCGCAATATGCTGGGCACCTGGGTGGTGGCCGGCGACTGGAAAAAATCTATAACAGTTATGGATGGTGTAAAAAATGTGGCGGGTAACGGTGTAAATATCTTGTATGCCAAAGGCGCCAATATTTCAGACGATGCCATGCTGATAAAAAATGCCAACGCCCTTGGGGTAGAGATTGAACAGGAAAAAGCGTCGCCGGATGAACTGATCAGTGAAGCGGTGTCCACCGCCACTAAAGCCGACGTGGTAGTGGCTGTACTGGGCGAGGCTGCGGATATGAGCGGTGAATCATCCAGCCGCTCCGACATCAGTATACCGGAGAGTCAAAAAAACCTGTTAAAAGCACTGGTAAAAACAGGCAAACCAATCGTGCTGGTTTTGATCAATGGCCGCCCGCTTACATTAACCTGGGAAAATGACCATGTACCCGCCATACTGGAAGCATGGGCGCCCGGTACCGAAGCGGGAAACGCAATTGCAGATGTGTTGTTTGGCAACTATAACCCATCAGGAAAAATTACCGCCACTTTTCCGGCAAGTGTTGGACAAATTCCCATTTACTACAACCACAAAAATACAGGCAGGCCTTATGACGGAAAAGGATCGGGCAAATTCAAATCGTATTATATGGATATTTCAAACGATCCTTTATACCCGTTTGGATACGGCCTTAGCTATACCAGCTTTGACTACAGCAACCTGGCGCTGAGCAAAACAAAACTAAAAGGCAATGAAACCTTAACGGCTACGGTTACCATCAGCAATACAGGCAAATATGCCGGCGAAGAAACGGTTCAGTTATACATCAGCGACCCCGTGGCCAGCGTTACCCGTTCTGTAAAAGACCTGAAAGGCTTTACAAAGGTGTTCCTGCAACCGGGCGAAAAAAAAGACCTGCGCTTTACCGTTACCACCCAGCAGTTAAAATTCTACAACAGCGATTTAAAATACGATTGGGAGCCCGGCGAATTTATCATACAGGTAGGAACCAATTCGGCGAATACAAAATCGGCCAGTGTGCAGTGGGTGAAGTGAATTGATTGGTTGACAGGGTAAAAGTTGATTAGTTGATCTGTTGGCTGGTTACAATCAAATAATTATTGCAAGTAAATGCAGAATGAGGAGTCCTGAAAGGGCATAATACGGCGCAGCCCGGTAAATCAAATAACCATTACGGCCTTCCCTGAAGGGCGCAATATACAAGCGAAGGTGTAGTCCTTCCCGATAATTGGAAGAACACAGGTATATGAAAAAAATTATCCTTGCCATTTGTTTATTAGTTTTTTCCTATGTGCTCAGTGCCCAGAAAATTGAGCTACTCGCCAGTGGAAATAAAACCTCTTTACGCGGCCTAAGCGCGGTAACCGATAAAATAATATGGGCAAGTGGCAGCAAAGGAACAGTGGCCAGAAGTATTGACAGCGGCAAAACCTGGAAATGGATGACTGTGCCCGGTTTTGAAAAAAGAGATTTCAGGGATATTGAAGCATTCGATGCAGTAACTGCTATTGTAATGGCAATTGATACGCCTGCCATTATATTAAAAACCATCGATGGCGGCGGACACTGGAAAACAGTGTATGAAAACAGCACGCCGGGCATGTTTTTAGATGCCATGGAATTCTGGAACCAGCAAAGCGGCATTGTGATAGGCGATCCCATCAACGGTAAGTTTTTTATCGCCCGCACATTTGATGAAGGCAATAGCTGGCATGCCACTTCATTTGATAAACTGCCGGCCGCAGATTCCGGCGAAGCCTGCTTTGCTTCAAGCGGAACCAATATCCGCGGACTAAACCTGGCCGAAGCCTGCTTTATTAGCGGTGGCATGCGTTCAAGGCTTTTTTGGAAAGGCCAACCCATTGACTTACCCCTGCTGCAGGGAGCTGCTTCATACGGCGCCAATTCCATCGCCATCCGCGACAGCAGGAAAAGAACCAATAGCAATTATTTTGTAGTAGTAGGTGGCGACTTTACCCACGATACCTCCACCATAAAAAATTGTGCCATCACTAAAGATGGCGGCAAGACCTGGTCCGCCCCTTCTACCCCACCCCATGGCTACCGGTCATGTGTAGAGTTTATTACCAAAACAAAACTGATCACCTGCGGCACCAGTGGCGTAGACATATCCACTGACGGTGGCATAAACTGGCAGCTAATAAGCAAAGAAGGTTTTCATGTGTGCAGAAAAGCAAAAGAAGGCAACAGCGTATTTCTTGCAGGAAATGGAAAAATTGGAAAACTTGTTTGGCAAATTAAAAATTGAGTGATTTTGGGATGGCGTGATTTTGAGATTTATTTTTATGCTGCATGAAGAGCAAATCACAAAAATCAGAAATCCCGAAATCAAAAAATCAAAAAAAAATGCCGGTCATAGTTTCCTTTGACCAGCACCCGTCTTGCTTATTTGAGAAACAAGTATAACAACCTTACAAGAATTCAAAGATATGATCAGGATCAATTCAACCCAATAGTAGATTAACTATTTTACCCCGGTAAAATTGCTATTTTCTCCCGCAACGCATGGGCTTTTTCGCTGTTATAACAATAATCATATCAAATAACTACACAATAACATTTACTGCTGCGTAACAATCATTTAGTTGCTCAAACTTCTGAAGTCTACAGGCACTAGTTTGCTTACACCCGGTTCCTGCATAGTAACTCCATAAATAACATCTACCGCACCCATGGTTTGTTTATTATGCGTTACAATAATAAACTGGCTTTCTTCGCTGAAGCGGCGGATCATATTGGTAAACTTACCCACGTTGGCATCGTCGAGCGGGGCATCAACCTCATCCAGTATACAAAACGGCGCAGGCTTTATCAGGTAAATGGCAAATAGCAGGGCCGTTGCCGTTAGTGTCTTTTCACCACCACTTAACTGGCTGATGGATGAAGGCCGTTTTCCCTTTGGCTTGGCAACAATATCAATACCTGTTTCAGCCAGGTTTTCCGGATTTTCCAATACCATGTCTGCGGTATCATCTTCTGTAAACAATGCTTTGAATACTTTCTGAAAATTATCACGCACCTTGTTAAACGTATCCAGGAATGCCTGGTTGGCGGTTGCTTCCACCTCCTGTATGGTCTGCATCAGGCTGTCCTTGGCCGTAACCAAATCATTCTTTTGCTCAAGAATAAAATCGTACCGCTTTTTCATTTCCTGAAAAGCTTCAATAGCGGTGGGATTTACTTCGCCCAGGTTTTCCAGGCGTTTCTTCATGCGGTCGCTCTTTTCCTGCAATTCCTCTACCGGCGTTTCCGATGTTCTGGGCTGATCAATAATATCGTCGAGGTTAATCCTGAATTCTACCTGCAGCCTTTCTTTCATTCCGGCCAGTTGCAGTTTTAATTCATTAAGGCTGTCTTTTATTTCGGCCAGCAAATGTTCTGCCTGTTCTTTGTCTTTTACCGTATGCCTCAATTCGCTTTCTTTTTCATTCAGTGCGTTGCGCAGGTTGTAGTAAGACTGATCGGCTTCATTCAGTCTTGTTTCTTCTTCCTGTTTCTTATGCAATAAACCGATATGCTCCTGTTCTGCCGCCTGCAGCACCTCACTGCTTTCCGAAATGCTTTCCTGTGTTTGTTTCAACTGTGAGGCATTTGCTTCAATCTGCGTACGCAAATCATGCAGCTGGTTGCTTTTAAATTCAAGCTCCTGTTTCAGGGCATTAATCTTGCTATGCTGCCTGGTTACCTGCAGGTTAAAATCATTGTAACCGGCCATTACTTCGTTGTAAGCAGCTTCTACCAGTTTGTATTCATCCTCGCTGCCTTTGAGTTTATCCCTTAATTCATTCAATGCGCCTACCAGTTGCATCCATTCATTGCGAACCCCTTCTACACCGCCTACGGTTTCTTCCAAAGTTAATTGTAGTTCTTCCACGCGGTTTTGCGAGGTGCCTTGTAGAGCATGCAGGTTTTCAGTTTTATTTTCAAGCGAGAATACAAAATTGGTCAGCCGGCTGATATCTTCCTGGGCCTGCTTAATAGCCGTTTCTTTCAGCTGTTCATTAAAACCAATAACTTCATTGTGTTTAAACTGTATAGCGGCCTTCAGGTTGTTTACAACAATTTCCTGCGCTGCTATTTCTTCGGCCAGTTTTTCGAGATTCTTGGCCCGGCCAATTTTCTTCCCTTCAAATAAGCCTACGCTGCCGCCCGTTAATGAATATTTACCCTTAACATATTTTCCATGTTTTTCAAGTACAATAGAGCCATTGCTGTTGGTAAGTGCATCTTCGCTTTCTGCAATAAACACATTGCCCAATAAATAATTGGCCAGGCTATGGTATTTTTCATCTACTTCAATTACATCCATTGCCTTTATGGTTTCAGGAATATGATGCGTTCCAAAATCCGCGCCTTCCACCATTAATTTATCGAGCAGGAAGAAATTAGCTTTTCCTTTTTTGTTATCATCCAGCAAATGCACCGCCTGCAAACCTTCCTGCAGGTTGTTTACCACATAATAGTTCAGGTAGGGCTCCAGCACATTTTCTACTGCGGCCCGGTATTCTTCTTTTACGTAAATGATATCCGACAATATCGGCGCTGTATGGTTCCAGCTAGTATTGTTATGCAGGAATTTTACACTCTCGGGGTAGCCTTCCATTGAATCAATAAGGCTTTTCAGCAGGTCATATTCATTGCGGCGGCTGTCCAGTTTCCTGTTTTCATCTGCCAGTTGCTGCCGTAAAACTTCAACTTCGCTCTGGGTTTGTAAAATCTGCTCCTTGGTTCTGTCCTGGTGCTCCTGCAATTGCTGCAGGTCTCTTTTGCGGCTTTCCAGCTCTTCCTCCTTGTGCATGCGTTCTTCCTCCAGTTGTTTTAACTGGCTGCTGCGTATTTCTCTTTCCTCTTCAATCTGGTCAATAGCCCGCTGCAGATTCTGAATGGATGTATCGGCCACCGCTACTTTCTTTTCTGCTTCAAACTGGCTGCGCTGAATGGTCAGGTTTTCGCTGCGCAGGCTGTCAACATGCGTTCTTTTTTCGTCGAAAATTTTTCTTTTATCTTCTACGCTTGTTTTTAAAGTTTCCAGTTGCTGCTGAAGATCTTCCAGTTTTGATTGTTCTTCCAGCCCCTGCTGTTCTGTAAACACAATGCTTTCTTCAAGGCCCTTTAACTGACCCTCGCTTTTATTCAGAAAAGCTTCCAGGCTGGCTGATTTTTCCTGTAAAAAATTCAGGCGCTGGCCGGCCAGGTTTTTTTCATTTTCTTTTGTACGCAATACCTGCAGCAAATCATTGAATTCATGCTGCATGCTTTGAAGCGCGCGCTCCTTTTCAATAAAGTCCAGGCGTTCCTGTTCAAGCGAGGCCTCGGCAGTGGCAATAACCGCTTCTAACTGTATTTTTTTATTGGTTTCTGCCTCCGATTGCTCATTCAGGTTACGATAGGTTACATTGAAGCCTTCCAGTGAAGCCTTGGCCAGTTCAATGCTGTGTTCGCGGTATTCTTTTTTTATTTCGTGGTATTTCTCTGCTTTTTTTGCCTGGTTTTCCAGGCTTTTTAACTGGTTGTTGATTTCAAACAGCAGGTCTTCAATACGGGCTATGTCCTGCTCCGTTGCATCCAGTTTTAGTTTGGCTTCGCGCTTGCGGGTTTTGTAAATAGTAATGCCCGCAGCCTGTTCCAGCATACGGCGGCGGCTGTTCTCTTTGTCTTTGATAATTTCATCTACCATGCCCAGTTCTATAATGGCATAGCTGTCGGTGCTGACGCCGGTATCCATAAAAAGATTCTGGATATCCTTGAGGCGGCATTGCACATCGTTCAGGCGGTATTCACTTTCACCGCTTTTATAAAATTTACGGGTAACCGTAACCGTATTAAATTCGGTAGGCAGCAGGTTGCGTGTATTTTCAAATGTCAGGCTCACTTCGGCAAGACCGGAGGCGCTGCGGGTTTTAGAGCCATTAAACACCAGGCTGTCCAGGTTTTCGCTGCGCAGGTGACTGATTTTCTGTTCTCCTATTACCCAGCGGATACTGTCTATTATATTGCTTTTACCACAGCCATTGGGGCCAATAACACCGGTAATACCTTCATCAAAATTGAGTACGGTCTTGTCGGCAAAGCTCTTGAATCCTTTTATTTCTAAACTCTTTAATCTCACAGTGAAAAGTTTTAAGTAGAACGGGCAAATATATTTTTTTGCCGCTAACAAAAAATCCGGTTTGGCGGGAAGGGGGTTATAATTATTCACCTGTTATACACAAACATCAAACCGCATAAAAGTTATACACAGTTTGTGAGCAAATAAGGTAGATTTTCTTTGTAACCAGCGGTAGAAATACTATGGTGCATCGTTGTGTCACACCCTTGTACCGCAAATCAATATTGAGCGGCCGGCCTCAACCGTCAAACACATTTCCTGCAGGCTGTATTTCGGGTTGGCAAACACTTTATCCGGATGAAACCACAGGCCCGCCTCCGGAACAGCGTATCCATGTCCTTTACATTGAGTAGCTTTAGATGAATAAACCCCTGTTCATGTCATGAATATCCGTCAAAGAATTATAGACTTTTTCAGCAAAAGAACCCCGCCTCCAAACATTGAACAACCTCCATTGAATGAAAGTGAACAGGCTTCTTTAAAGGAATTTTCATTTTTAAATGCAGATGAAAGGATAAGAAAAATTATGATTGCCGGCGATACGGGAAACCCGGACTATTTCCATTTAATGCAGTATGCTGTGCTGAATGACCCGGATATGAACGTGAAATTTGCAGCCCTGAAAAGGATTTACCTGTTTTCAGCCCATCCCGGTTTATTGCCCATGATGAAAAAACTGCAGGAAACAAATCCGGGCAACGCCATGGAACCCTATTTGTCAATGGCATTAAGCAGGCTTGGATTGATAACCAGGGAGGAATTCGAACAAAAAATGAATGGCGTTGAGTAAATACGAACTGTATTACATTTACACTTCAGCGTAAAGTCATAAATTCATTCAATGATCAACACCAGCGACCTGCATATTGAAGACGAGATCATGCCCTTGTTTGACTTTACTTTCAACTTTCATTCCGGCCAGGCCCTGCGTGAAATATTGCATCAAACACTCGGGTCGAAAGAAGAAATAGCAGCCAGGCAACAGCTGTTAAAGGGTTTTATTGCCAACCGCGAAACAGTAAAAGATTATTCCTTCTCACGGTTTAACCTGACCGAGATTTATGATTTTTTTGAAACGTTTGCGGCAGGGTCGCTTTCGGGTGGCAAACTTAGATGGAAACTTACTTTTTCTGAAAAAGAGCGTCACCAGAAAAGAGGAAGGCTTATCCTGCTTATCCGGCTGTTTTATAAAATAAAGACTTCCTACCTGGATAAAATAGACATTAGCCTTTTTCCTGCAGAATATGGAACAGAACTAACCTTGTTGAATCAATTTTTTGCAGACTTTAGTCCAGAAAAATATGAAGCTGTTTTCCTGAAAAAAAGTAAAATAACCATCAGTCATATTGCTGAACTGATAGAAATCATCGCCCAAAAAATAACCAATGGCCAGGCAGCGGCCTTCTGGCAACGCTGGTTTTTATTTGAAGCCTGTCTGTCCATCAGCAATGGCATTGTTAAAAATGGTTTTGTTTTTCCGGCGTTTACGGAAAATGTTTTTTCTATTGAAGCGCTGTATCACCCGCTTTTGAAAAACCCCGTTAAGAACGATATCACGGTGAGCAGTAATGTTATTCTTTTAACAGGCCCCAATATGTCGGGCAAATCTACTTTTCTGAAGGCTGTAAGTTTATGTGTTTACCTGGGACATGCAGGCCTGGCAGTACCTGCATCAAAAGCAAACCTGCCATTTTTCAGCACCCTGTCGGTGGCTATTAACCTTACAGATAGCATTGTAAGCGGTTATAGTCATTTTATGTCTGAAATAGTAACCTTAAAAAATGTGCTTACCGAAGCCAGCGGCAACAAGAAATGCTTTGCTGTTTTTGATGAATTATTCAGGGGCACAAATATTGAAGATGCACTGGAAATAAGTACTGCCACCATAAAAGGGCTTTGCAATTTCCCCCAGTCGCTGTTTTTTATTTCTACCCACCTGCACCAGTTAAAACAAATGGAAGAAGTAAAGACAAACAAAATAACCACCTGTTACATTGAATGCGAATTGAAAAATGAGGTGCCGGTATTCACCTATAAATTAAAAGAAGGCTGGTCCGATCTTAAAATTGGCCGCATTTTGTTCGACCGGGAAGGCATCAATACACTGCTGCACCGCGGAGGATAAATCCGGACTTCTGCAACAACCTATATCCACTGCGGCAAGGGCCCGATAGTTCCCTTTATGAAATGAATTTACCCCGTCAAAAAAACCATAAAAGACAAATCAATCACCAAAAACGGCATCGCCTGCAGCCACTGTTAAATAATTTATGTTGCCTATTTAGACCAGTGGGCATGTAATGGCGACGAGCAGTCTTTTAAATATACAATCCTGTTTATATATTTGTACCTGCACAAACCGTTGAGCGTTCTGGTACCCTGAAAACCCTTTACAGATGACTCTTCAACACAATTACTGGTGGCTTTTATTGAGTATCCTTTTACTGCCCGGTAAAACCTTCTATGTGCACCCTCATCCTGCGTGTTCGGACACCGCGCAAAACCACCAGGAGGTGTTGCCCCTTCAATTAATTGGTTTTACAGCAAGTGTAAATAAAGACATTGTGTATGTAAGATGGACGACTTCATCTGAAAAAAATGTGAACCATTTCGAAACAGAAAAGAGTTTTGACGGTATTCATTTTGTCGCCATCAGCAAGCAAACCGCTCTTGGTGTAAACGCCAGCAGGGAGCATTACCTGGCCGAGGATTTTAAACCCGGGCCGGACATTAACTACTACCGGCTGAAAGTAGTAAGCAACAATAACGGCATTACCTATTCAAAAACTGTAACCCTTAAGCACAGTCGCTAAATTATTTTTTTGCCTGTTCAAGCAAGGGACGCGGATCAAACAGCACTTTAAAGGAATCTATCTTTCCATGGCTGACCTTATACCAGCCACAGCTAAAAATTTGCTGCTCCCCCATGGTAATATCGTACCAGAGGCAAACATCATTTCCATCCTCAAAAGCCTTTTGAACGGCATATTTAAATTTCATTTTTCGCATATCGTTCATATACTCATCTGCACTGTTGCGGGTGCCCAATACCCCCTGGAATACCAGGTTATCGGCGAGGTATGTTCTGGCTGTATTAAAATTACTGTCATTGAGCGCTTTTATAAACGACAGTACGATTGTCTTTGCGCCTGTCGCAGTTTCTGATGGATGATTTGCTATCTGCATAACTGTAGTTGTTAATTTGTGATGCAATATTGTTTCGTTCAGACACAAGCGTCCCCTGTGTGCCCTTCCGGGGCTGTTTTATATTACAAAAGACCATAATTAACATGCCAGTCTAAGGGGGGTAAAACCAAACATCCTAATAAGTTAAAGAGTATAAATTGGCCGAAAATTGGCCACCAGTAAGGGTTTGGGCTAAAAACGGGCTACCCAGTGGTAAAAACCATAGGGTAATAAAGGGTAATAAAAGGGTTCTTTTTTGGATTTGCCATTTGCTGGTATTTTGAGCGCTTATCCAGCGCTTTTTTTGTGCTTATCCTGAGCCATCTGCTGAAGTAAAACCCGCGTCTGTTCAGTGTTTTCAGCTATTCTACGCAACTCATCCAGTATGGGGTTGTTATGGGGGATAATCCCCTCTATTATTTGGTTCTCCGGACGTGCATATAGTACTTTTGATTCGTTTAGGTCGCCTTTTGGGTCGCCTTTTAGGTCGCCTTTTTCCTTGTCTAAATCTCCCCCTGTTTTTGAAATTAGGTCGCCTTTTTCCAGCTCCACAAATACCAAATCTTGAACAGGAATATCAAAATATTGCGCAACAGCTATCAATTGGCTAATAATCGGTTCTGTTTTCTCATTCTCCCAATTTATAATAGTAGACTGACTGACACTAGCGGCAGACGCAAGCTGAGCTTGAGTTACACGCCTTGAGCGCCGTAAGAAAACTATGTTTTTTGAGTAAACGCTCATAAGTATAAACCCTTAGTATTGATTGATTTAAGTCAATTTTATCAAAATAATAATAATTATTTTCACTTTATCAAAATAGTAATAATATCTTCACACTTCCACAGAAGGAAGTAGAAAGGTATGGCAAAAAAACAGGAAATAAAAGCATCAAATAGACAAAATCCTGACCCAATAGTCAAAATATTGGCAGATAAGTGGGGATTAAGTCCCAGACAAATAAGATACATCAGAGACGGGGAATTCAGGAATGACGCGGTTTTCAGCGATTATATGGACCTGCTGGAACACTGGAGAACGGGAGTAAAAAATTTATTTCTTCAGGAAGTTGAGAGAATTGTTCCTATACATAAAACACCCAAAAGCCACAACACCCCTAAATCAACCAAATGAAGCTTGTCAACACCGTTCTTTATTTAGAAATGGCCGACCTGGAAAATGCTGGGCTTAGCTGCAAAAAGTTTATTGATGCCAGAAACAAAGGCCGCCGCTACCTCAGGTTTATTGACGACCCCGCCGACCTCCGGAAATGCCTGGTGGAATATGAATGCCTAAAAGATGCCGACAAACAGATGGTAATTGCCCGATATGGCAACCCAATTGATTATATAGCACAGGAGCCAATCCGACAGCTCGTTAAAAAAGACCTTGCAGCAGAAAAATACTTCCTGAGCTACAAATTTGA
>Ga0163162_10002040_pt1 | contig 19009 bp, 18 predicted proteins | sample S55metaG_FD_115310 | JGI IMG/M metagenome (GOLD analysis project Ga0163162, IMG submission 115310) | Switchgrass rhizosphere microbial communities from Kellogg Biological Station, Michigan, USA - S5-5 metaG | ecosystem: Host-associated > Plants > Roots > Rhizosphere > Soil | place: USA...
TACCACCAAGTATGACTATGTATTGCGGACAAAAATCTTGGATTTCTACCAGAACAAGCAGTTGTGGTAATTATTAACGAGTGCGCTTAGTGCTCTTTCTGGCTCTTCGTGGACTTCGTGACCCTTTCGTATCGATAAAATATGGTCACAAAGCTCACAAAGAATCACAAAGGACACAAAAGGTTGTTGCAAACACATAGAAGAGTTAAATTCTTAAAAGCAATCTCCGGATTGCTTTTTTTATTTGAACAACTCACTCTTTGTTTTTGACAATTCAAACATTTTACTCTACCCGGTGACTCTGTGCAGAATTACTTTTAATCTTCAATCAAAAAATCATGAAATCAAAATTTATTATTGCCGCATTAGTGATCATGTTACCATTCTTCGCGGGCGCTCAATTGAAGGGACTCATGAATAAAGTGAAAAACAAAGTGGACCAAAGGATAGACAATAAAGTAGATAAGCAAATCGACAAGAGCCTTGATGAAGTTGAGGGGAAAAATGATAAGGATGTTGTCAGCAATGAGAACACCGCTGCAAATACCGCCCCCGAAACCAAAGCCGAAGAGCCTGCATTAAAGAGCTTTTCGAAGTATGATTTTGTTCCCGGTGATTCGATCCTCTACTATGAGAACTATGAGAAAGAAACCATTGCTGAACTGCCTGTCGGCTGGAATACAACGGGAAGTGGCGAAGTTGTTACACTCGATAAAGTAGAAGGGAAATGGTTACGCCTCCACAAGCAATTCATCTACCTTACCAGCAGTACCAAAGAATTCGGTGAGAATTATACGGTCGAATTTGATTTGATACTGCAGCTGAAAAATAACGGATGGATGTTCCCGGAATTCAATTTTGGTTTGTTTTCAACCAACAAGGAACCGAATACCGATAATGGCTTCTTAAAGGATAACAGAAAATACGCCGCAGTGTTTGCCTCTATTCACCCTGGTATGTTCAAGTCTTCATCAGTTAAAATAAATTCTTATCTCGATAACAAAAACTATTTCACCGGTGATCTGAAAGCGTTTGGCAAACTTGAAGAATCCTTCAGTGGTATACCGGTGCACGTTGCTATCCAGGTCCAGAAAGAAAGATTCCGGATGTGGATCAATGAAGAAAAATTATTTGATGTGCCCAAGGCCACGCCACCGGGCTATGTGATGAATCAACTAAAATTTGATGTTGGCTTCACCAACTACTCTGAAGAACAATATGGGGTTTTCATCAGCAATATCAAAGTAGCCACAGGCAAACCAGACACCCGGCATAAACTCATAGAAGAAGGAAAATTCAGTACGACGGGGATCCTGTTCGACGTCAATTCTGATAAGATCAAACCAACATCATACGGTGTAGTAAAAGAAATAGCAGATGTTCTTCAACAAAATTCCGGCATAAAAGTAAAGATCATCGGTCATACCGACAGTGATGGCAGCGATGTTTCTAATCTCGAACTTTCCAGGAAAAGATCAGCGGCTGTAAAAGATATGCTTGTAAATGAATTCGGCATTGATGTTTCAAGAGTTGAAACGGATGGCAAAGGGGAGGCACAGCCTGTAGTCGACAACAAAACAAGAGAAGGCAAGGCAGCCAACCGGAGAGTTGAATTTATCAAACTTTAAAATCAAACTAAAACCTTATAATTATGAAACATTTCTTATCACTGGTTATCGTAACACTGAGCCTGGCCATGTTCACCAACCAGGTGACCGCGCAAAAAGATACTTCAGCATACAAAACATGGGACGATCTTCTTACGAGGATAAAAAAAGACAAGAAAACAGACGCGACAGCGGAAACAAAGTTAAAAGCGATCAGCGCACAATGGACTGCAGCAATCAACAAATCCTTATCTGCAAAACCTGCCACAGAGCCCTGGAAAGAATGGACGCCGACCAATCAATCGACAAAAGGTGAAATAAATTTGTTGCCATTGATGGAGGAAGCGCCGGCGCCTATTTATATACTTGCCCTGGCAGGACAAGCAGACCTGGACGCTAAGTATGATCCCTACATCAAAAAAATAGAATCACAACAAAAACAACTGGTCGAAAGCGTTACAAAAAATAACAAGTTGCAGCAGGTGTATCAAAAAGAAGGAGAAGAAGGAATAAAGAAAAGAGCTATCGCCGAGTCTGATAAAAATAAAATGGTGCAACAAATGGGAGGAACAGAAAACCTGATGAACATGAGCGAAGCAGACAGAAAAGCTGCTGCGTTAAAAATGGCAAGCGATATAAAATCTAATCCGGGCATGCTCACCGGAAATAATAATCCCGGCATGAATGTCCTGATGCAAAAAATGATCAATGATAAAGATTATGCGAAACGTTTCAATAAAATGAGTGATGCAGAAAAAGAAGCGGAGGTAAAGAAATTCATGTCAGAAAATTCACAGCAACAAGATGGTTTTGATCTGACCAAATCCAGCCAGCAACATGACCAGTTGATGACCGAAGCAACTAACACAAAATATACACAGGACATCACGCTTCTCACTATGAGGATTCAGAAAAGATTAGGTGCCGCCACAGAACTTTACAGCAAAAATGTCTTAGCCATCAATGAATGGGTAGACAATGTCAGAGACAACATCGGCAAATGGTACAGTGCAAAATATGCTGCTATTCCTGTAGTAGAGTTGGGAGAATATGGTCATGACAAAGATCCTGAACAAGTGCAGGCTCTCAATTTTACCCTTGCTTATTTAACCTATCAAATGATCCGCGGTCCTGAAATGAAATTGCGTAGCGATAACTGGAACCTGTATAAAAACAATTGCAAATATGCGATAGGTGAACTGAATGATTTTATCGCCAGTTACAAATGGGGAAGCCACACATCAGAAAATATATTCGGTCCGGATGCTGATCAACAGGTTGTCACTGGTATTGGTTTGGCTTATGGCATGATGAATCAATTGGCAGAAGAAGCGAGGGGTTTCAGTACAACGGCAAAAGGTTATCAAAAACAATTTGAGACTATATCATTGGGCAGATAACAAAAGATTTAAGACTAACCCTTATTCGCCATGTAAGTTAAAATGCTTACATGGTTTTTTATTTGTTGCATCGCTCACCTTGTTATCGATCATCTTTTATCATATTTTTTTTACGACATAGGATCATAGATACACGTAGGTCTCTGTGCGACCCTACTGTGATCGATATATCTATGTGGTTAAATAAATTCAATCTGCTTTTACCAATACACTTCTCATGTTATAAATATTGTTTCACTTCATTCAATGATTAATGCAATTCATGAAGTGGTGCATTGTCAAACGATGATTTAGAGAGCAACTTTGTGTTGCAAACATGATAACAATTAAAAATTAAAACAGTTTCTATCCAATAAAAAATAACAATAGAAATAGAGTTTGAAAAAAATTCAAATCAACATAAACAACCAACCTTTAAAATGCGAGTTACCTCAGCCATATTATTTCTTATTGCCTTTACGGTCAATTTGGCTGCAGGTAGCTCCGCAAAAGAAGGTCTTGCCGGTAAAAGGGAAGACCATGTAGTTGATACAACAAAAAACAACGAAGATGCTTTTCTTTTTGCATCCGCTACAACAAAGAACAAAAGTGAAGAATTGATCTTTAGCCGGGATGCATTAAAGAAAATTCTGGAAGAAAGAAAAACCACCAGGTTTCTGTTAGGACAGTCAAAGCAAATGCGAACAATAGAAGCCTGGTTCTTCCCCGGCACTAGTGAAAAAAAGGCACTTGTCATTGGTGGTGTTCATGGAACAGAACTTTCATCCATAGAAGTAGCCAAAAGCCTTATCCAAAAATTATTGCAGGGACAAAAAAGTTATTACAATGTCATCATCATTCCCTGTCTTTTTCCCGACAATGCTGCTACCGCGAAGGAAAGCACTGATGCCATTGGAAGCACTGCAAATATTGGCAGATATAGTTTTTCCACCGCGGCAGATCCCAACCGCCAGATGCCTTCGCCGGGTCAGCCTTTTGACGAAGAATCAGGAAAAGACCATATAGGAAGAGAGATCGAGAAAGAAAATCAATTGTTGTTACGGTTGATCAACCTCTTCAGACCTGGACGTATTGCCAACATTCATGCTATTCGCGATACGGAACACGCCGGTATTTATGCCGACCCGAGAACTGACAGTAAAAGTTATGCATTAGGATTTGAAACTGATAGCAGCCTTGCCGTTGAAATGGCATTGATGGTTGATAAGAGCGGCGGATATATTCCCGGTAACCTGTTACACAAAAGGCCGACTGCACTTTATTACAAGGACCCGGCTCCTGTTGCCAGGGGAAGTTTTCAAAAAAGAAATTTTTCAGGTTCATCTCTGGCAAATAATCGCGGCAGTGGGATATCGCTGGGAACATGGGCAAGTACCGCGATTTCTAATGTAAAAAACCCAATGCTGGATCGCGAGGCTATGAGAATACTGACCATAGAATTTCCGGGTTATAAACGCCCGGGGGATTATAAAGATGTAAACCAAAAGGAATATTTCAACAGGCAAGTGGAAATATATGCTTTGGCTATCGAGAAGATCTTTTTAAGAGAATATTTTGTTGAAGAAAGCGACACAAATGCAACAAATGTGGCGGCTAACAGGTGAGGTTTTTCACGTTTCACTTTTGTCGTTTTAACATTCTCACAGTTCATACGCTCTTTCGTTCAACTCAAACATTTCTCGATTGACGGCGAGACTTTCGAAAACTAATTTGCTCTGAAATTTAGAACCTATAAACCTGTTTTTTATGAGACGATTCAAGAAAATTCTGAAATGGATAGCAAGCATCTTGCTGGTGTTGGCTGCAGGCTTAACTGTGGTGGTACTGGCAAGACAAAATTTAAAATATGAGGCACCATATCCTAACATCAAGGCCTCTACCGACAGTGCGGTCATTGCCAGGGGAAAACACCTTGTGTTTAGTTCCGCCCATTGTATTAACTGCCACAACAACAATAATGCTGATTCATTGATAGCATTAGGACAGGACGTGCCTTTAAGTGGTGGAGTTTTATTTGACGTGGGCATCGCGAAGATCTATTCAAAGAATATAACTCCCGATAAAGAGACCGGTATCGGCAGATTCACCGATGGAGAAATTGCCAGGGTACTTCGTTATGGCGTTCATCCTGACGGAGCACCTGTACTGGATTTCATGCCTTTTCACAATACAAGTGATGAAGATCTTACAGCGATCATCTCTTACCTGCGTGCACAAAAACCTGTAAGAAATGAAGTGCCGCCCAATTCATATACTGTAATGGGAAAAATAGTGAAAGCATTCCTGATAAAGCCGGTAGGACCTGACGGTGAAGTCCCAAAGACAGTTAAGCATGATACATCAGCTGCCTACGGAAGATACCTGGCCGTAAACGTGGCGGAGTGCAACGGCTGTCACACACAAAGAGACCTCGCCGGCAAATTCACGGGTGAGCCCTTTGCAGGTGGAAATGATATTGAGGGTTTTATCACTCCTAATCTTACTCCCGATTCAAGCGGAAGAATATTTAACTGGACGCAACAAAATTTTATCGATCGTTTTCGCATGGGTAAGCTTTATCCCAAGAGCCCGATGCCCTGGAATTCCTTCAAGAGGATGAGTGATGATGAGTTAAGGGCGATCTATAATTTTTTGAGATCAACAAAGCCGGTAAAAACAGAGAAAATAGTTAACAAATAATAACCAAAATAGAACCTAAACCTTTAAACCTTTTCATTATGAAAAAGATCTTCATTCTCGCGATCATTACAACTGCAGCCATTTCAGTTTCTGCCCAGACTTCAAAAGGGTCAAAGTCAAAAATTGGAATAAAAGCAGGTTACAATTTTTCAAATGTTGTCGGAAACCAGTCGTCTTTCGATCCGAAACACAATAATGGCTACATGGTCGCCGCCTTTTTTGGAAGCAGCAATAAAAATGGCCTTGGGTACAGGAGTGAGTTCGTGTATTCAAAACAGGGATACAGTTTTGATGATGGCGGAAAAAATACAGATGTGATGAATGATTACCTCTATATGCCGCATTTGATGACGTACACCATTGCTAAAGTTGTGCAAATACAGGCAGGAGCTCAAATAGGTGTTTTATTGAATGCGCAAAAAACAAGCGGTGGTAAAGACAGCTCAATTACCTCTCTGATGAACCGTTTTGATTATGGTTTTGCCGCCGGGGTCGAAGTTTACCCGTTCAAAGGATTGATCATCGGTACCCGATATAACCTCGGGCTTGGGAAAATGTATAAGGAATATGATCAAACACAAACTACTCCCTATCCCTTACCATTTGACCCATCAACAACAAATTTGAAAAACGGTATTCTTCAATTATTTATTGGTTACCGATTCTGATATAACTAAATCTATATAAACCTTAAATTATGAAACTACTAATTTTGATCGTAACGCTGGCAACGGGATCTGCCTTCTTCTTGCCGAAACAAAAAGAGATCGCGGGTACCTGGGTGCTTGATACGACAGGAAAAAAATGTGAAGCAGCAGTGCTGCATATTCAAATGGCTGAAGGCTATTTCACTGGAAAATTGGATATACCTGATCAGCAACTCTATGATCAACCGGTTATTGTCCAGTTCAACGAGGACAAAATAAAAATTTTGCTTGATCCAAAAGGGAATTGTTTTATCGAAGGGATCGTTACCGATTCGCTGATCCTTGGTCAATCAGCTGTCTGTGGCCAAATGGAACCTGTAAGATTTTACCGGGTAAAGAACTGATTTAAAGAGGCCGTCTCAAAACATCAAAAGTAGGTTTCACGCCACCGCGCTACGACGCAAAGTTTAAAGACCAGGATAATGTTCTTTACGGCGTTGCGCTTCCCGCCAATGGCGGGACAGGTTTGCGAGAACCGAGCTTCTGAGATGGCCTCTTTTCAAGCTGGGCGAAAATCTTAAATCATATATATGCTCACGAATCTTCCCGACAGTCTTATCCTGATCTTTTTACTGACTGTTATTCTAACCTTTTTGTTATTTATCAATGCTGTAAAAAATAAAGCAACTGTAGCAATTATACTGGTTGTCTGGCTGGCAGTGACCGGTATTCTTTCTTTTAAAGGAGTATTTCAGGATACATCTGCAATTCCCCCAAGGCTGATGATAGGCATTGCCCCGGCGATTCTTTTCATCATCCTTTTATTGACCACTAAAAACGGAAGAAGATTTACAGATAACATTGACCTGAACAAATTGACACTGGTCCATATTGTCCGGGTTCCGGTAGAAATTACATTATTTATGCTTAGCACACATAAGTTAGTTCCTGAATTGATGACCTTTGCTGGAAGAAACCTCGATATTCTTTCCGGCATAACAGCACCCATCATGTATTTTGTTTGTTTTAAAAATTCACAATTAAAAAACAGAACGCTACTGCTGATATGGAATTTCATTTGTCTTGGCCTGCTGTTAAACATTGTTATCAATGCTATTCTGGCAGCGCCATTCCCTTTCCAGCAATTTGCATTTGACCAACCAAACATTGCTATACTTTATTTTCCATTCACCTGGTTACCTTGTTTCATTGTGATGATCGTTTTGTATAGTCACCTGACAGCGATCAGGCGATTGATAATATACAGGAAGGAATGAATTTTCCGGTCCTTGTGTCTACTTTGTGTATTCCTCGTCAATCTTCGTGATCTTGGTGCCTCTGTGGTAGTTTTGCCACGGAGAAACGGATCGGACAACAGAAGCACAGAGTCGTCGTGAATCTAAAGAATACAGAAAAATGAAAATCAAAAAACTTAGTCTCCAAACGGCGTACTTAAAAACCTTGCAGGAATTTTATTCTTCTGTTCTCGAATTACCCGTTCAACAGACAGATGAAAAGAAGATAACAATAAAAACAGGAGCCAGTGATCTCATTTTTGCCGAGACAAGAACAGGAGAGCCATTTTATCATTATGCAATAAATATCCCGGCCAATAAAATTGCAGAAGCAAAAGACTGGTTAAGCAATAAGGTGAAGTTGCTTTGGATGGAAGATTATAAAAATGACATCGCCGATTTTGTCAATTGGCACGCTAAGTCCGTTTACTTTTATGATCCTGCCGGAAATATCGTTGAACTCATTGCCCGGTTTGACCTGGATAATAATACCAGTGAAACTTTCTCTTCTCACCAATTCCTTTCGGTCAATGAAGTGGGTTTGGTTTTCACCGATGAGAATTTTGAAGAAGAAATAATGTCTCTTCAGGATTCCTATTCACTCTCCAATTTCGATAAACAGCCGCCATTGCCAAAATTCAGGGCTATCGGCGACGACCATGGATTGTTCGTTGTCGTTCCTGAGCATCGAAATTGGTATCCAACCGACAAACCTTCGGAAGTATTTCCTATGCGCGTTGAATTTGATCATGCAGCGAAGAGTTACAAGTTAGGATTACCGAAAATAATACAGTGATCGATATTGTATTGATGCCGTGACAATACAGAAGAGGTAGGACAGAAGAGGTACGACTAAGAGATTAATTTTCAATTAGCATTTTTTAAAAAATTGCAAGTACCGGCTTATATTTATTTGTTGGCGGCAATGCTATCAAACCAAAACTTATGAATGACACTTATTCGACCAAAGTAATTTCAAAATTGCGGAGCCTGGGCGCCTACCAGATTTTCGGCGGTTCAATCGGATGCCTTCTCGTGATTTGGGCAATTCTGAATAATCAAACCATCGACCTTTCATTCTTTATCTATGGCTTCATGGTGCTCTTCTTTGCGTTCTCTATTTACTGCGGTATCCTTTGCTTCAAAATAAAAATCATTGCAGTGAAACTTTCATTGATCAATCAAGTTCTTCAAGTGATTGGGGTTGCCATGTTCGGATTCACGTTCAAGTATGCCGCAGGCGTTTATGTGACTGCGGGGATTAACCTATCCGAGGCTTTCAACTTTACATTCAGCGCTGGTTTTTCACGCTTTGACTTCGCTTTTAATACCGACCACCATAGACTCGAGGTTGATCTCAACTTTGTGGCACTCCCCCTGATCATTTTTATTGAAAGACTGAAAAATCATATAAAGCAGGAGCAAAACAAACTCGTTATTTCGGCCATTGGTGAAGAATGAGGCACCCATATGAACATTTGTGCTATTGCCGGTGGAGAATATCGCCAGTCGGTTATGTGCGATACCGCCTGGCCTTAGCTTATCGTTAGCCGACAGCAAAGACACAAAGCACCGCAAAGTATTCTTGCAAGAAGCGATAGCATTGAAATATTTACTACTGAAAAATCATACCTTCCAGAATAAATTATACCAAAATGAAATCATTCTTCAGCCTGCTACTTTCACTATGCTGTCTCTCGGTCACCGCACAAGATTCGTTAAGCATAACCCTAAAGCAACAAATGCTAAAAGAATGGCAACGAGCCAAAGTGTATACCCAGGAATATCTGAACGCAATGCCTGCTGATAAATATGACTTTCACCCGGTGGACAGCGTACGAACTTTTGCGCAACAAATGTTGCACCTCGCCCAATCTAATGCAGGCCTGGTCTCTATTGGTGCCGGCTTCCGGAGTCCAGCCGCCCAGGTTTTCTATAATCCAACCTTTGAAAAAACGCCCACCATACAAAACAAAGATTCTGTCATCTATTATGTAAATACCAGTTATGACATAGCGATCGATGCTATAAAAAATTTGGATTTCACGAAGGTCGGCGAAGTCGTATCATGGAATTTACCGGGAGGCAAACGAACTTCAACACGACTGGGTTGGTTATTGAAAGCCTTTGAGCATCAAACGCATCATCGTGGACAATGTACAGTATACTTGCGCCTCGTAGGCATTCGTCCTCCGGGTGAATTGCTATGGGATCAATAAAACTTATCCAAAAGTCGACAAATGGCAGGAATGTTTTCCAACAACGATATGACGAATTGGGAAGACATTCGATAAATTCAGCAAGAACTTGACATATACTAAATTGTTGCCGTGGCCTCTGATTCACCCAATTTAAATATTTAGCTGCCCGATCGGCCGTTTCATATAAGAATACATATCCCCCTTTCCAAACATTAAATAACCCATGTAACAAAATACGCACAGGAGCAAGCCATCGCTAATGATCAAAAAACCATCGATCTCTCCCGCATTACCCAGCCAAAATAAAATGCCCGAAAAAATGAGAGCACTATTTACCACCGTATTGAACACTTTGTATTTTAAAAAGCCAATGCCAAAAACGACCAGGGCGATGGGGAAGCACAGACCGGGCGGATAAAGCGTTGCAGCAAAAAATTTTTTATCAAGGACAGAGTTCACTACGACAGGAAATGCATTGTTTCCTTCAGTTGGATAGAAAGCTCCAAGGCGAAACAGCGGCATCATCGCAACACAGCCAATACACCCTGTTACAAACAGTCCACAGGAGATCATGGCCCACGTAAAACTTTTTCGCTCGATTATCCTGGCAAACAGGAATCCTGCAGGAATGAAAAATATATAGCTTGCTTCTCTCCAGATATTCCAGGAATAAGGATAGTTATGCATCTTCCATAGCACGTCACCTATTAATTGGAGTAACGGGCCCAAAACCAGGCACGTTACCAACACGACTCTTTTTGATCTGGCTGAAGTCATGATACCGGATTTTATTTTTCTATGCCGCTTCCATTAATTCATCAACCACCTGCCGGAAGCGATTGCCTGGCAATTCTTTTTCTGCTGTTGAAACCAAACTATTAAATACAACCTGCGGCGCATTTTTTTCAACGGCTTTTAGCCAATGAGTGATCTCATGATTGCTCAGCCCACGTAACATCCACTTCCAGACAATGGCAGTTGATTCAGCCGGCTGATTTGCTATAATTTGTCTTTCAATAGCACGGATCTGCTCGTCCGTGTAATAACGCCACAACAGGTTGTTGATGATATCCTCTTCCTTTGCCATGTGCACAAGATTAAAGGCGAGAAAATCGACGAAGGCCTTTCTTAACGCAGAACCCAACTGAATTTTCTCCTCATCCGTTTCAAGTGAGCTGTATATATTGATAAGTGTTCTGAGTTGCGTGGTGAGCTCATGATCTTTCTCATGCTCCTGTTCAAAACTATCAACGACAGACGGTTCATATTGCGCCACCGCGGCAAAAACAAAATAGTCTTCGTTGTAAGCATGCTTATCAAAAACATCAACCACTGTTGTAATATTTGCCAGCAAAGACGTTACTTCTTCTTCGTTGTTAAAATCGGTACGCTGCAGCTGGCTGGCCGTTTCATAGAGCATTGCTCTCAGGGCTTTGTGCACCTGGTAAAATGTATTGTAACGCATAAAATATAGGTTTAGTTGTTGTAGTTAATTAAAATTGGTTCATTACTCATTACTAATCACTCATCACTCATTAATACACTTTTTCCTCCGCATGTTTTCTAATCATCCGTAAAAATGTGGCTCTTGTACTTCTCTCCTGTTTTGACATGAGCTCATCTACATATTTTTCACATAACCACTCGGGATCGTAGTCTTCAAATTCTTGAGCCAGTTTGACAACATTAGTTTTATAGATGCGGCTTTGCAAAATAGTTTCCACATTTTCCTTTATTTGAGAAGACGAGGGTTTTTCGGTTTTAAGATCAATACCCAGTTTAAAATAACCGATCCTCGCATTGATCTCATTTTTACCTTCATGAACACCTGCCACCACCATTGGTAACTTATTTTGGATACTCAGCAACACGCCGCCATATCCTCCATTTGTCACATATGCATCAACATGGGGCATGATATCATTGAACGGAATAAAATCTTCAACTAAAATATTTGCGTGCGGATAGCGGGTTCTTAACTCTTGTGTGCGGGAGCCGCCGGTTGTTGCGACAACTAATACATCTGAATCCTTGAAAGCCTCAAGAGTTGGCACAATGATCTTGTCAACATCAGTTTCAACGGTACCCTGTGTTACCAGTATTCTTTTTTTAAAATCCCTGTATTGATCGGGGAGTTGATAATTTTCATTTTGTTTCTGTCCCGAAGGAAGCAAAGGGCCGATGAAATGGATATTTTTTTCAAGATCACTGCGACTGTATTCAAAACCGGGTGTGCCGCTTTGCAGAAACAGGTTTGCTTCTTTACTCACTATGTCAAATACATTTCCTTTGCTTGTTGTCATTCCATACTCAGAAAAAATCTTATCCGTTAACTTTTTTGAATCATTGAAGATGAATTTGTCGGTAAAGAACCGCATGGCAGCTTGTCTGAGTTTACCAACAAATGTATAAGAGGGAGTAAGACCAAGGCCGGCGGGTGGCAGGTCCTTCGATGTTTCCATCAGGGGCATTACACCAATGGCGATAACGGGCTTTCCGAGTAGCTGCCTCACAAAAGGGATCCCCGTAAAGCAATTGTCGGCTATCATGATATCAAATGGGAATGATTCACTGATCCCGCGGATGTCTTCATAAAACTCGGGTCCGCGCAATACAAATGCATGCCTGATATCAAACTTTAACTTTGCGATCAGTCCCTTGTGATTCTTTCTTTCGGGAAACACCTGGTCAGGCTCACCCGTAGAGAAATCAATAGCCTTTTTGAGGGGATAATAAGCAAAGCCGAGATTTTTGATCTTCGTTTCATACTTACTTCCGGTGTACCATCTCACATCATGTCCCGAATTTTTAAGATGAATGGCAAGGCCCGTCAATGGGTTAAAATGGCCGTCTGCGGGAAAATTGGCGAAAAGAATTTTTCTAGATTTCATAAATAAGGTTTAATGGATTTAGGTTTATTGTTGTGGTTTAATGGTCATTTTTTCTGCTGTGAAGATGAGACATTGATGAATTGATTTCAAGGTGGAATGAAATGAGTTGTGATGTTTGCCGGATGAATTGAGAAAATGTGTTGATTAAATAATTAATTGAGTAAGCACCGCAAAATGCCGTTAATAATATCCAGGGAACAATCGTTCACTTGACAAAAATTCTCACTACAATTCATTCGCAGATCTGATCAATTCATACACCTTCAAAACACTTCATTCCCGAAAAAAAACATTTTGTGCAGTCAATGTCTATATTTGAGTAATTCAAATTCATTAATTGGCAAGGCTCCTATCTATTGTCCTTTTTTTCCTGGTATGTTATCCGTCTCATGCGCAGCTGGTAAAGCGCTTTTCTTTTACGCACTATGGTTTATCAGCCGGGCTCGCATCAAATGAAGTGACGAACGCTTACCAGGATGAAACCGGTTATATCTGGATCGGGACAAATAATGGCCTTCAGCGGTTTGACGGAAGCCGCTACAAAACTTTTCGTGCACGCAAGGACGACTCTACATCCATCCCGAATAATGTTATCATTCAAATATTATTTGACAAGAAAAATAATTTGTGGCTGATCACCGCGGATCAGAAGATAGGAATCTTTGATACCAAAAATTTTATTTATCATGAAATAAAGGTAAGAGTCCGTGATCCATCAATGCTGAATCACGGAAAGAGGCTGATCTGTGACAACGAAGGGAATCTTTTTTTGCTATTTGTCGATGCCAGTTATGTAACCTGGAATGAAAATAAACAGGAGTTCTCGGCCGATTATAATTTTATTCCTGTGCCTGATGATTGGAGGGTCGTTGACATTGTCCAGCAGCCCGGAACGAAAAAGTATTGGATAGGTACGTACACCGGCACCGGTGTATATGATCGTCAAACAAAGCAGCTAAACTATAGCGGGCACAACCCGGAAAAAAATCAATTCATAGAGAAGGTTGGGAATATTCCTCTTGCAAGAGGTTTTTTAATGGATTCTAAAAATCGGCTCTGGTTTTTCAGCTGGTCCAGCGGAATGCCACTTATTTATGCTTATGATCTGAAAAAAAATGAATTAGTGCTTGAAAAATATAACCTCGGTGAATTATTAAAAAATTATTTCGAAGTCGGTGGTTTTTTGGAACAAAAAAACGGAACGGTTTGGGTAAGAGGACTTGGGGTATTCGGCCGGTATCTTGAAAAAGAAAAAGAATTCCAGTTGGTTTATAACGGGTATGAAAATGAGCAAAGCATCTCTTATACGCGAGTCGACAATCTTTTTGAGGACAGGGAGGAAAATATTTGGGTATGCACCAACACCATGGGCCTATACCAATTCAATCCTTCTTCTCAATTTTTTACGAATGTCAGGCAGATAAACAGGTTAAATAATCGACCCGGTGACGGCAGTGTCATGTCATTTATCCAAACCAGGCAAGGCACCTTATTGATCGGTACCTGGAATGATGGATTCTACGAATTTGACCGGAATTACAATATGATCCCCTTAGGTATTCGGGGCATTGAAGGAAACCCGTACGCCTGGTGCTTATCTTTTTCGCCGGATAGCAATATCATTTGGATGGGCGCACAGCCCGGCATTTATGCTATTAACCAGGCTACACGGACGGCGGTATATCACAATCCTCCTGTCATCCAAAACAGAACGGTCAGACAAATCGTGGAAGATAAGTACGGTAATGTTTGGATGGGAACACAAGGCCTTGGGGTCTTTAAATGGAGTCCAGCGAAAGGCAGAAAAAAGTTTGATGATGGCGTTTCACAATTCAAAGGTGTGCCGGTTACCCTGATCACGAAAATAACGATCGATCGAAAAGGATATGTATGGGTAGCGACCTCGTCGTTGGGCATCTATGTGATCGATCCTTCTGTTGACAAAGTGATGCTCCACTTTGGCACGGACGAACCACCTGAACGAAAACTAACATGGAATGGAAGTGCCGGGGTATTGCAATATGACGACACAACCATGATGATCGCCGCGAACGGGATATACTTGTACAACACCCGCCAGCAAAGAATTTCAAGCTACATCAAAATGCCGGAAACGATACCTGGCCTGATCGCTGCCATGGAAAAAGATAGAAATGGCTATTTATGGATCTCTACAACAAACGGCATATTACGATTAAATCCAAGGAACAAAATTTTTATTCAATTCGACCGGACGGACGGGATTGTAAACGATTATTTCATCCTCGCAGCCTCTTACATGTTACCTGATGGGAGAATCATGTTCGGGGCCGACAATCAATTTGTGGTGTTTGACCCTGATATGGTGCGGATCAATAAGCCCGCACCCGATATAACGATCACTGGTTTTAAATTAACAAACAGATCCCTGCTTGTTGATTCGCTCCTGCGAGGCGACCGCGTTGAACTGGGGCCAGACGAGAACTCTGTAACGATAGAATTTTCCGGTCTTAGCTATAGTGGAACTTATAGCATCGATTATCAACTGGAAGGGCTGGACAAGACATGGATGAGATCAGACAAGACCAACCAGGCCGTGTATTCATATTTACCACCGGGCAGATATACGTTCCTTGCAAAAAGTGTAGATGCAGAAGGTCATCCTTCAAAAGATATTACAAGACTCATTATTAATATACGCCCACCTTTTTGGAAAACATGGTGGTTTCTTGGTTTATCTGTTTTTGCCATAGTCGGTTTGTTGTTCTGGCTTGATAAGTTGCGTATGCAAAAATTGAGAGCCACCGAAAGTATCCGAACAAGAATTGCGACAAGTCTTACTGAAGATATGAGCAATTCCTTAAGCAGCATTAATATCTCCAGCGAGCTCGCAAAAACCAAAGTTGACACTGACAAAGAAAGAACAAAGGAATATATCGCCCAGATCAGTGACACAAGCAACCGGATGGTACAGGCCATGTATGATATGGTCTGGAGCATCGATCCGAAGAATGATACGATGTTCGATACGATCGAACGGATGAAAAGCTTTGCAGTGGAAACAGAGAGTCTTCACAATATCGATATTCTGTTCGATATTGAAGAAGCTGCCGCTGACCTGAAGTTTGATATGGCTCACCGCTATGAGCTGTTATCCGTCTTTAAGGAAGCTATTTCCAATATTGTAAAACATTCTGATGCAAGACACGTACAGGTAAGCTTGCGGTTAAAAAACTCAAGGTTTTACATGCTTATTGAAGACGACGGCAAAGGATTCGATCCCGGAAAAGCAAGCATGGGACGAGGGATAAATGACATGAAACGAAGAGCGGAGGCCATTAAAGCTTCTCTTTACATAGAATCAGAAAAAAATACGGGAACAATTGTAAAACTGGAAATGCCAGTGTAGATAGTAGTGAAGGGTGGCTGGTGAGTGAGTTCCGGGTTTAATGATTTTACCCGCTTGCTATGAATCTCTTATCGTTCACCATTCACCATTTCACCTACTTCCCCATCCATTGTTTGAATTCAGTTACCTTTTCGCGGCTTACTATAGATTCCTTATCTACAGCAGGTTTCAAATTAAGTAATAAGCGGTTTCCAAAATAGTCATGTATCTGATCAATGCTATTAATGGAAACATAGAATGAACGGCTGATGCGAAAATACCTCTCCGGATCAAGCATCTCTTCCAACTCATCCATTGTGTAGTCAACCACAAACTTCCTGTTATCATAAGTTTTGAAGAAGTTCAACCTGCCGTCACTATAGAAATAAGCAATTTCATCAACATCTACACTAACAAGTTTTTGAGCATGTTTTACAAGAAAACGTTTCCGGAACTCTTTGGGTTGGAATTTTGATTGTAATTCTTTCACCAGGCCTTCGAGATTCAAAGAAACGGAGCCATTTTGATTGGCATACATTGATTTTAGATTTTGCAACTTGTCCAGTGCCGCCTTGAGATCTTCCTTTTGAACCGGTTTTAGCAAGTAATCAACACTATTGACCTTAAAAGCCCTTAGAGCGTATTCGTCGTAAGAGGTTGTAAAGATGACAGTACTTTTTACATCTACCTTATCAAAGATCTCAAAACTCTGACCATCGCAAAGCTCGATATCCATCAGGATAAGATCGGGGGCAGGATTATTCTGAAGCCAGTTCACCGACGCACGTATACTTTCGGCTACGCCAACGACTTCAGCGGTATTGTCAACAGATTCCAGGGTTTTGCGCAGCTTTTTTACTGCGAGTTCTTCGTCTTCAACGATAAATACTTTCATAAAGGGAAATTTGTGATAAGCAAATTACTTTCATTTTATAATTTAAGCCAATAAACAAAGGACCATTTGCGCAAAACGCTGTACAGATTGACGATTCCGGGTTCTGAGCTCCCCTGTTATGGCTGAATAAGCGGCACAACAACGGCAAACTCCTTTCCGTCGTCGCGTATGCTTATTTCCTCTTTTTTCATCAGGCGATACTTATTAATAATGTTGGCCAGCCCGATCTTATTGGAAGCAACCATCCTGTCCTTTCTTTGAAGATTGTTACTCACGATCAATCTGCCGCTGTTAGTGGTCATGATCAGTATTTTCAATGGGTTATCCTTTAGGATCATGTTGTGCTTAACCGCATTTTCCACCAACATTTGGAGAGTAAGAGGGGGCAATTGATAACTCAAATAATGATCATCGATCTGGGTATCCATGGACACGCCGTCTCCATATCTTGTTTTCAACATGTGAAAATAAGATTGAATAAACTGCATCTCGGAATCCAGGGTGGTCAATCCATCTTCATTTGTTCGCAATAAGTACCTGTATACCTTACTCATTTCGTCCAGGAATTTCTCTGCCTTTTGAGGATCTTCGTTGATCAATGATGACAGAGAATTCAAACTGTTAAATAAAAAATGAGGATTTACCTGGTCTTTTAATCCTTCCAGTTGACTTTGCAAATTTTCTTTTTTTAAGTTCTCCGCTTCATCTACTGTTTGTCTCCATTTATCATAAAACGCGGCTCCCTCATTTAAACTTGTCGCCAGTATATTACAAAAGATGCCGATGACCACGCACCAGGCATACTGAGTTTGATTGAGTTGATAACCCAGGAAACTTAAATAATCATAGCCCCAAAAAATGATGCTGATAGAGGCCGACATAATTAATACATACACGATAAGCCCGATCGATATTCTTTTAAAGGTTTGACTGTATTTAGGATAGCGATTACCCAATACCGTGGCGATCATTCCACAACTGACATAACAGAGCAAGATGATAGCGAAAGTGAGAATTGTGGCAAGGAGGAAGTTTTTCAGGCTCGAGAAATATTTATGGCCAAACATCACATAGTTCAACAGGAACGCAAAAGGAGGTAGAAAGATCGCCGCGATCAGACCTTCTTTTTTTGAATATGAAAAGGGCCTTATTTCCGTACTAGTTTTACCCATGCCTTACTGTAAGTTAACAGTTCGACGACAAATGTTGGTTCGCGGCCCAATGAATTGTCATTTTTCCGTATGAATTGTTGTTTTGGGGGTATGAATTGAAAAATCCACAAAAAGGGAATTTTTATGGCCTGATCTGCTAAAAAACAGCTTAAGCTCCAATCTGATCTTCCCGAGGAGCCAGTTACCTGACTCACAAATATCATTCGCGCTCTCTCCATTCAATTCATCCCAAGAAGGATTCAATTCATTACCATTACCCTTTGTCTGTGGTGTAACCTGAAGCATCTTTGTGTCGTCATATTTATCAACAACTAAAAATTAAAAAAATGGAAAAATTAAAATTCACGATCAGGTTCATAGTGATCCTGGTTGCACTCCCGGTGGTCATGTTCACCGAATTGACAAGAACTGAAAAAGTAACAAAAGAGCAAAAGCACGACATGGAAAAAGTTTCAGTAGAAACAAACCAACCTGCCACGCTCAGTTATACTTCTTTCTTTTTGCAAGCGGTATATATTTGAGCAAGTACCGCTTGCTTCTTTCCTTCCTATGAAAATCAAAGGTCAAAAAGTTCTTTAGCGTTTGCTGTTGTTATTTCAGCAATCTCTTCTACTGTCAGTTTCATTATCTCAGCTAATTTCCCAGCCACATATTTCAAATAACTACATTCATTTCGTTTGCCCCTGAAAGGGACAGGAGCCAGGTAAGGTGCGTCTGTTTCCAAAACAATGTGATCCAGCCCCATTTGACCAATCACCGCATCAAGTCCCGATTTTTTAAAAGTCAGAACTCCGCCGATGCCTAAATAGAAATTAAGACCAGTGATCCTAAGAGCCTGTTCAATGGAACCGGAGA
>Ga0163162_10002041_pt1 | contig 19002 bp, 13 predicted proteins | sample S55metaG_FD_115310 | JGI IMG/M metagenome (GOLD analysis project Ga0163162, IMG submission 115310) | Switchgrass rhizosphere microbial communities from Kellogg Biological Station, Michigan, USA - S5-5 metaG | ecosystem: Host-associated > Plants > Roots > Rhizosphere > Soil | place: USA...
CGCTCGACGTCGAAGAAGGGGTTGAGGAACTGGTTGGCGCGGCCGGCATAGATGCCATCGACATAGGTCGCGACGGACTGTTCGAACGCGCGGCCTCCAGCGCCCGACCCCAGACCGCGGATGGCGACGAATGGCTGGAACGGCGAGCGCTGCACGACAAGGTTGGGTACGGCTGTGCCGAGCGTCTCGACACTGCTGATCTTCAGCGCCGCAAGTTGCTCGCCCCCAAGCACCGCGACCGCGACCGGAACGTCTTGCAGCGTCTGTTGACGTCGCTGGGCGGTAACGATGATGTCGGCGAGTTGATCGTCGCGTTGCTGCACCGCCGGCGCCGGATCCGCCGGCGCGGTTTGCGCGCTCACCGTGGCCGGAACCAGCATCGTGCCCGCAACGAGCGCAGCCTTCATCATTTTTACGTACATTTCCCTCTCCCTCATTTATTGTGTGATTGTCAGTTGGTTAGAAAATCAGTGACTTCAGCTCCGTAAAGGCAGCCAAGCCCTCGCGGCCCCCTTCGCGTCCGATCCCGGACATCTTGAACCCGCCAAATGGCAGCGACGGATCGAACAGGAAGCCGTTATGCGCCACGGTGCCCGTGCGCACCGCGCGGGCGACGCGATAGGCGCGATCCGGATCGGCGCAGAACACGGCGCCATACAATCCAAAGTCGCTGTCGTTGGCGATGGCGATGGCCGCAGCCTCGTCGTCTGCTTCCAGCACCGTCAACACCGGGCCGAAGACTTCCTCCCGGGCGATCCGCATCGATGGATCGACCCGCACGAACAGTGTCGGATCGAAATACCAGCCTGCGTCCATGCCCCTGGTGCGGCTGCCGCCAAGCGCGAGTGTCGCCCCTTCGGTTTGTGCATCGCTTACATATTGCTCGACACGATCGCGCTGGCGCCGCATCGCCAGCGGCCCCATGCGCGCCGCCGGATCGTCGGGGTGGCCGACCGTTACCTTGGCAAGCTCGGCTTCCAGCGCCTCAACCAGTCGCTCGTGAACGCCGCGGACCGCCACGACGCGGCTCAGCGTGGCACAGACCTGCCCGGCCGACAGCGTGATGACCTGCGCCAGCGTGGCGGCGGTGAGGGCGATGTCCGCATCCTCGAGCACAATGGCCGCCGATTTGCCGCCGAGTTCCAGCGTGCAGCGTGCGAAGCGCTCGGCGCAGGCCATGCCGATCGTCCGGCCTGCCGCGACGCTGCCGGTGAAACTCACCTTGTCGATCGCCCGATGCCGCACCAGCCGGTCGGATACCGCGCGATCGGCGCAGACAAGGTTGACCACGCCCGGCGGCAGGGCAGCCGCTTCGGCGGCCTCAGCGAGTATGTGCGCTTCCAGAGGCGTCTCGGGCGCCGGCTTCATCACGACCGTGCAGCCGGCCATCAGCGCAGGGGCGACTTTGCCCGCGAGGATGCCGAACGGGTTGTTCCACGGCGCGATCGCCGCGACCACGCCGACCGGCTCGCGGACGACCATAGCCTTGCCGCGGCCGTCGATCCGCGTGGTTTCGCGAACCCAGTCGAACCCTTCGCCCAGGCCCGCATAATAATCGAACCAGAATTTGCCGCCGCCCGTGACGAAGGGCGCCGCCGATGCAAGCGCACCGATCTGATCGACCCAGGCGCGCGCAATCTCCGGCATGCGCGGTTCAAGGGCCTCTGACAAGCGCCGAAGATATTCGCCGCGCTCCTGCGGGGTCAAGCGCGGCCAAGGACCGTCGTCAAATGCCTTGCGCGCCGCGATCGCCGCCCGGTCCACGTCGGCCTCGCTGGCTTCGGCGATACGCGCGATAACCGCTTCGCTGTGAGCGGAGACGACGTCGATCGTGCCGCCAGTGGCAGACACCCATTCGCCGCCGATAAACAACTTGTCGGGGTGGGCTATGTCGATGCGGGTTGTCACGAGAAGGTCTCCAGATGCGATTGCATGTCTTTGGCGTGCCGCGCCGGCGGCAGCTCGGCGCGGGGAAGCTTTCGCCCAAGCATCAGGTCGGCGGCCTTCTCTCCGATCATTATAGCGGGTGCGCTGGTGTTGCCGCGGATGATGGTCGGCATGATCGAGGCATCGGCGATCCGAAGGCCGTCAATGCCATGAACCCGCAGCGCGCTGTCGACCACGCCGGAGGCCGGGTCGTTACCCATCGCGCAGGTGCCGACCGGATGCGCGCCCGACACCAGCGAGTTCGCGATGAACCGCTCGATTTCCGCTTCGTCTTCGATAGCTGCGCCAGGCATCAATTCAGGCCCGGCCAGCTCCTGCATGGCGGTGGTGGCAAAAAAGCGCCGAACGAACGCGAACATTTCACGCGCCGCCTGGCGGTCATGCGCATCCAGCAGGAAATTGGACCTGACTGCCGGCAACTCTCGCGGATCGCTGGATTTCAGCTCGACCACGCCGCGCCCTTGCGGGTCGAGCTGCAGGATGCCTACCCCTATCGTCTCTGGTGAAGGCTTGCGCCATCCCGGCAGCCAGGGTCGGCTCATCGGCGAGCCGAATGCAACCTGAAACTGCGTGTCCGGAAGCGCATCCGGATCGGTGCGGTTGACGAAACCCTGAATGCCAAGCGGCGTCTCATCCAACAGTCCACCGACGCGCAGCAGCCAGGCCAACGCTGATCCCGCGAGCCGATCGAGCCGTAGCCGTTCCTCGAACCCCAGTGGCGCGGATGCGGCATAGGCCATCAGCAGCATGGGGTGATCCTGCAGATTGCGTCCGACCGCAGGCAGATCGGCCACGACATCGACACCGTGGCGACGCAATGCGTCAGCCGCGCCGATCCCTGACAGCAGCAGGATATGGGGCGAATTGAACGTTCCGGCTGCAAGCACGATCTCATCCGCCTGCAAAACCTCCCGTCCCTGAGGCTGCAGCAGTTCGACGCCAGTGGCCCTGCCATGTTTCACTATGATGCGCGAGGCACGGACCTGACGGCGTACCGCGAGCTGGCCCTGGGCCTGCGGCTGCTCCAGATAGGCGGTCGCCGAACTTTCGCGGCGCGTGCGGCGCACGGTGAAGTCCGGGATACCAAAGCCGGCCTGGCTGGCGCCGTTGAAATCCTCGTTTTCGTCGAAGCCAAGCTCGCGCGCGGCGGCGAGCAGGGAGTCATAGGCCCTAGGAACGCGGCGGTTGGATGTGACGGCCACCGGGCCGTCGCCGCCATGCCATTTCGTCGACCCACGCCAATTTGCCTCGCTGCGCCGAAAATAGGGCAGGACATCGGCATAGCTCCAGCCATCGAGGCCCTGCGCGTGCCAGCCGTCATAGTCTTCGCGCTGGCCGCGAGAATACATCATGCCATTGATCGAAGCGGTGCCGCCCATCAGCCGCCCGCGCGGCATATCCAGGCCGCGTCCGCCCAACTGGTGCTCGGATTCCCCCTGATAGCCCCAGCCGAAACGCGGATCGATCGATGCCATGGGCCAAGCGACGGGAGCCGTAATCAGCGGGTGGCGGTTACCGCCGCCCGCTTCGAGCAGCAACACGCGCCGCTCGCCCGATGCCGCAAGCCGACCCGCCAAGGCGCAGCCGGCACTACCGGCACCGATTACGATCACGTCAGGACGACGCATCGCCTCAGCGACCTTTGCCAAAGCAAAAGACGGGCGAAAAACGCACTATGGCCTCTCCAAAACTGCGGTACGACTGGCTCGTCTCGTCAGCAAAACAGGCATAGGCCGGCACAGCCCTTGTCGGGAATACGGCTGCGGGCTATTGGGTGTACGGAAATTCCGAACACCAGGCGTCAAGAAAAGATGATCACCGTACGTCAGCTCGAGATTCTCGCCGCCGTGATCGAGCATGGTAGCTTCCGACGATGCGGGCAGAAGCTGAATATTTCGCCGGTATCGGTAAGCGAGCACATGCGGGCGCTCGAAACCCAATTGGGCGTCGAGCTGTTCGTCCGGTCCCCCGGCGGCGCGGTTACGCCCACGGCGGCGGGTGCGCGGGCGTTCGATTCAGTTCACGAGCTTTTGGCCGACGTTCAGGACTTTATCAGCTTCGTGGTAGGCGACAGCGCACGGCAGGAGCCGATCCGCATCGCAATGCACGGCTTCATGATGCGCAATCTGGCGAGCGCGGTGGCTGCATTCGACGCGGTGCACGAGCGTCAGCTGAGTTTTATTAGTGACGATGGCGCGCCGGAGGATCTGCACCGCCGCGTGATCGCGGGCCAATTGGACGCGGCCTATTTTTACGCGGTCGAAGGCGCATATGGCCTTGGCCAGACCGTCGGTCATGAGCAACTGGCGATCTATGTCGGTGAGGGCCATCCTCTGGCTGCTGAGATCAACGTAACGGCAGCGCAGTTGAACGCCACGCCAATCATCGGCTTGGCACCCGAAAAGCCGCTGCGGCACATGGTCGACGAAGCGCTCCGTCGGCACGGCGTCGCCCATTCAAATCCTATCGTTGCGACATCTGAGTTTGGGCTGATCCTGAGCAGCCTTCATCGCAACCTGGGCTTTACCTGTATGTTTGAAAGTATCCAGGGGGAGGAAAAGCAAGCGACGGGTCTGTCGATCGTACGCTGTGAGACAGCGATACCGCCATTGCAAATTCGCCGAATGACCCGCCGAACGGCGCTCCGCTTTCAAGACGTGCGTGACGCTCTCCGGTTGGCGGAGCAGACCTTCACGCGGCCCTGACTTCATCCGGGCCGAACGAGCGAAGGGTCCAGTTGTCTCGAGCTCACCACACAACGGCTACCTGCATCGGTAAGGAAACGCGCCTTCGCCAAGCCGCGCGGCCGCGCCTTTCATCGGCCTGACGGAAATCCTGCCCTGATCAAGGCGAAGAAATTTTCGGGCGACAAGCTTGCGATCGACTGTATGTTGATCACCGGAGGGATAATCAGGCGAAGACCCTGAGGTGTCGGGGCTTTGGCCACCGGGCCGGTGATGGGAAAGCCGCCGCCAGCATAGTGGCGACGGCTTCCCGTCCATCGGTCAATGACGGGCGTTATTCCATCCCGATTTTTCTGCTCACCATTTCGCGGAAAAGGCGACGCCGAACTCGCGCGGGTTGCTTACGTTGACCAAGCGGTAACCTGAATCCAGCGGTGCGCCCTGGCCGTTGCACAGGGCGGGATTGAAGAAATAGCCGGGCTGACAGAAACTGCCTTGGACGGCATTGCCCTGCGAAATGTTGGTGATGCGGTGCTGGTCGAGAAGGTTGCGGGCGAACAGGTCGATCTCGAACCGCTCGTCCGCGGAGCGAACGCCCAGGAAGAGGTTGAGCAATTCCCGGCTCTGATAGTCATATTGAATGCGATCCGCATAGAAGCCCGGGCGGTAGGTGAACAGCGCCCGGACGAACGGCGTAGCCTTCTCCATCGGGAAACGGATTTCGGTATTCGCCGTCAGGCTGAAATCGGGCACGTCGGCCAGGCGGCCACTGGTCCGGCACAGGCTGATATTGCCGTTGAGATTGCTGGCGGGATTGATGTTGGGCGTGCCCACCGCATTGGGCGTCCCTGTATGTGCGTAATCGTTGCACGGTAGTTGCGCGTTGCTCCAGCGTGCGTGCACATAAGAACCGGCAAGTCCGAAATTCCAGTTGTTGGTCAGCTTGCCGTCCAGCGTGACTTCGATGCCTTTCGACTTGGCATCGCCATTGAAGTTTATGCCGGCTTGCCCGTCGTTGAAGGGGCCGTGGATGAAGATCCCGTCGAACCGCCCCAAGAAGTTGTCGAAGGTCTGGTAGAAGGCGGCGACGCTGTAGTTGATGCGTCGGTCGAAGAGCGAGCCCTTGATTCCCAGTTCATAGGAATTGGTCTTTTCGGGCTTGCTCAGGATGATGTCGGTGCTGATTGCAGCGGGCAGCCCCACACCGGCAACACCGTCGCGAAAGGAATGACCATAGCTGAAATAGCTGTTCAGACTGGGAGAGAAGGCATAGCTGATCGTTGCACCGCCGGTGACGGGGCGGCGAACGTGACGCTGGAACTCGGGCGGAATGCCTATCAGGGGGTTCGGCGGGAAGGCGAGTTCCGGTGTCAGGTAGATATTGGCCTTCGAGACGCCCTTGCTGATCGTGTAACGCAGGCCGCCCTGAATGCTCAGTGCGCCCGTCTTGTAACCAAGATTGCCGTTGAAGGACCAGATCGTATTGTTGGTCGGAATATCGATATGCGCGGTCCGTGAATCCAGACTGAAGGGAGTCACGGGGGCAATGAACGTATCCTGCGCCTGATCGACGGTCACGTTGCCGGTCTGGCGCTGGTAGAATGCCCCGACACCCCAGGTAAGGCCCTCGCTGTTATTCGATCTCAGGCGTATTTCGGCGGTGTTGACAGGATATGGGATCACCAGCTCCGAAGCGTTGAAATATCCCGGGACGGCGTTGCCGGTGTCCTGATCGCGGGTTTGGATCAGCTTCGAGGATTGATGCGCACCCACGAACGACAGGGTCGCCGGGCCCAGGTTCCAGTCGAATTGGAGGTTGACGATATGGGTCTGGTTCTGGTTTCGGAACACGCCCTCCTGCACGGCCGCCCGATCGTCGATACCCAGCGCCGGGCCGGAACGGCCGCCGGCCGTGTCGGGAACGAGCGCCCCGAAGCCATAGGGCAGGAAGCTGTAAAAGGGCGTGTTGCCCGAGCCGATAACCTGCTGAAACTGGCGCGTATCGGCCGTGAGATACTGATAGGTCAGGTAGGCGGTGAAGTCCGCGCTCGGCTTCCAGCCCAGCGTGGCACGCACGCTTTCGGTCGTGCCATATGATCTTTGCCCGCCGCGATTGATATCCCGGACGAAGTTGACGCGGTTGCCGTCGACCAGACCGGCTACGCGGAGCGCGAGTGTGTTCGATAGGGGAAGAGACACGCCTGCCTGTACGTTATAGCCGGAGCGGTCGGTCGCCGTAGCTTGCGCATAGCCCTCGATCCTCTCGAAATTCGGCCTGCGGGTCGTTATGGTGATCGAACCCGCCGGCGCGGACAAACCGCGCAACAGTCCCTGCGGACCGCGTAGAACCTCAATCTGCTGGATATCGTAGATGGCGGTGTACGCCGTCTGCGCATCCGTCGGGATTTCGTTGAGATAGACTTGAACGGCGGGCGCCGTGCCCTGATCGGGGTCGAACGTGATGCCGCGCAACGTCGTGGTGTTGTTACGACCGGACGTATTCGTCAACTCCAGGCCAGGCGCCAGTTGCTGGATATCCTTGGCGTCGAATATCTTCAGCTTCTCGATCTGGTCGCCGGTGGCGACGTTTACGGCCATCGGCACGTTCTGAAGGGACTGCTTCTGGCGCGTTGCAGTCACGATGATATCCGCACCACTGCCATTTGCGTCGCCGCGCTCCTGCGCTGACGCCGCTACGGGAAACAACAGCAGCGTTGCGCCACTCAGAAGCGCCGCGCTGCGAGAAATTTCGAACCCCTTCATCATCATCCTCCACATGATTATTCGTTGCCGTATGCGAACCGCACCAGATCATTCTTGTAATTTGCTGATCGAATAAGATGGGCCTCGCCTCAGGCCGGCCCCGTTTCATCTCCCCTCCAATACGATCCGTGCTGCCGCCCGAAGCGGGCCGGATCCTCGCAATGGCGTCGTCGCGCCGTTGTGCGCATGGCGCTTACATAAGGTCCGCGGCAATGTAAACGATAACATATAATGTCTGCAGCTATCGGCGCGTATCAGGTAGAAGGGACAGAAATAGCGGAGGGGGCGCGTATCTGCTGGCAGGATTCCTGATGATCCTCCATGATAACGGTTGCATCCGGGCCGGGCAGCGATATTGTTCCCTTAGAAACTGGCTGGATCGGTATCGACCGATGACACGCCGTCGGGGAGGAGCGAAAATCCTATGCATGATATGAAAGTGCGCCGACGCGACATTTTGTCCGGCGTTTTGGGCGGCATACTGGCATTGGGCGCCGCCGGTCCCGTGGCGGCTCGCAAAGCTGCGCTGTTCGATCTTGCCGGGCGCCCGCTGGGCATCCAACTCTACATGATGGGCGGAGAACTGGCTTCCGATCCCCAGGCGTTGTTCGCGGCGCTCGCCGGATTAGGCTATCGCCGCTTCGAAGGTGATCTTGCCAAGGTCGGCCAGCCCCAATTCATGGCCGCAGCGCAGAGCCACGGCCTGTCCTGCACGAGCGTCCACCTCAATCCGCTCTCCCTGTTGCCGGAAAAAGAAGCGGGCTTCGCTAAGATCGTCGAAGATGTGGCTGCGACCGGCGTCCGTTACGCGGGGCTGCCGATCTTTCCCTTTTCGCCGGCTCTTTTGAAGGGAAATCGCGATCCTGTTGAGGTCGCCTTGGCCCGTATCGCGGCGGGCATGGCGGAAGACGATTGGAAGCGGGTTGCGGACGTACTCAATCATCGTGGCGCACAACTCGGCGCTGCCGGCATTCGGCTCTTCTATCACAACCACAATGTCGAATTCCGGCCCGTCGGCCGGACCACGCCGCTCGATATTCTGATGCGCCACACCAATCCTCGTCTGGTCTGCTTCGAACTCGACGTGGGCTGGGCGGCTGCCGCGGGCCTCGACCCAGTTGCCGTCCTGCGGAAATATCCCGGTCGGTTCCGCCTGATGCATGTGAAGGATATCGGCGCCGGTACGCCGGCCAACTTCGCGTTTCAACAGGTGCCCGCCACGGTGGGAGCCGGGAAGATCGACTGGCCCCGTCTGATCCCGGCCGCGAGGTCGGCCGGGATCAGAGAATTTTTTGTCGAACAGGAGCCGCCCTTCTCCGGTGCCCGCATCGACGCCGCCGCCGCCAGCGCCCGTTATCTTCTTGGGAGGACTGCGTGAGCGTGATGTTGTCACAGATGGGGCGCCGGGAAATACTGGCTGCGGTCGGCGCGGCGGGTCTGGCAGGCGCCTTCTGGCCGGAGCGTGGGTTGTCGGTCGGTCAGGGCAATGGCGATTCGTTGACCCGGCCGGAACAGGCACAGGTGGCCGCGATGGCGGAAGGAATCATCCCCGCCACGGATACGCCCGGGGCGATCGGCGCCGGCGTGCCCGCCTTCATCGCCATGATGTATCGCGACTGGTTGCTGCCCGCCGAGCAGGTTGCCTTTCGTCGTGGCCTTGCCGAATGTCAGGCAGAGGCGCGCGCGAAATATGGCAAGCCGTTCCAGGCCTGTGCCGCGCGGGACCAGTTTGCCCTGCTCACACTGTGGGACAAGGCGGCATCGGCCGCGCCGCCGGCCGGACCCAAGCCGCCCTTTGCCATGTTCAAGGCGCTGACCATCGTCGGCTACTACACGTCCCGAACCGGGCAGGAACAGGAGCTTGGCGCTACGATGGACGCCGGGCTGGACGATCCCAAGGGACCAGCAACTTTTGTCAACCTGGTACGATTGTGATGCGGCGGGCGTGGGCGGACCATTCATGACAGAGCAGATTTATGATGCCATCGTCGTCGGTTCCGGCGTGACCGGCGGCCTTGCGGCCAAGGAACTGACCGAACGCGGGCTTTCAGTGTTGATGATCGAGCGGGGGCGCGACCAGAAACATGGTGACTATCCCACCGAACATGTGCCGGTCAGCGATTTCAAATATCGCCTGCTGGGCGACCGCCGCAACGGGGCATCCAGCGAAGCCGGCGGTTATAACGAAGCATCCGCGCGGTATTTCGCGCCCGGTACGGATCATCCCTTCACCGTCGCCGAAGGCACGCGCTTCTCCTGGTATCGCCCTGCCACGCTGGGCGGCAAGTCGCTGACCTGGGGGCGGCAGAGCTACCGCATGGCGCCGCTCAATTTCGAGGAGAATGCGACGGACGAGCATGGGGTGGACTGGCCGCTGCGCTATGGCGACCTGGCGCCCTGGTACGATCATGTGGAGCGGATCGCCGGAATTTCGGGGCAGGCGGAAGGCAATCCGCTCTCGCCGGACGGCATATTCCAGCCGCCGATGCCGATGAACGCCTATGAGCGCGAGTTCAAGGAGCGGGTCGGCAAGGCCTTTCCGGATCGTACCGTATCGATAGCGCGGACCGCCAATCTCACCAGGGAGCTGGGGGATCGCCAGCCTTGTCATTATTGTGGCCCTTGCGAGCGAGGATGCAGCGCCGGCGCCTATTTCTCGACCCAGGCATCGACCCTGCCCGCGGCGCAGGCCACCGGGCGGCTCACCGTGATGACCGACAGTCTGGTTTCGCGCGTCACGACGGACAAGGAAGGCAAGCGGGCGACTGGGGTGGAGATCATCGACACCAAGACCCGGCAGAAGAAGGCGGCGCGGGCGCGCATGGTCTTCCTGTGCGCGTCGACGCTGGAAAGCGTGCGGCTGCTGATGCTGTCCGCTAACGAGCCGCATTCCGGAGGCCTCGGCAACCGACATGATGTGCTCGGCCGCTACATCATGGATCATCAGTTTTCGGACGCGGTCATGACCATGCTGCCCGCCAACGGCATCGCCAACCATGGCGGCTACCGTCCATGCGCGCTGTTCATGCCGCGATATGTCAATACCGGCGGGCGCAAGGAAGCCTATCTGCGGGGCTTCCAGCTCAATGCCGTCGTCGTTCCGACCAACTGGTCGCGGGCGCTCAGCTTCCCCGGCATGGGTATCGGCGCCGATTTGAAAAAGCAGTTGAAATCGACCGGGCCGTGGATGTTGCTCCTCGTCGCGCAGTGCGAGACTCTGCCGCGTTGGGACAATCGGGTGACGCTCGATCCGGTCGTGAAAGACCCATGGGGTCTGCCCGTCCTGCACATGAACGTGACCTGGGGCGACAATGACAAGCTGATGCGCGAACAAGCGGCCATGTCGCTCGCCGACATGCTCGCGGCGTCGGGCTATAAGGGGACGATGCGCCTGCCGTTGGACTCGATACCGGGCGGCGTTATTCACGAAATGGGCGGTGCGGTGATGGGTAACGACCCCAAAACATCCGTGCTCGACAAGCATAACCGGCTGCATGACATTCCCAATCTGTTCGTCACGGACGGGGCGTCCATGCCGTCGTCGTCGCAGGCCAATCCCTCATTGACTTTCATGGCATTGACTGCCCGCGCGGCGGCGTTTGCGGCGGACGCGCTCAAGGCAGGCACGTTGTGACGACCGGAGCAGTCTTGCGCCCCGCAGGATCGGTGCAGACCCGGCTGTTCGTCATGATGGCGTTGCAGGTCGGGGGCTGGGGGGCATGGGCGGTGAAGTTGTTCCCCTACATGACCATGCAGGGTTACAGCGCCGGGCAGCAGGCGCTGGTCGGCAGTTCCTGGGGCATCGCCTCGATCGTCGCCATCTTCTTTTCCAACCAGTTCGCCGACCGCAATTTCGCCGCCGAACGCTTCCTGGCGGCCAGCCATGCGCTGGGCGCGCTGTTCCTGATCGGCGCGGCCTATGCGTCCAGCTTCGCGGCCTTCTTCGGCTGCTATCTCGTCTATAGCCTGCTTTATGTGCCGACGCTGTCGGTGACCAACAGCATTGCCTTCGCCAATCTGCCCGATCCCGCCCGCCAGTTCGGCACGGTCCGGACGGGCGGCACGATCGGGTGGGTGATCGCGAGCTGGCCGTTCATCTTCCTGCTCGGCGCCCATGCCACGGCCGAGCAGACGCGGTGGATCTTCCTGGTGTCCGCAATGATCTCGCTCGCGCTTGCCGGTTTCGCCCTTACGCTGCCGCACACCGCCCCGCGCCGGTCTGCGGCGCTTGACCCGCTTGCCTGGCGCCGCGCTGTGACGGCGCTCAGGCGACCCGATCTGGCGCTATTGTTCCTTGTCACCTTCATCGATTCCATCGTCCATAATGGCTATTTCGTCGTATCGGACGCGTTCCTGACCGACCGGGTCGGCATTGCGGGCAATCTCAGCATGGTCGTGCTGAGCCTGGGCCAGATCGCGGAAATTCTGGCGATGCTCGTCCTGGGGCGGGTGCTCGCGCGGATGGGCTGGCGCAAGACGATGATCCTGGGTGTTCTGGCGCACATGGCACGGTTTCTCGTCTTCGCCTTTGCCGCCGATCATGTGCCTGTCATCATTGCCGTCCAGTTCCTGCACGGCATCTGCTACGCCTTCTTCTTCGCCACCCTCTACATCTATGTCGACGATGCTTTTCCGAAGGATGTCGCAGTCAGCGCGCAGGGGCTGTTCAACCTGCTGATCCTGGGGATCGGCATGATGATCGCCAGTTATGTCTTCCCCAAGCTGATGAGCGTCCTCAGCCATGGCCTGCCGGGATCGGCGAAAGTTGTGGTCGATTATCAGACGCTGTTCCTGTTCCCGTCGGGACTGGCGGCGCTTGCGTCGATGCTCCTGTTGCTGTTCTTCCGTCCCACCTCCTTCGGCCCGGGGCGGTAGGAACCGCTGGGGGCAGGTCCGGAACTCGCGCTCGATCCCGGGGCGGGCGCGTAATGGCGGACGACCGCGCCATCGCACCGGTTCGCATGGCGATGGTCGGCGGCGGGCCCGACTCCTTCATCGGACCGGTGCACCGCATGGGGGCGGAGCTCGACCGACGCATCCGCCTGGTCGCCGGGGCGTTCAGCAGCGATGCGGCCCGGTCGCGGAGCACCGGGCTGGGATATGGGCTGGACGAGGACCGCATCTACAGCGACTGGCGGGCGATGCTGGCGGCCGAGCGCACCAGGCCGGATGGGGCGGAGCTGGTGGCGATCGTCACGCCGAACCATCTCCACCTGCCCGTCGCCCTCGCCGCCATCGCGGCGGGGTTTCATGTCGCCAGCGACAAGCCAGCCACAGCGACGCTCGCAGAAGCGCTGGAGCTGCAAAGGGCGCTGGAGGGCAGCGGCAGCGTCTATGCGCTGACCTACACGTATAGCGGCTATCCGATGGTGCGTCGCGCGCGTGCGATGGTGGCGAGCGGTGCGATCGGCACGGTGCGCAAGGTCGTCGTGCAATATCCGCAAGGCTGGCTGGCGACGCCGATCGAACAGCAGGGCGACAAGCAGGCGGCGTGGCGGACCGATCCTCAGCGGGCCGGTGTCGGCGGGTGCATTGGCGATATCGGCGTCCACGCCTTCCATCTCGCCGAATTTGTCAGCGGCCTGCACGTCGATCAGTTCGTCGCCGATCTGGCCGCCACGGTGCCGGGCCGGACGCTGGACGACGACTGCAACCTGTTGCTCAGGTTCGGCGGCGGCGCGCGCGGCGTGCTGATCGCGTCGCAAATCTCGACCGGCGAAGGCAACGACCTGTCCCTGCATATCTATGGCAGCAAGGCGGGCCTGATCTGGCATCACGACGAGGCGTCCCGGCTCACCGTCCGCCACGCGGACGGACGCATGGAGGTGCTACAGGCGGGCGCCGGTCCGCAGGGCATGGGCGCGCGCCTTCCTGCCGGGCATCCCGAAGGTTTCATCGAGGCTTTCGGCAACATCTATTGTGATGTCGCGGACGCCATCCGCGGACAAAGGGAGCTGATTGACGATCGGGTTCCAGGCATTAAGGCGGGCGTTCGTTCCATGCGTTTCGTGGAACAGGCGGTCATGGCAAGCGCGCAGGGCGCCGGATGGGTCGCACTGGAGCGGGACGGGGCATGAAGACGATCAAGGGACCGGGGCTGTTCATTGCGCAATTCTTTGCCGACACGCCGCCGTTCGACAGTCTCGACGCGATCGCCGCATGGGCGGCCTCGCTCGGGTATAAAGGGCTTCAGCTTCCCACAGGACCGGACAGCTTCGTCGATGTGTCGCTGGCGGCGAAAAGCCAGGACTATTGCGACACCATCACCGGAACGCTCGCCGCGCACGGCCTGGTCGTCACGGAATTATCGACTCACCTTCAGGGTCAGCTTGTCGCTGTCCATCCGGCCTATGACCGGCTGTTCGACAGCTTTGCACCGCCGGAACTGCGCGGCCGCCCCGCTGCGCGTCAGCGATGGGCCGTCGAACAGGTGAAAATGGCCGCCATTGCCAGCCGCCGCATGGGACTGCGTGTCCAGGCCAGCTTTTCCGGCGCGCTGCTCTGGCCCTATCTCTATCCCTGGCCTCAGCGGCCCCAGGGGTTGGTCGAGGACGGGTTCGGCGAACTGGCGGACCGCTGGCGGCCGATACTCGATGTCTGCGATGAAAACGGGGTGGATATCGCGTTCGAACTGCATCCGGGAGAGGATCTTCACGACGGCGTGACCTTCGAACGCTTCCTGGAGGCGACCGGCGGCCATTCGCGCGCCAACATCCTCTACGATCCCAGCCATCTTCATCTTCAACAGATGGACTATGTGGGTTTTCTGGATGTCTATGCGGACCGTATCAAAGCATTTCACGTCAAGGATGCCGAGCATCGGCGCGATGCGCGATCCGGCGTCTATGGCGGCTATCAGTCCTGGGTCGATCGCGCCGGACGTTTTCGCTCGCTGGGCGACGGGCAGATCGATTTCCGCGCGATCTTTTCGAGCATGACGGCGCACGACTTTGATGGCTGGGCCGTGCTGGAATGGGAATGCGCGCTGAAGCATCCGGAGGACGGCGCAAGGGAGGGCGCCGCCTTCATCGCGGACCATATCATCCGGGTCACACCCCATGCTTTCGACGATTTCGCGGCAACGACCTCGGACCGCGCGATCAACCGGGATCTGCTGGGGCTGGGATCGGCCATCGCGACAGGATCGAAGGTGGATGATCGCGGATGAAATGCGGGCGACGTCAAAGCCTCCCGGCCGTGGGGCGCGACAGTCTCTAAGGTGGCGAGTACAGGATAGTGTGGACTATCCCTTCCCCCTTAAATAGCACCAATCAACGCCGTTCCCCATTATCACGGGCTGCAGAACGGCCGGACGAGGAACCAGGTGGCGACGATCAAGGACATTGCCGATGCCGCGGGTGTTTCCGTTGCAACCGTATCGCGGGCGCTGACCAGGCCGGAACTGTTGCGGGGCCGGACTCTCGACAAGATCAACGCGATCGTGGAACGGGTCGGATATACGCCGAACGCCATGGCGAGCAGCCTGCGGCGAAAACGCAGCGATACGTTCCTGCTTGTCGTGCCCAACCTCCAAAACCCGTTCTATGCGGGTGTCATCGAAGGCGTCGAGCACATCGCGCTTGGTCAGGGCAAGCGGGTTCTGATCGGGGAAACGCGTGGCCTGCCCGAGCGCCTGGACAGCTATTGTGAAATGCTGCTCACGAAACAGGCGGATGGCCTCATTCTGATCGGAGAACTGGAGTCCGATCTGCTCCGGATCGAGGCGGTCCGGTCACGGGTCGTCATGGCGTGCGAATATTCGCGGGCATGTACCCTGCCGAGAGTCAGGATCGACAATCGCGCCGCCGCCTATGAGGTCGTGTCCTATCTCCTTGCGCTGGGCCATCGCACGATTGCCACCATCACCGGGCCGCTCGACAACGCGCTCGGCAGGGAAAGGTTGGAAGGCTATGTCGATGCGCTGTCGGAATGGGGCATAACCCCCGATCCCGCCATGATCCGCAACGGTGATTACACATTGCAATGCGGCGTCCAGCAGATGCAAAAGCTGCTTTCGCTGCACAATCGGCCATCGGCGGTTTTCTGTGCGAACGACGAGATGGCGATCGGCGCCTTGCAGGCCCTGTCGAACGCCGGGATCAGGGTTCCGCACGATTGTTCCGTCATCGGTTTCGATGACATCCGGTTCGCGCCCTATGCATCACCCGCCTTGACGACCGTCGCCCAGCCGACGGCCGCAATCGGAGAAGCGGCGATGCGGTTGATGTTCAAGCGACTGGAGGTCGCCGGACCGCAGGATACCGAAATCATCGTTCCTCACGACATGGTCGTCAGGAGTTCGAGCGGACCGGAACCCGCAATCTGAAGCACTCTGTGAGCCATCGGGGGAACTGCAACGATAATACCAAAGAGCGATGAGCTTGACTCATCGCTCTTTGGTTAAGCCCGTGCGGCGCTTGAGCATTTCCAGGGCGTGATGCGTCAGCATCTCAGCGCCCTAGTATAAGGCAGTCGCCGGGCGCTTCTTCAAATCTGATCACGCGTGAGCGCATCCGGCGACACACCTGCCAGGCGCGCCGGGAGGCCCGGCAGGGTGCGTTCGATTATGTCGCGATGTTCTGCAGCCCCCTCCAGCTTGTCGATATTGACCTGCCTCCCGCCGGGTACGTCGAAGGCGCGCCTGCACGGCGATATGAGTCAGACGCTAGACTCATATCCGTTCAGGCTTGCACATATCCTGAGTGACGGATGTAATATGAGACCCGTTTTCGATCAGCGTGCCCCAGCCAGCCCGCTGCCGGGGTCGAAGCTCCGCCAGGGTTTCCGGTGGAACGTCCACAATCGCATCGAAAGTGAAATTGGCCTGATAAATATCGCCCGCGAAGATGCAGCTCGCGATCCTTTTCAGCTCTGCGTTGTAGCACGCTGCGTCGGTGAGGAGCCGAAAAGGAGGCGGCTCATAGCTGGGGAACTGGGGCGATGTCTGCGGTTCCCACACCCTAGGCGGCGGATCGAACTCTCCGAACCACGATATGGGAGTAGGGCGATCCGTCAGCCGTCCGGCTATCAACGGTGTCGATGATCTTGCCGTGCAGCGCAGATGCGGCAGGATCGGATCGATGGCCCGTGAGCCTCGCGCGTTCGACGCCACCTTTCCTATAGCAGCTTGGGCTCATAGAATATGATAGTGGGCTGCACGGGCAGAGTATTTGCATCTGCCTGCGCCGCCTTTGCCTCGGGCGACTTCATCGAAGTCTCCCACTGCTGACGGGAATCGCACTCGACATCGAAGATGCAGAACCACTCGCTCGGACCGGCGGGTGTCTGAGGCTCAAACGCGTAGGAGGCGCGACCGCCGTCGGGGATAGCCCGGCATAACGGCACATGCCGCTCGATATAATGCTTCCTGAATGCCTCAGGATCGGCCGGCCGGGGATACAGAAATGTGACCTTGAACATGATAGTATCGCCTTATCTGGAAGCTGGGGTCAGGCAGGCTCGGTCTGCTTGGGGGCAAAGGCCTCTCGTTCCTCTACGCTCAGCCGATCCAGGACCTTGCGGAACAGCGACAGGCCTCGATCCGCCTGTATCCAGCCCATCGCGCCCGGCGGGCCGGTGTCGATCATGCGCTGTTGCGCCTCGATCATGGCGGTGTCCTCCCGGAACGCCTCGTCAACCATCCCGAATATGGCCGTGGCCGCCTCCGGACTCATGTCGGTTTTCCGGTGCGCACCCGAATAGATGTACCGTGTCGACCGCTCCGTCAGGGGCGTGACCGCCTGGATACTGAACGTGTCGCTGATACATTCCAGATCCCTGGAGGGCTCGGCAAAGTTCAGCCGCTCCGCCGTCCCTGCGGGATAGGTTCTGAAATGATTGATGAAGATCCCGGGAACCAGATACGAGAACCACATCCACTGGTCGGTGACGGGCGCGTCCGGTGCCTGCATCGCGGTGCGTCCGATCGACCAGTTGTTGTTGCTTACTCCGCGCGGCAAGGGTTGGGCGCCGGCGCCAGTCACCACATTGGGCTCGTCGTCTCCTTGAACCTTACGCCCGATCGTCTTCTCATGCACGAAGGCGACATGCGATAGATCGAGCAAATTGTCGTTGATGAGGTTGTAGTTTGCGGCATAGTTCAACTCGCCGCGATGCATGTAGACGTCGTCGCGATCGAGCAGGCTGACGTCGGGGATCAGCGATGTATCCGCCTGTTCGGGCGCGCCCATCCAGATCCACACCCACTTGTGCTGCTCAACCACGGGATAGGTGCGCGCCTTGAGTGACCCGGGCGCGCTCGTCTGACCAGGCACTTCGACGCAGCGGCCATTCGTCGCGAAGCGCACGCCATGGTACATGCAGCGGATCGTGTCGTCTTCCATCCGTCCGAGCGACAACGGCGCCCAACGATGCGGGCAGCGATCCTCCAGTGCGACAAGCGTACCATCCTCGCGTCGCATCAACACCAGCGGCTCCTCAATGATACGACGGGCATATAGCTGCCCCGCTTCGAATTCATCGGTCCAGCCGGCCACATACCAGGCGCTCTTCAGGAACATCCCTTATCCTCTCGACTTGCTGACCAGCGCGCGCGAACGCGTGGCGTGCCGCCATCAAATTGCAAAACTGATCGCGTAAGCAAGGCCCCAACCAGCCCCGAGGTTATAACCTTTCGGCTAACTGACCGCCGTCGGCGCGGCAGGTCACGCCGTCCTGAAATCGTCTGGTGGAGCACAATGGTGCGTGATGAAGTCGATCAGCCGTTGGACTCTAGGATCGTGACGTAAGGAGTCCTGAACACATAGCCGCACCTCAAAGCCGCTCACTTCTACTGGCAAACGCTTCACGTCGCTTTCTTGAATGCCTTCGCCAGCGACGACGCGCGGAAAGCTGCCCGTATAGCCCAGGCCCAGGCGCAAGGCTTCGATGGTAAGGGCGGGATGTTCGGACTCCAGGGCAACGGGGTAATCCTGAATACCGATCTGCGCGAGCGAGCGATCGACCAGATCCTGGAACAGCCTGTCGGAATGGGCGGGAATGAACCCGAATTTCAACAAATCGGTGGCCTGCACCTTGTCCAGTGCCGACAGCGGATGGACTGCCGAAGCGTACAGGCCGACCGGCTCGGTCCAGAGATGCGATGACGGAAGCTCAGGCGTATGCGAGGGCGCCAGAAAAATACCTACATCCACGCGCTGCTGCGCGTAAGCGGCCACAAGCTGCTCATAATTCATCGCCCGAACGCTTAGATATGTATCGGGATAGTCTGCGGCGTAACTGGCAAGGGGGCGGGCGATGGCCCACGCCAGGAAGGGGTGGCTGGCCAGCACGATCCGTTGGCGCCCCTTGATCAGACGGTCGCCTAGTGCGCCGCCCGCGAGCCGCTCAGCCTTCTCGATCAATTCCTTGGCGCGTTCGAACGTGATACCGCCGTCGCTTGTAAGATTGCCCGTGGAGCCCCGCTTGCGGGTAAACAGCGGTTTGCCCATCTGCTCCTCAAGGGCACGGACTTGCTTGCTGACCGATGCTTGAGAGATGCCCAGCCGCTCCGCTGCAGCCTGAAAGCTACCTGCCTCCACAGCCGCGACGAAAACCTCCAGGCGACGAAGAGAGGTCCGATGCATGATTGTTTCTAACCACTCGGTGC
>Ga0163162_10002043_pt1 | contig 18983 bp, 18 predicted proteins | sample S55metaG_FD_115310 | JGI IMG/M metagenome (GOLD analysis project Ga0163162, IMG submission 115310) | Switchgrass rhizosphere microbial communities from Kellogg Biological Station, Michigan, USA - S5-5 metaG | ecosystem: Host-associated > Plants > Roots > Rhizosphere > Soil | place: USA...
ATTATTTAGTAAGCACCGGTTTGTTCTTGGGTGCCGCTGTGGCAACCGGCGTATCCGCCGCTCCCAAAGGTTTGTCTTTTGCAAGATCAACAAGAATTGGCGCTGCAACGAAGATCGATGAATACGTACCCGTGATCACCCCGATCAGCATTGCAAATGCAAATCCTCTCGTTACTTCGCTACCGACAAGGAACAAAATCAATATTGTCAGGAACACGGTAAGAGACGTCATGATCGTTCTGCTTAATGTTTGATTGATCGCCTTATTAATAATTTCGGCTTTCGTTGCCCCTTTCATTAGTCTTGTGTCTTCGCGGATCCTGTCAAATACAATTACTGTATCATTCATAGAGAAACCGATCACCGTTAATATTGCCGCGATAAAGTGCTGGTCAATTTCCAACGAGAACGGAACAATATTCTTGAAGAATGAAAATACTGCGAGAATAACAAGTACGTCGTGCAGCAACGCGAAAATCGTTCCCAGCGAATATCTCCAGTCGCGGAAACGAAGGAAAATATAAAGGAAGATGATGATCAGTGCGAATATCGTTGCTTTAATTGATCCCGATTTCAAATCGTCTGAAATAGATGGACTGACTTTCTTTGACTGTTGGATATACCTGTTTGTATTAACAAACTCGTGTTCATTAGCGTTTGGTAGAAACGTTTTCAATCCATCAAATAATTTAGTGGCAACGATGGAATCCGGCGTACGACCCGTTTGTTCTACCATAAAATCCGTCGTGATTTCAAGTTGTTGATTCGATCCGTAGGTTTTTACCTCGGGGAACTTTCCAAACACTTTATTCAACGCATCTTTAACTTTCAAATCATCAACCGGCTTATCGAATTTTACGATGTAACTTCTTCCACCCAGGAATTCGACACCTTTCTTAAACCCATTAAAGTAAGCACCGATTCCGAGCAATAACACTACTACAGAAATTCCATAAGCAACTTTTCTATATTCGATGAATTTAAAATTGGCATGTTGGAATACTCTACGTGAAAGAGAAGTAAAGTATTTAAAGTGACGATTTTTGTTTGTATAAAAGTCAGTGATCAATCTTGATACTAAAATTCCGCAGAAGAGCGACAACACGATACCGAGCATCTGCGTGGTGGCAAATCCCAGTACTGGTCCTAATCCAAAATACGCCAGTATTGCTGCTGTAAGGAATGTTGTTACGTGCGCATCCAACACGGGTGCTAGAGAACGACGGTAACCGTCATGCACTGCCAACTGGTAGCTTTTACCTCGCGTCAATTCTTCTTTAATACGTTCGAAAATGATTACGTTGGTATCAACCGCCATACCGATGGTTAACACGAGACCCGCGATACCTGGCGCCGTTAACGTTGCATGCAATGCACTCAACACACCAATTGTAAAGAGCAGGTTTAATATCAAAGCAATATTTGCGACCCATCCCGCCGTGTTGTAATAAACCAGCATCAACGTAAAGATCACGAGGAATGAAATGAAGAACGCCATCGCACCACCGTGAACCGCTTCCTTTCCCAAAGTTGGTCCAACGACCTGCTCCTGCACAATTTTAGCGGGCGCATTGAGCTTTCCTGACTTTAAAATATTTGCGAGGTCCTGCGCTTCTTCAACTGTATTCGCTTTATTCGTGCCCATTGTAATCTGCGAATTACCACCGGTAATTTGGCCGTTTACAAACGGTGCCGAGTAAACGATATCATCAAGAACAATTGCAATTGGTTTGTGAACATTTTTACCGGTCATATCCGCCCAAACATCAGCGCCGTGTTTATTCATACTCATTTCAACAACAACACCGCTTGTTACCGGATCGTAATCTTGACGCGCATCGGTAATCACATCACCTTCGATTCTCGCATGATCATTATTCGGTAAAGTTTGAATCGCATATAATTCCAGGTAAGGGACCGGTTTTCCGTTTTCGTCACGTTGCTGTTTGCCCCATAAAAATTTCAGATCGGTTGGAAACTGGTTACGCACAACGGGATTACTCAGGTAACTGTTCACTGTGCCTGTATCCTTAAGTGCGCTGTGCCCGAGAAATGCATAGTAGGAAGTCTGACCCGAATTTGGATCTTGTTGCGGTTGTGCAAACTGGATCACGCGCAGCAGCGGATTCTGATTAATCAAAGTGCCGACTGAATCGGCTTTTGAACTATCAGATTTTGCAACTGTATCTTTTACCCCGTTCATGTAATTTTGCAATGCTTTATCCGCAGCTTGGATCGGACCACTTAATTGTCCGAGGTTATATACCTCCCAGAATTGAAGATTGGCAGTCGACTGTAAATAATTTCTTACTCTTTCAGGATCAGTTGCACCTGCGAGTTCGACTGTAATAATTCCTTTGTTTTCATCCAGGTTGATGGTTGGTTGTGCAACACCAAACTTATCGATACGTTTTGTCAGCACCTGGAAGGTTTGTTTCATCGCAGCAGAAGCCTGATCGTGAATATAGTTGGACACTTCATTGTCCGACGATTCAAATTTCAATTTATTGCGATTGCTGTTCGCAAAAAGCGGAGCAAGTTTACCGCCGGGATTTTGTTCTTTGTATGCTTGTACAAAAAGGTCGATGAAATTCGCACCGCCACTCGTCAATTTTTTCTGTTGTGCAAGCGAGATGGCTTTCAATAATGCAGGATCTCGTGGATTGTTAGCGAGTGCTTTAATCAAACCATCGAGCGCAATATCAAGTGTAACGTTGATACCTCCTTGCAGATCGAGACCAAGTAAAAGTTCACTCTCTTTTGATTTCTGGTAAGTAGTCCCCCACCAGGTAATTTTAGTTTCTTTGGTACTGTCAAGCAATCTTCTCAGGCGAGTCTTGTAAACTTCAGTTAAAGTATCCTGGTACAAAGCTTGTGATTCTTTGTTGCCGGGATATTTTCTTTCAGCAGTTTGGGGATACAATCTGTTCACATAGCTCTTTGCTTTGGCCTCCATGGCAGCTTCGTGTTTGTTCACAAACCATGTAAAGGAAAGTTGATAGAGAGAAATGACAATCAGTAATGCAGCAAAAATGCTAACCAGGGCTCTCATTTTGGTGGTGTATATTTTTTTAGAGCGGCAAAGATAAGTTTTAGAATTGACAATTAGAGAATAAGAAAGTCAAATATTTCCTAATCTAAGAGACTGGGAATCACCGGAGATGACGGTTGACAGATGGTGGTGACAGACTCACGTGTAAGTTACTTCAGAAGTCTGTCAACTGTCATCTCCTTTTCATATTTTCACGTTTTCACACTGAACTATGGCGAAATTCAATTTGCTCTGGCTTTTATTGATCGTTCTGTTTGGGTTCGAAACAAAAAATTCTGATGTTTCAAAATCATTCAAATCAGAACACGCGATTACTGAAGATAATGATAACATCGATCGCGTTTTTCTTGAATCACTCATGAAGAAATATCCCCAATATTTTGATTCAATTTTATTCCAGCGTGATCAATTAAAAGTCCAAATTATCTATACGCAAATCAATCGCGATGCTGGAAACAATCCTTCATTCAAGAGTTTTTATTTCAATGTAGATCCGGATAAGTATTTTTATCCCGCATCAACTGTTAAGTTGCCTGTTGCACTGCTTGCACTTCAAAGACTTCATGAATTAAGGTTGCCAGGATTGGATAAGAACAGTAGCATGGTAACAAATAAAGCGTACGATGGACAAACCTGGACGCTGAATGATCCGGGTGCGCACGACGGAAGGCCAACCATCGCGCAATATGTAAAACGAATTTTTTTAGTGAGCGACAACGATGCATTCAATCGATTGTATGAATTTCTGGGCCAGAAATACATTAATGAACGCTTGCATAAGATGGGTTACAACGATGTTCGCATCGTACATCGTTTGCAGATTCCACTTACAGAAGATCAAAACAGGCATACCAACCCGGTGAGTTTTTACAATCCGGCGAATCGGTTATTGTATAGTCAACCTATGCAATTCAATCAGGAACCTTATTATGCCAGCAGCGATTCCGTCGGAAAAGCCTACTACAATAGTAGCGGTCAGTTTATAGATCATCCGATGGATTTTTCGAAAAAGAATAAGATCAGTCTGCCTGATCTGACAAATATTTTGCAAAGCGTTTTGTTTCCATCTTCTGTTCCTGAAAGACGAAGATTCAATTTGAAAGATGACGACTATAAATTCGTTTACCAGTATATGTCGCAATTTCCGGCAGAAACAAAATTTCCTCCGTACGATTCCGCTCATTATTGGGATGCATATGGAAAACTTTTATACTGGGGAGGAGAGAAGGGAGTTCTTCCGAAAAATATTAGCATTTTCAACAAAGAAGGTGATGCGTACGGCTTTCTACATGATATCAGTTACTTTGTGGACTTTGATAAGCATATTGAGTTTATGCTGAGTGCCAGCATTTATTGCGACCGCGATCAAATCGAGAATGACGATAAATACGATTATGATTCGCTTGGATTACCGTTCTTTAAAAATTTAGGAAGGGTGATCTACGATTACGAAATAAAAAGAAAGAGGCCGCATGTGCCCGACTTGTCGAGATTCAGGTTAAAATATGATCAATGATATGAAGCTTCCGGACTCTGCAAAAGGATTTTTTATTGTTCTGTCAATTGCGTTTGCATTTTTTTATCTCGCATGTAACAAGAATATTAATGCAGGGGCGAATAAATCTTACCTGTCTGTAACAAATATTTCACCTGACGCCGGACAGCTTAATATTTTTTTCGAGGGAGAGAACTTAGATAGTGCGGGCCCATTACCATACGACAGTACAACGGGTGTTGATGGCAATCCATATCTCACCGCGATTGCCGGCGTTCACAACTTTAAACTCGGGCCGACCATAGACTCCGCACACCTGGATGGTAATATTGCTATGCAGCGCGGCTATTATTATTCTTTGTTTGCGTATGACAACGTCGTGGGCGCCAACAGTTCGTTAAAGAGTTTGATTTTACAAGATGTGTTGACTGCGCCCAATGATACACTTTCATCCGTTCGCTTTCTGAACTTCTGCGACACTACATTGTACGTGGTGTTGACAAATGCCGAGGATACTTTGGCATTTTTGACGCGCAACATAACGACCAGTTCGGCTCCAAATTCATTTACCTACGTGCGTATCAAGTCGGCTTCTTATCAATTCCAGGTGGTCAAGGATACGATTGCTTATACTCTGGACTCTTTATTCCTCAGTGGTACAAAAATTTACAATGTATATTTTAAGAGTAGCACCGGTGCGCCCGACCAAACTCTCACAAAACGATCTATCCGGTTGAACTAAGAAAGCTCGCAGCATATGTGGAGAAAATTATAAAAAATATTTTCTTAGACTTTCCCAACTCCGGCCTGCATCAGATTTATTTTAATACCTTTGCCGCGCTTTAAATTTTAGAAAAAATATGCAATTATCATCTATTTTAACCCGGTTTGCTGAACCGGAAACTTTAAAAATGGCAAAGCTGGGACGGGAATTGAGAGCGAAAGGTTTGGACGTTATCGACCTGAGCCTGGGCGAACCTGATTTTGACACACCAACCCACATCAAAGACGCAGCAAAGAAAGCAATTGATGACAACTGGAGTCATTATACTCCTGTTTCTGGCTATCTTGATTTGCGTGAAGCTGTTTGCACAAAATTCAAGCGCGATAATAATCTTGATTATAAACCTGAAAATATTGTTGTTTCAACCGGCGCAAAGCAAAGCCTGGCCAATGTGATACTTGCATTGGTTGACGAAGGCGATGACGTGATCATTCCAACTCCATATTGGGTAACCTATTCCGAGCTCGTAAAGATCGCAAAAGGAAAAGTGGTGGAAGTGCATACTTCACTTGAGTCGGGATTTAAAATCACACCTGCTCAGCTTGAGGCGGCGATCACCAGCACAACAAAATTGTTTTTATTTTCTTCGCCTTGTAATCCTTCTGGTGCAGTTTATAGTAAGAAAGAACTTGAAGGTTTGGCAGACGTTTTCCGTAAACATCCAAATGTGTTTATCATCTCCGACGAAATTTATGAATACATCAATTTCGTAGGAAAGCATGAAAGCATTGCGCAATTTGACGATTTGAAAGATCGCACAATTGTAATTAATGGGTTGAGCAAAGGGTTTGCGATGACAGGTTGGCGCCTTGGATATATTGCAGCAAGTGCTGAGGTCGCAAAAGCTTGTGAAAAATTGCAGGGACAATTCACCAGCGGTACCAACTCAATTACGCAAAAAGCGGCTGTGGTTGCACTCACTGCAGATTTACGACCATCTATGGAAATGGTAGAAGAATTTGGAAGAAGAAGAAGAAGGACGATGGAACTTGTGCAGGAAATTCCTTGTATCAAATGTTTCAAACCCGAAGGCGCGTTTTATATTTTCCCTGATGTGTCCGCTTATTTTGGAAAATCCGATGGATCAACAAAAATTCAAAACTCTGCCGATTTCAGCATGTATATTTTAAATACTGCACATGTATCTTCCGTAATGGGTGATGCATTTGGCGAACCCAACTGTGTTCGTTTTTCTTTTGCGAACAGCATGCAAAACATCGAAAAAGCATGGGGGCGAATTAAGGATGCATTAGCGAAACTGAAATAATCGAAACATTCATCGGCCACTTACACAAGTGGCCTTTTTTTCTCTATGCTTCTATCTGGCGAAAAAAAATTACCATGCAGAAACACCGGCACGCAGGAAAGAGATCCGGTTTAGTCCCACCGAAAGCATTTTATTGCAAAGAGACCAATCACGATTGCCCAGGCAATCAATCCCAATAACTGAAATGGCATCTGCCAAATATGGATTCCCTCAAACGCAATTTTCCGAAGTCCGTCAACAAAAATTGTAAGCGGAAGGATTTTGCAAAATGATTGAAGCCATGCCGGATAATTTTCCACGGGGAAAAATAGGCCACACAATAATATCTGTGGTAACGTAACAGTGTTGGCGACGGGTGCTATTGAGCTTTCATTCTCTAACACGCCACTGATGATAAATCCGATGCCAGTAAAAATGATTAATCCAAAGACAGACAACATCGACATTTCAGCAAACGTCAGCACTCCATTTACCAACGTAAATCCAAAAAGAAAATAACCCAGTGACACCATGATAATAAATCCAATCACCTGGAAAAAAAGCCGGCTCAGCATTTCACCAATTATTAAATGAGTCCTGCTGATTGGTGTCGCGAAAAATCTTTTCAGTACAAGTCCCTGTCGCAAACTGAAAAATAAAAATGCAGAGCCAAATACACCCGCCATTAACAATGAAAAGCCGAGTTGACCGGGTAATATAAAATCGATGGAGCGATAGGCGCGACCCGGCAAGTTTTTTATTTCCAGTTTCGCTACAGAAAAATTCTTTGGAAATATTCGGTTGTCCATCTCCGTAATCACATCCCTGATCGCCGATCGGACAACGGGCGATTTATCAGCGGATGCATTTGAAGTTGTTATGTCAACCTGGTAATGTGGAATAAACATCATCTTTGAATCGGCCCGGATTTGTATGATGGCGGCTACACGGCCCTTGGTAAGTGCGTCCTCCATTTCGACATCAGAAGTGTAGACGACAAATTTTAAGATTTTTACCTGGGTTATCGATTTGTACAAGATGCTGGATGTGTCGCTGCCTGGCCTGAATGAAACCGGTATTTTTACTTCATTTGTATCGACCATTGCGCCAAAAACAATTATAAAAACAATTGGGAACAGCAACGAAAACACCACGGCCGTTGGACTTCTTAACATGGCCAGCAAACTTGCCCTGGCAATTGCCAAAGATGCACGAAACTGGCTATACGGTTTATTCATTGTATCAGGAAAAAGCTTTATCGTTTGAGAGAGCAAGCAGCTTTTGGTGCAGCGAAATAACCTGTGGCAACAACGCCTTCGCTTCATCATTGTCAATAATGAAATCGCACATTTTCATTTTTTCTTCCTCGTTCATCTGGTTTTTCATCCGTAGCCTGACTGCCTCCGGCGTGATCTTATCTCTGCTCACGGTCCGGTGTACACGTAATTCTTCCGGTGCAAAGACACCGATAATATAATCGAGATCTTTTTGGGAACCACTTTCAAAAATCAGTGCCGCCTCTTTGATCGCATACGGAGTTTTTTGGCGATCCATCCATTCTAATCCGTCACGTATTGTAATAGGATGAACGAATGAATTTAATAACGCGAGCTTTTCCTTGTCTTTGAAAACCTGTTGTCCAAGATACGAACGGTTGAGCTCTCCATTTTTATACGAGTCAGCTCCAAATCGCTGAATGATTTTTTCTTTTAATTCCGGATTATTGTTCATGATATTCTTGGCCGCAGCATCTGCATAATACACCGGAATGCCCAGCACTTCAAAAATAGCAGCGACTGTACTTTTACCTGAACCGATTCCCCCCGTTAATCCGATCCGTAGGATCATCATTTATTAATTTGAAAAAATGTATAACAAGAAAGGTAAGCAATATCGCGGATTGCGCCGAAATGCGAGCGAATTGGCGTGGATGTTTACAAATAGCGAATGGATATATTTAAGCAGATTTCGAAGGACAACGAAATATCAACTTAAAAATATCCACTCGCTATTTATTAAATCACTGCGCCAATCCGCGATTCGCGATTACTTCTTTTCTGCTACTACCGCTGGCTTATTGATATTTTGAGTCCACTCAATAGAGATCGCGCTTTTTTCAATTTTGAGGTAACTTCCGGGACTAGTTTCAATCATGATAGTTCCATCATCATTGACTTTATTGACAGTTCCATGGATGCCTGCAATAGTTACAATTTTATCTCCCTTCTGCATATTTTCCTGGAACTGCTTCGCCAGTTTTGCTTTTTTTGCTTGTGGGCGAATCATAAACAACCAAAAAACGAGGACCATACCGCCTAATAAGATAAACTGAAATGTTCCTCCACCAGGAGATGCCTGTAACAGAAATACTGATTGCGTCATTGTTTTATTTTTTATTTTTCTTTTAAAGTGATTATAATTTTTTCTTTTCTACTTCTACATCGAACCGAAGTTGGTGGGTTTGGGTATTTTTTGTGTTAGCCTTCACATAAAGCGTTTTATGATTAACACCGACACGGCCCTCGCTGTTGAATGACGCTTTGATGAGGCCTTCGTGGCCCGGAAGCACCGGTTCAGTAGGTTGTTCTGCGACTGTACATCCGCAGCTTGGTCTTACGTCTTCTATAACAAGTGGTTTGTCGCCTGTGTTTTTAAATCGGAATGATACATCCAGTTTTTTTCCCTCAGGTATTTTCCCAAAATTCCTGCTCATAGAATCAACCCATTCAACAGTTGTGAACTTTGTTGAATCCGTAACCGGCTTCATTGCAGTAGCTGTGGGTGCAGTTCTTTTATCAGTGCTACTACAGCCAGCAAATACAAAAACCAAAAAGCATATAACTAAAAGGCGCATTTCTGAAATTTTTGCAAACGTACGGGAAATTCGCTGACAGTTTACAGCGGGCAGTTGACAGAATCAGGCTGAATTTATACCGGGGTCTGTCAAGAGCGTACTTTCAACTCTTTTCTCCCTGGCTTGCTTTAAAATTAACCTTGTGCATCTTATTCTCCCGCACAAGATCCTTATGAATATTGTCTAGTATTCCGTTTACAAATTGTCCACTCAATTGAGTGCTATATTCTTTCGCAAGGTCAATATACTCATTGATGGTTACCTTGGGTGGAATGGTTTCAAAAAATAAAAATTCACACACACCCATTTCCATTAAAATCATGTCAAGTGCTGCAATACGTTCCGGATCCCAATTTTTTAATTTTGGTTTGATCAGGGCCATTGTGACTGACTTTTTCTCCAGAACTGACTCCACCAATCCTTTGGCAAATTCCCATTTCTCATTGGTCAGCATTTCCTGGAAATTCACAGATTGTGGCTTTGCGAGATAGGCGACGAGTAATTTGCTCATCATTTCTGCGTCATCATCCCAATTCGTAAAAATATCTTCGATATATGTTTCGAATAATTCATTAGGTAATAAGAAATCGCAGAAAATAAAATCCATAATTTCCTTTTCGGATTTCTTATCTCTTCCTTCAACTGTGATATATCTTTTGTATTCCTCTGTTTCTACAAGCCCAATGTAAAGTTTACGTATCAACTCAGTATTCTTCAGGAGTTGCGGTTTGTCGGAATTCAATGCTTTTTTGAAGGATTCATGCTCCAAAATTTTCCAGAGCACTTCGTTCCCGGCAAGTTTAATATTGACATTTTTGTCGAGGTCCGTGGGTAGATGTTTAGAAGAACGCAACATGGAATCCGTTTCAGCATATCGGGCGAGCTCAGTGAGAAAGTAAACGAGGTATACAAATAGCTGGCGCGACTGATCAAAATGCTTTTGCAATATCCTGACCGCTTCTCCGGGTTTTGCAAATTCTTCCTGCGCTTCCACCGCGTATAACGTCTGCATCACTTTCACCCGGATATTTCTTCTGCTGATCATCTGGTAAGAACTTATTTAAGGGTGCGAAGATAGAGGAAATGTGGGAATGTGGGAGTGTGATAAATGTGGAAATGTGAAAATGGGTTCAGGCGTGTGGAGAGAAGTATGGCTATCCATTGAATATTGAGCATTTTGAATTAATGATTGAGTATGGTTGAACCGGGCCTAATTTCAATGTTCAATTTTTTTACCCAATATCCATATGAGCGCCAGCCTTGCAACCCCATTAAATGAAAAATTGGCATTTCATCGTAAAACTCCGTATCCATACCTGGAATCTGCCGTCCGCAATCTGTCAACTATTCCAATTCAACTGACATCTCTTCAAAAATTCCATATTTCGGTTGATTTGGTATAAAATTCGTGTAACTTTGCAGCCCTCCTCCAGGGAGGACTGTAATCTATTAACCAAACAAAATCAATACAATTATGGCTAAGAAATTAGGGATCTCGCCGATTGCGGGAACTAAAAACAGGGTGTTTGTGAAACCTGCGCCGGCAGAAGAAAAAACAGCTGGTGGAATCATCATACCGGATACCGCCAAGGAAAAACCTCAGAGAGGGGAAGTCGTTGCAGTTAGCGATATCGACGAAGATGGCAAAAAACCTGTAGTAAAAGTTGGTGACGTTGTACTGTATGGAAAATATTCAGGAACAGAGATCAGCTACGAGGGTCAGGATTTTTTAAGCATGCGCGAATCTGATATCATCGCGAGATTATAATTCTTATACTACTACTGTTAGATTCTGTAGACTACAAACTATTTAAATCTTAATCAAATTTTATGGCTAAACAACTTTTCTTCGACATTGAAGCAAGAAATAAAATGAAAAGAGGCGTTGACGTATTGGCAAACGCCGTGAAAGTTACACTAGGACCAAAAGGTCGTAATGTAGTGATCGAAAAAAAATTCGGAGCTCCATCTGTAACTAAAGACGGAGTAACTGTTGCAAAAGAAATTGAACTGGAAGATCTCATCGAAAATATGGGTGCACAGATGGTGAAAGAAGTAGCTTCTAAAACAGCTGACATTGCTGGTGATGGAACTACAACTGCAACTGTGCTTGCTCAGTCAATTATCTCGGAAGGATTGAAAAATGTTGCTGCTGGTGCAAATCCTATGGATTTGAAACGCGGTATCGAAAAAGCAGTTATCGCTGTTGTAGATCATTTGAAAAAACAATCTCAGGCTGTTGGTAACGATAGCAAGAAAATTCAGCAGGTTGCGTCTGTTTCTGCTAACAACGACGAAACAATCGGCAAACTGATCGCCGAAGCTTTTGGTAAAGTGGGTAAAGAAGGCGTTATCACTGTTGAAGAAGCAAAAGGAACTGATACTACCGTTGAAGTAGTTGAAGGAATGCAATTCGATCGCGGATATTTATCTGCTTATTTTGTTACAAATAGCGACAAAATGGAAGTTGAATTGCAGAACCCCTATATTCTTATCTACGATAAGAAGATCTCTGCAATGAAGGATATTCTTCATATCCTCGAGAAAGTTGCTCAAGGTGGACGTCCACTGTTGATCATCTCTGAAGACCTCGAAGGTGAAGCATTGGCAACACTCGTTGTGAATAAATTGCGCGGTACTTTGAAAGTTGCAGCTGTAAAAGCTCCAGGTTTCGGTGATCGCAGAAAAGAAATGTTGCAGGATATCGCTGTATTGACAAAAGGTATCGTGATCAGCGAAGAACAAGGTTTCAAATTAGAGAATGCAGATCTTAGCTATCTCGGATCAGCTGCATCTGTAACTATCGATAAAGACAATACGATCGTTGTTGGTGGAAAAGGAAAGAAAGAAGATATCAATGCTCGTATCGCACAGATCAAGGCTCAAATCGAAGTCACTACTTCTGATTACGATAAAGAAAAATTACAGGAACGTCTTGCTAAATTAAGCGGTGGTGTTGCGGTTTTATATGTAGGTGCTGCAACTGAATTGGAAATGAAAGAAAAGAAAGACCGCGTTGATGATGCATTGCACGCGACCCGAGCTGCCGTTGAAGAAGGAATCGTTCCAGGTGGTGGTGTTGCTTACATCCGCGCCGTTGAATCCTTGGAGAAATTGAAAGGTGGCAACGAAGATGAGCAGACTGGTATCGTGATCGTAAAAAGAGCACTCGAAGAACCGATTCGCCAGATTGTTGCGAACAGCGGTTTGGAAGGATCGATCGTTGTACAAAAAGTTAAAGAAGGAAAGGCTGATTACGGATTCAATGCACGTACTGAAGTGTATGAAAATCTTTACAAAGCTGGTGTAATCGATCCAACTAAAGTTACTCGCATTGCATTGGAAAATGCGGCTTCAATTGCAGGTATGTTGTTGACTACTGAATGTGTAGTGGCTGACAAACCTAAGAAAGAAGAACCTCATGTTCACCCAGGTGGCGCTCCTGGCATGGGTGGTATGGATTATTAATCCCTTCGACAAGTATATTTAGTAAGTGCCCCGGTTTTGCCGGGGCATTTTTTCTTACATTTTTTTCTGAACAGTTCGAAAGTCCATCCACTCATCCAAAATCGAATTATAAATGTTGCTCATTTGAAAATGCTAATACATTCGAACGTATTCAATGTTTAGGAGCCATGTGCCGATATAGAACTGTACATTTCAGTATATTGATCTTAGTTAGTTTCATTTCATTCATGCCAATTAAAAATAATCCACCATATAAAACGTATCTCGCTCTGGGTGATTCGTACACGATTGGTGAATCGATTTCTCCTGCCGGGCGATATCCCGTGCAGGCGGTAAAGTTTCTAAGAGAACGACACATTTTATTTGAAGAACCAAAGATTATTGCCACCACTGGTTGGACCACGAGCGATTTGTTGTCCGCCATCGCAACCGCCGATCTGTCTTTACACTACAACATTGTGAGTTTATTAATTGGTGTAAATAATCAATACCAGGGAAGAAACAAATCAGAATATGAAATTGAATTTGGCGAGTTGTTGAAAAAATGCATTGCACTTGCAGGAAACTCCAGTCATGTAATCGTATTATCCATTCCGGATTATTCAACTACTCCGTTTGCGCGTGACAGTGACACAGCGTTCATTGCATCCGAAATAAATGCTTTCAATATCCTTAACAAAAAAATCTCGGATGCCTATCATGTTCATTATATCGATGTAACAGAAGATAGCAGGAAGACATTACATGATCCCTCGCTGATTGCAGATGATGGATTACACTATTCGGAAAAGGAATATGCTATTTGGGCAAAAAAAATTGTAGAGGAAGTGATTTCGATGGAGACGAAATAATATTTTAGAAAAGATCCATGGTAATCTGCCAAGGCCTGATCATCGCTTCGCTAAGTCCGCAATCGTCTTTTTTTCCAGGATCTTCAAATTTGCGTCGCGCACTTGGGTCATGACTTCATGTAACCCACAGTGTTTTTCATCACAGTTTTTACATCGTTCATAAAAATACAAACTGACACAGGGGAGGAGTGAAATAGGACCGTCGATCAAACGCATTATTGTTGCAAGCGGCACGTCTTTCGGATTTTTTGCAAAGTAATAACCGCCACCTTTTCCTTTTTTGCTTTCCAGTATTCCTGCTTTTTTTAATTCGAGCAGAATATTCTCCAAAAACTTTAAAGGAATTCTTTTCTTTTTCGAAATTTCGGCGATCAGTACCGGCTGGTCTTCCCTCGTTTTTTCTGCCAGATACATTAGCGCCTGAAATGCGTATTGTGACTTTTTTGATAACATTCTGCAATTTAAAGGAATTCTTATTACTTCGTTAGAGTCGGAATGAAGGCTAAGGTTGAAATTGAGGTTAAGGTTGAGCGTTAGGTCTAAGTCTAAATCTTAACCTCAATCTCAATCTCCTTACAGACCCAGCACATCTTTCATACTAAATATCCCTTTCTTATTATACACATATTCCGCTGCCAGCACCGCACCGAGCGCAAAACCCTTACGGTTATGCGCAGTATGAATGATTTCAATGTCGTCAATATCGGAGCTGTATTTGACTTTATGTGTTCCTGGCGCCGGATCAATCCGTTCACTTTTGATTTCGAGCTCGGTACCGATATTAGTTAAATGATTCACCCATGATTTTTTTCTCCGTAATTTTTCAATAACCTGTTCCGCAAGCGTAATTGCAGTGCCGCTTGGCGCATCTCTTTTTTCGGTGTGATGGATTTCGGTCAGGCTGACTTCATAATCATCACGCATTGCCATCAGCTCCGCGAGGCGTTTGTTGACCTCGAAAAAAATGTTTACGCCAACGCTAAAATTGCTTGCGTACAAAAATGTGCCGTTGACCGACAAACAGTATTTTTTTACTTCATCAAATTTATCAAGCCAACCAGTGGATCCGCACACTACGTGCGCGCCAGCTTGCAGGCATTTCATGACATTATCGAATGCACTATGCGGACCGGTGAATTCAATGACGGCGTCCGTTTTTGAAAGATTTGCAGGATTCAAATCCTGCATGTTATCGAGATCGATTGTCAAAACGATTTCATGTCCTCTTTGTAAGGCAATATGTTCGATGGTTCTGCCCATTTTGCCGTACCCGATCAAACCGATTTTCATTTCTTTATTTTTTATGTGGTGTATTTTATCGTAATGCATGATACGTTAAACGTGAAGGAGAAATTTCCAGGTTTGCTGAAGTTGACGCCTCACGTTTTCACGTCTCACGATTATCTTGGGAACATCTTAGCAAAGAAAACAAAATTCCTCATTCGATATTAATCAATTTTGTTTTTCCTTTATGAATATCAAAAACAAAACTGATACCGCTAATATAACCCGGGCCAGGAATGATAGTTGGTCTGATTCGAAGACTTAAATCGTCATTTACATTGAAATCCCTGAGATGAGCGTCCACAGTTGCGTCGACAATATTCAATCCCCAAAAAATAAGCACGAACAAGGCCGAATAATCCTGGTCCTTCCTGAATTCATTTCTGTAATTGATCAATGCGTTCGTATTACCACTCGCTGTAATTGGTTGTAGTTTGGGATCGACGGCATTTAAACTATCTTGCAAACTCGGAGTAATCACTCCACCGTTATTGGTGATACCAACCGCGACAGACAATGCATATTGACATTTATGATACCAGGTTTTATTATAAAAATATGTGTAGGTCGGAATACCAATGGCGGTCCAGACGATCGGTACTTTCCAGTATTTTTTATTATATACCTGTCCAGCTCCGGGTAAAATAGCAGAATAAAGTGTAGCCTTTTTCGGATCGTGTTTTTTCTTTGTAACGGAATCTTTTTTGACGACCTCTTTTTTAACTGTGTCTTTACCCGGAACAGTATCTTTTATTCGCTGCGTAAAAAAAACGGAGTCTTTTTTAGCCGGAATGGAATCGGTTTGGTGTGCACGAGCGGCGAATTGTGATAAGAATAAAAATAAAAAGAAAAAAAGGTTTGCCGGGTTCATGCAGGATACTAATTAACAGATACTCCCAGTTGATCCAGTATTTTGTTTAATTCTTGGATGGAATAGTACTCAATCGAAATATTTCCATTTCCTTTTTTACTGTGATTGAGCTTCACCCGGGTGCTAAAATGAGACGCTAAATTATCTTCAATTTTCTTGAAAGCGGGTTGCAGCGTGGGTTTTACCGAATCTTTAACAGGCCCTTGCGTTTTGTACAATTTTCGTACAAGCTCTTCTGTTTGACGTACTGAAAGTGCTTTACTTTTTATTTCTTTAAAAAGATATAGTTGTTTGTCAACTGTGTCAACATTAATTAATGCACGCGCATGTCCCATGCTCAGTTGATTATTCCTGACAGCAATTTGAATATCGGGTGGTAATTTCAGAAGGCGAATATAATTTGCAACGGTACTTCTTTCCTTCCCCATTCTTTCTGCTACTTGTTCCTGTGTGTGATTCAATTCATCCATCATACGTTTGTAGCTAAGCGCAATTTCCATTGCGTTTAAATCTTCCCTTTGCAAATTTTCCAGCAATGCAAGTTCAAGCAATTGCTGATCGTTAGCCTGGCGTATGTACGAAGGAATATCTTTTAAACCGGCAATCTTTGAAGCGCGAAAACGACGTTCTCCTGAAATCAATCTATATTTTCCAGTAGGAAGTTTGGCAACAGTGATAGGTTGAATAATATCATGCATCCTGATTGATGCAGCAAGTTCATTCATCGATGCCTCATCAAAATCATGACGTGGTTGTTTTGGATTTGTTTCAATCTGCTCGAGAGGAATACGCAATACACTCGTTGCTGCCTCGACAACAGTATGCTTTAAATCACCGGCGCTTGTCTTCAGATCTGTATCGATACTTTGTAAAAGTGAACGAATGCCTTTGCCCAGCGCTTCTTTATCTTTTTTATTAGGAGTTGTCATGATTGATTTGGTTGTAGTTCAGTTGACGGAGAGTTGATAAGCGGCAGATGCCAGTTGACAGACTCACAAAGTAACTTGCATTCGGTCCGTCAACTGTCATCCGCCCACTGTCAGCTATCTTCTGTTATCGTTATTCAAAAATCCTTTCCTCCTGCGTAATCTTCGTCATATTGTTTTTTTGCAAAACTTCTTTGGCAAGATTCAGGTAGTTGACTGCACCTTTGCTGTAAGCGTCATACAGGATCACCGGCTTTCCGACACTTGGCGCTTCACTTATTTTTGAGTTGCGATGGATGATGGTATTGAAAACGATTTCATCAAAGTGTTTGCGGACCTCACTGACCACCTGGTTGCACAAACGAAGGCGACCATCATACATCGTCATTAGAATTCCTTCGATGACCAGGTTTGGATTCAATCGGCTTTGCACGATCTTAACGGTATTCAGCAATTTCCCCAAGCCTTCCAATGCAAAAAATTCTGTCTGCACAGGAACGATTACCGAGTCAGCCGCGGTTAACGCATTTACCGTGATCAGCCCAAGTGAAGGAGAACAATCGATTATAATAAAATCGTATCCACTTTTTACAGGTTCCAGAATTCCTTTTAAAACGCTTTCACGATTTGGATAATTAATCATTTCAATTTCGGCGCCGACAAGGTCAATGTGTGATGGAACGAGATCGAGATGCGGAATATCCGACTTCAGGATTACATCTTTTACCGGGGTTTGATTGACCATGCAATCATACAGGCTTTGGGTGATATTATGCAGGTCGAAACCAACACCAGTGGTGCTATTGGCTTGCGGGTCCGCATCAACAAGTAACGTTTTAAATTCCAACACAGCCAGGCTTGCTGCCAAATTAATAGCCGAGGTGGTTTTCCCCACGCCGCCTTTTTGATTTGCTACCCCAATTGTTCTAGCCATTTGATTTCCGGATCAGTTTTTATAAAGAATGACAGATTCCCGCGTTCGTAAAGATGTATTCAATAGGCAAATCTTCAAAATTTAGTTTTACCCAACGATTCTACATTTAAGACCTTTTCCAGAAATTAAAACCTTGGAAAAGTCACCACACTTTGACAAAAATACGGCTTCGTCATAAATTGCAGGAACATTCCTTTCCACAAGTTGTTATTGAACTCATGTCAGAAACAAGTACTTATCTTATCATTTCAGGAACCAATCGAAGGGACAGCAACACTATTAAGGTAGCACAGCATTATCAAAATTTGCTGAATGAAAACAATATCTCCGCCGATCTGTTGTCGCTGGAAGGATTGAACGTACTTGAAAAAAATCCTGCGTTCACCAAGGTCGAAAACGAACTGCTTATACCCGCCAGTAAATTCATTTTTGTAGTACCCGAATACAATGGGAGTTTTCCAGGCGTGCTAAAAGCTATGTTCGATATTTCCGATGTGAAGAAAACCTGGAACGGCAAAAAAGCTTTGCTAACCGGCGTTTCAACTGGCAGGGCCGGCAATCTTCGTGGAATGGAACACCTGACCGGTATTTTACATTTTATGCGTGTAGTAGTGCACCCGGACAAATTGCCGATTTCTGTGATTGACAAATTATTTGATGAGTCATCGACCAAAATTTTTGACAAGGCAACGTTAACCGCCATCAAAATTCAACTGGAAGAATTTTTAATCTTTTGAAGTATATTTTATACCATATCAAAATCTCAATACATGCGTAATTCAGGATTTGTCTGGATCATTGCGATCATCATGATCTCACTCGACATTTACGTGTTCCAGGCGATCAAACTTGTTAGTCAGGCAGCGTCCGCAAAGGCAAAGATGATTATTTATAGTAGTTACTGGACAGTTTCCGGCATCGCGATTCTCATTCTTATTCTACTGCCTGTTATTAATTGGGAAAGCTGGCCGAGGAGTTTGCGGAATTATTTATTTGCAACAGTGGTTGGACTTTTTTTTGCCAAATTAATTGCAACCGTCTTTTTCCTGGTTGATGATATCCGTCGCCTTATTCAATGGGCAGTTGGAAAATTATTTTTCAGAAACACAGAGGGTGAAGAAAGTAATGAAGGAATCACCCGATCTACTTTTTTAAGCTGGGTCGGACTCGCAATGGGTGGCGGACTTTTTTCAACGCTCGTTTATGGATTCAGCAACA
>Ga0163162_10002045_pt1 | contig 18971 bp, 17 predicted proteins | sample S55metaG_FD_115310 | JGI IMG/M metagenome (GOLD analysis project Ga0163162, IMG submission 115310) | Switchgrass rhizosphere microbial communities from Kellogg Biological Station, Michigan, USA - S5-5 metaG | ecosystem: Host-associated > Plants > Roots > Rhizosphere > Soil | place: USA...
AGCAGGGGCTGCAGGCTGGGGACTATTCCGCGACCGCAAGCAAATGGAACGCTCTTCCGGAGGGCGGCCAGGACGCGGTGGCTTTCGAATTGTCGCTCACGTCCGACTTGATGCGATACGCGGCCGACGTTCGCTTGGGCCGAGTCAATCCGGCGACGGTATACAAGGATGTCGAACTGCCCACTGCCACTTTCGAATTTGTCGCCGCGCTCAACGCTGCTCTGAGACGGGGAAGAATTGGGCGCTTTCTGGCCGATTTGCCGCCACCGCATCCGGATTATCAGGGCCTGGTGCAAGCACTGGCAAACTTTCGCCTGCAGCAAAGCCGCGGAGGCTGGAGCAAAATTGCGGGAGGCGGCGAAATCGCGCTGGACGGCGGTAACCCACGATTGCCGGCGTTGATCGCGCGGCTTTCACGAGAGGATTCTTCGCTGGCAGGCGATCCCAGCCCGTCGCCGGACGAAGTTCGCGACGCCTTGATGCGCTTTCAAGCGCGCAATGGCATTCGCGCCGATGGCCGGGCCGGAGAACAAACGCTGGCAGCGCTCAATATTCCCGTTGGAACACGGATTGCCCAGATCATCGCCAATATGGAGCGTTGGCGCTGGCTTCCGCGGCGTTTCGAGGACAGCTATGTACTGGTCAATGTGCCGGACCAGACAGCGCGTTTCATCACCAATGGCGAGATCGCACTGGAATCCCGCGCCATCGTCGGCAAATTGAGCAGCCGAACCCCGATCGTGCGCATGCTGGCAAGCTCGCTGGTGATAAACCCGCCATGGCATGTCCCCGAAGACATCGCCGACGCCACGATTCTTCCCAAGCTGCGGCAGAATCCGAATTATCTCGCGAGCAGGAACATGGTGTTGGCCAATGGTCCGCCTGACGACCCCCAAGGACGCACGATCCCATGGCGGACAATGACAACCATGCCCTATCTGGTCGACCAGAATCCCGGCACCGACAGCGCCATGGGAACGATGATGATCGATTCCCCGAACAACTTCGGCGTTTATCTGCATGACACACCTGGAAAGGCATTGTTCAAGGCCAGCCCGCGGTTGGGCAGCAATGGCTGCATCCGCGTGGAAAATATGCTCGAGCTCACCGCATTGGTTATTGGTGGCGAGACCGAAGGCACCGCCGAGCAGCTGCGTGCGGCCATCGCAACAGGACAAACCCAGCGCGTTCCTCTGGACCGGCAAGTACCGATCTATCTCATTTACCAGACCGCGATCGCCTATCCGGATGGAACAGTGGGATTTCGGGGCGATCTGTATGCCCGGGACAAGCCGTTAGCTGTGGCAATGACCACGGTGCGGTAACGGGCGGCGGATCGGTTTGATCCGACGCTGGGCGAAGGTCCAATTGAATCCAGGGGCAGGATGGCAAAGCTGGTCCACGAAACCGGCAGATGGGGATCACCAATGAAGAGGCTTTTGCCGATTATTTGCGCGCTTTCAGCTTTGGCCGTCAGCACGCCGGTCGAAGCGCAGTCAGAAGCGCAGTCAAAAGCTGATCATTGCGCGGCCTATGCGCGTGACGCGGCGGCGTCCAGTCCAACCTCCACGGGACCGGCGCGTGGCGCCGCGAGAGGCGCGGTAGGCGGCGCGATTTTTGGGAATGCGGGCGCCGGCGCGGCCGCAGGCGCCGTCGTCGGCACCGCTCGCCGGGCCAATCAGAAATCCAAATCCTATCAATTTTACTACGATCAGTGCATGGCGAGGTGAGCGGGGTGGACAGCAAAGCCATCGCGATTTTGATCATAGGCCTGGGCGTCATTATCTTGATTGTGAGCGGCGCCGTGGGATCACCCGCCGACCCGACAAATGACAGTTTTTCTGCGCGGCCGGCGGAAGCACGAGTCTTGAGCATTTCCGATGTGCCAAGCGTTGTGGCTGACGGGGTCCGGCGCCTGCCGCTCATCGAACAGGCGCCCCGCTCCCTGGATGGCCGCGATATCGTTTGCGCGGTGGCGATCGAACTCCGGCATGCGGCGGTACGGCCGGCGGACGGCGGCGCTTGTGAGTTCACCGGACTGGGCGACGGCACACTGCGATGCACGGGCAGATTCGTCCACAATTGCGTGGGAGATTTTCCGCAGGACGATGATCCGCCTGATATCCAAGAAATAAGAAGCCGGCTTCCCTTCGCCAGCTAGTAACATCGCACGCTCGCCTCCCGCGCGCCGTTTCCCGGCGCCGGCAAACCGGATGCTACTGGCGGAATATGGCACCGACAAAAGCGATAACGCCCAGGATCGAGATCATACCGGCTATCAGCCTTGCGATCGACCGCGGGACATGGGCATAGGGATATTCGCGCTGCAGGGCGCGCAAATCGCGCTTATGCTCAAAGGTTGCAAGGGATAATGAAATCAGGCCTATCGCGATCATGGCGATGGCGAATTCCCTCGGCCCCAGCAAGCGCGAGGTTGACGCAGCGGCTCTCTCGGCTTCGAGTTGAAAGAATTTGTATATGCTGAATCCAAACGTGATCAGAGATGTCGCCGTCCGGATCCATGACATCAAGGTGCGGTCATAGGATAGCCGGGTGCGGTCAACGGAAAGAGTGACACTGGCGTCGCCGGACCTGGGCAAGGCGGTGCCACTGTGCATGGCGGTACCGCTCATGTTTCTGGGCCGGTATCGGAAATGGGACGTCCGGCGATCGACATAAAACCTTTTCTGCCACGGCGCGATCCGCATGAACGCCGCCGCTCCCTGTGAAATTGCGGGTCAAGAATAGTGGGCCGGATATGGCCTGACATTGGACCTTTGTCCAATATGAGCGGGAAAGCTCAGTCGGCGTTTCGCCAGCGGTCATAGGAACCGGGCGGTTGATTTTCGATCGTCTCCAATACGGCTTCGATCGATGACTGAGATTCCACAATACTGTCCCTGGTCGGCTGGTCGATGTCGATAATCAACAGCAGTGAAATGACCAGGAGGCCCATCAGAATGGAAGCTGCGATGCGTGTGCCCTTCCCCGTCAGCAAATAACCCAGAACGGCTCCCGTAATGACAAGGTAGAGAAACAGCGAGACAAGGACGCGGCCAGGAATGCGCGCCAGGCGCTCACCTCTTCGGGCGGCATCCGCATCAATCATGGCATTCACGGAATCGAGAAGTCCGATGGAAAATGGAAAAGTCTTGGTGGCATCGTATGCGGCGCCGGTTGCCGACCATATGTCGCCAAGAAGGCGGTCATCACGCGCCAAGAGGTCCGGCAGCTCCTCCCGGCGCGCGCGCGCCAGAGAAAGCAGATTGCGCGTATAGTCCAGCAAAAGGCCGCAGAGGCGCGCGCGGTGCGGCTCCGGCAGAAGTTGCGCCCGCAAGAAGGCGGTGCCGATGGTGTTGGAGTGGGAAATCACCAGATGCCGGCGCGTCTCAAACCGATCAATCGTAAGCGAAAAAGTGAAGGCCAGCAGCAGGGCGAGAAGTCCCAGAATCGCGGAAACGATGCTGCTCTCCAAACTATCGACGGAGCCGGCCAAGCGGCGCTTACGGATGTGCAGCACGAAACCGGCGCCTGCGGCAAGAAATGCGCCTGAGAGAAGAACAAGGCCCAGCAGCGGGAGTGACAGGCTATCGAGCCACGCAAAAATGCGATCGGCCATGAGCGCTATGCCGGGAGGATTGCTGTAATGCTCAAATCCATCTCCACGGACGAGCTCTATGGCGCGCAGGTGGCGCGATCCATTGGACCAAGGTCCAAGGTTGGAGACCAAGCGTATCGCGGTTAGTTACTGCGGCTTGGAAACAAACGTGACACTAGGGGACATTTATTGACAATCGCCCGGTCACCTTTTCGATGGCACGAACCAGCTCCGTTACCGCAAAGGGTTTATCCAAGAAGGCAGCGCAGCCGGACGCCAGCGCTTCGTGGCGGTCAGCCTGCGCACAAGATCCGCTCACATGGATGACCGGCGCCTTGATGCCCATCGCGGAGATCTGCCTGGACAGATCTATTCCGGAATGGTGGCCCAGATGAATATCAATCACAAAGCATGCCGCCACACCGGTCACGGTGGCGTTCAAGCATTCAATTGGCGACGAAAAGAACTCTACATGATATCCGAAAACAACCAGGGCCCGCGTCAGGGCTATCCCAGCATTGAGGTCATCGTCGACGACGACAATAGTCTGACGGGCTGGAAACATTGCGAGGCTCTTCTTGCGGATGGAACAGCGCGGGCGCGATGGCGCCTCAATTCCGGATTGTGCAGCCGTTCCATAAAGGGTCCTGCCGGGCCGGTCTTGGCACCGCCTGCCAAAGACTTATCAATGGAGGCCAAGGATAAGTGTGACCGCCAGGAATAGAATCCCGCACAATGGCGCCAGCCAAGGCGCGAACTTCTTTCCCACCGCAGCCGGCGGAATCTCCCGTTGTGCCTTCGAGAGATTGGAGTTGGCGGGAGTGGCCGCAGGGCCGTTGTTGAGCAAGGCGGGATTGACCTTGGATGAAATTCGCGATCCCGCCAGACGCATCAGGGTCAGCGATCAGATTAAGTTTCTCAATCTCGCCGCGCGCGCGCTGAAAGATGAGTATCTGGGCTTCAATCTGGCCATGCAGCTCGATTTCCGCGAGCTTGGGCTGTTTTATTATGTCCTCGCCTCTTCGGCGAATTTGAAAGAGGCATTGGAACGGGCGACGCATTACAGCGAAATCGTCAATGAAGGGGTGACACAGGAGCTGCATTCGCGCAATCACCATCGCGTGCTGGTGCGATACAGCGGCGTTAGCCGCCATCTCGACAGACATCAGATCGAATTCTGGATGGCGGCCCTGGTCCGGATATGCCGGAAGCTGAGCGGCCACCGCATCATTCCCAAGCATGTGCGCTTCGTTCATGTCAGGCACGGCGATCACACCCGCTTCACGCGGATTTTTGGAGATGACGTCAAATTCGGCGCTTCCGTCGATGAAATCATATTCGCGACGGATTTCGAACAGATCCCCCTTATCGGTGCGGATCCTTATCTCAACAAGCTGCTGGTCAAATACTGCGAACAAGCTTTGGCCAACCGTCCGGGGAAAATAGGGTCATTCCAGTCACACGTCGAAAATGCCATCGTTCCCCTGTTGCCGCACGGCAAGGCGGAGGTCGGCGAAATTGCGCACCGGCTTGGGGTCAGCAGACGAACCCTGGCGCGCCGGCTGTCGGGCGAGGGCTTGAGCTTTTCCGAGCTGCTGGAGGATCTGAAATTGCATCTGGCAAAAAGATATCTGGCTGACGGAAATCTCTCCATTTCGCAGATTGCGTGGCTGCTGGGTTACCAGGAGATCGGCGCCTTCTCCCGGGCCTTCAAACGCTGGACCGGCAAAACCCCGCGAGACACGCGCTCGGTAATGACCGCCTGATCGGGGTTCCAGGAATTCCCAGATAAGTTCCCTGGTAAGTTCCCTGGCGAGTTCCCTGGTTCCTATTGGACCTTTGTCCTATCCAGAAAGGTTATTGGCAGACAAAGCCAAGAAGCCCCCTACCCCTGCCCCGCATGATTTCTCCGCATCTGAAAAATTTGATGAGGAGAAGCAATGGGCCTTTCGCGTCGATCGGTCTTGCGTACCGGCAGTGTGGCGCTCCTGTCCGCCTCCATTGTAAAGCCGGCCCTGGCGGCGCCCGCCGTTATCGGTCTTCGGGACACGGGCGCCCGTACCCTGTCTTTCAACTGCTACAATACAGGGGAGCAGCTTAAAGCGACCACCTATTGGGCCGACGGGAAGTACATCCCGGGCGCCCTCTCCGAGATCAATTACGCATTGAGAGACGACCGCTCGGGCGAGGTGCATCCGATCCAGCCAAAGGTTCTGGACCTGATCCACCAGATTGGCAAAAAACTCGACACAAATTGCCATTTTGAAGTGTATTCGGGCTACCGGTCGCCGAAGACCAACGCGATGCTCCGGCGGGCAAATCCGGAGGTGGCGGCGCACAGCCTGCATATGGAGGGCGAGGCGGTGGACATCACACTGCCCGGCCGGAGTCTTGAGCAACTCTATCGGGCGTCCCTGGCGATGCAGGCGGGCGGAGTAGGTTATTACCCGGACGCGGATTTCCTGCATGTGGATGTGGGCCGGGTGCGGCGATGGGTGGGGTTGGGATAGGCCATGGCAGGATCAGGGACCACCTCATTCGAGCTGCGCCGCGCCGCAGGTAAGGCAGACAAGTTCGATGGGGTGGGGCGGCAATCTGCGTAGCCGCTCGTAGAACTGGCCGGTCAGGCGGACCAGCGTCTTTCGCTCGCCCGAGCCTTCCCAAAGGATCTTTCCCATCGCGGCGCATTTGGGACAGCAAACCGGCATGAGATATTGCCTGTAATCAAGCAGACTTGCTTTCAAAGTCATAGACAGCCCTATGTTTTCGATCCGGCGGCGCTTTGCTTCGCGCCAGCCAGGCGGTGGACGCCCCCATCGGCGCCGTATCGCGGTTCGTTAACAGGCTATGAGGACGAAAGCCTGGCCGCTATGGGACTTTGGGACAATGGAACTTGGTGATTTTGCCCGGACGCTCTGGGCCGTCAGCGGAATGGATGGATAAGCTGGCTGAAAAACCCTTCCGGCACATCGTCGGTCAGGCCGTAACTCGCCGGCATCGCGTCGGAAGAGGGAAGACGGGCGGTTCCGAACAGCAGATCGAACAGCACCAGGTGGGGGGCGAAGTTCTTGTCATAGGATTTTAAATCGTTGCTGTGGTGCCAGTGATGAAACTGTGGGCTGACCACGATCCAGCGTAGGGGGCCGTAATTCGCCCGCAAATTGGAGTGATTTAAAAAGCCTTGAACACCCAACAGAATTGTGAAGGCCAGAAGAGGCAGGGTCGAGAAACCCAGGCACAAAGTGGGGATGAGCTGAACACAATCCGAAAGGATCTTGTCCACCGGATGCACCCTGACATTCACCAGCCAATCCATTTCCTGCGAACTGTGATGGATGCGATGAAACCGCCACAGCCAGGGAATCTTGTGCATGGCGCGGTGAAACGCATAGCCCAGGAAATCGAATAGCAGCAGGATCTCCAGAAACTGCAGCCATCCTGGTTGTTGGGATGCAATCTGCGAATAGTGCTCCAGCCCGGCTATGTGACGGACAAAGACGATGAGGGCCATGCTGGCGGCGCCCGAAAATTGCCCGGCAAGACAACCCAGGACAAAGTATTTGACGTCTGTGATCCAGCCGCGGCGAAATATTCTCTGCCGTCTTACGGGACGTTGGCGCTCCAATGTGACAAAGATGGCCGCAAACAGAATGAAGCCGATAATGATCTGCAGGTAAATCGGTGTCGATACCACGGGCTATACGCAACCTGTAAATCGCCGCTCTCAGGCCGGTCCCGCCGCCGCGCCAATGAAAGCGGATGTTCAATAGATGAAAGATCGCGTTCGACATCGCCCTCCTCAATTGGTCCTTTGTCCAAAGCGAGGTTGCAAAAGTTTCAGCATCCGGATGCGATTACGCGCATCCAGGCGCGCCGTCTCTCTCGGGACGATTGCGATGTATTCCGCGCCCGGTTCTCGCGTACAATTCAGATGTCCTGTAGCGGCGTAAAAGACTAAAAGTTCGCGGAAAAATCATATTTGGCGGAAAGCTGAATGCGCGGGTCGTTGCCGCTGGCGCCATTGAAATCGACACGCTTTCCCCACATGAACTCCGCGCCGATCATCACGCTTTTAATTGGGGTATAAAGCAGGTTGACCGAGGCATATTCGCCTCTTTTATAGGCGTTCGCCGATTGCAGATTGGAGTTGTCCACCTTCGTCATGCTGTAGCCGCCGGATGTCGTCCAGTGATCGTCCCAATGATGCTCGAGATAGGCCATGACACCGAGGATCGGCAGGGCCGTGGGCCCGATCCCGATAGGAGCACCCGCGGGCTTGACGGTTTTGGGCGCCAAATCGGTGCCGCCGTCATTCATATAGCTGGCAATGCCCTCGCCATAGGCGGCTGAGGCGATCAACTTGTCTTGGTCGAAGATATTCACATGACCACTGGCATTGATGCCCCACCCCAGCCGGCTGCCTTTGGGCTCATTGTTAAGCGTGTTGGCGGTGTCATAGGCAACTTCGCGCAAAATGCCGGCGAGCTGGAAATGTCCCCAGTCATGCTTGGTGTAATAATGCGCCGTAAAGTCGGGCAGCTTTTCGTCGTTGTGAATGTTACTTCCCAACTCCGGCGCCAGCACCCGGATGTTTCCGATATCGATATCGTTGCTGGGTTTCTCAATCGCTATGGCAAAATCGCTATGATCGGTGCGATAGGGCGTCCAGCGGATTTGCGGATTGCGGAGATAGATCATTCCGGTCGGTCCCCAATAATCGATGACGTTGGGGAAGCTGTCGCCGTCCATGAAAACACTGTTGGTCTGGCCGGCAAGGAGTTCGCCCCACTCTGCGTAAGCGTGTCTCAACCGGATGGTTGTCTTGCCGGCGTCGGCGCCGACCCCGAACATATCGAACTCGAATTTGAAATTGATATCGCTGTACCCCCGGCCCACGGGAACATCGCCTTTAACCCCAAACCGGCTCTGCTTGACCGAGAACAGCGACTGCCCGTTGCTGCCGAATACACCTTCGGTGGTCGGTATCTTGGAAGGCCGCAGCGCATCTTCCCAAGCCGGGTCCACGCGATGCACATCATAGATATAATCAAACTGCGCGGCGCCATAGAGCGTGATCGAGGGCTTGGCGCTCGCTGACACGGTCAGCGCGCTCACCGTGAGCGTGAGAGCCACAGTTGTCCGAGACCATCCTATCCAGATGTGTCGCATGCGAAGACCCCCAAATTCGAAATAGTTACGCGCAAAAAATCAAGCGCGATAAGCTGACACCCAAACAGAATTGTCAGCCATTGGACCAAGGTCCACTCGGCGTGAAGACACGCGGCTCATCTTTGAAGCGGCGTTGAATCAAACGACGTTCAAACCTGTGGCGCAGAAAATGCCTGTCGCGCGCGCGATGGACTCCTCCGATGGAGGAGGTGTTTGGGCCAATGCATACTTCAGGCCCAACTTTTCCCATTTGTAGCGGCCCATCTGGTGGAACGGCAGAATTTCCGCGCGCTCAATCACGCCTAGCGATTCGGCAAATTCCGCCACGCGTTCCATTTCGTCGTCATCATCGGTCAGGCCCGGAACAAGCACATAGCGAAACCACATGGGACGGCGAAGCGCAGCCAGTCTCTGGCAAAATTCGATGACCTGCTTATTGTCGATGCCCGCGGTGACGCGCTTATGTTGTTCCGGTCGAAAGGCCTTCATATCCAGAATGACGAGATCGATGTTCCCCAATTCCTTGTCCGACAGCCTGTCGCCGTAAAAGCCGTTGGTTTCCAGCGCGGTATGGATGCCGAGCTCCTTCGCCGCCGCAAATAGCCTGGCCGCGAAGCGCGCCTGCATCAAAGGTTCGCCACCGGACAGAGTAAACCCTCCACGCATGATTTTCAGGCCGATGGCGTATTTTTGGAGCTGCTCTATCGCCGCTTCGATCCTGACCGGCGTTCCGTGCGACAGGGTCCAGGTGTCGGGATTGTGGCAGTATTTGCAGCGAAACATGCATAAGGTCGTCCAGGCAACGACACGCACACCGGGACCGTCGACCGTCGAACCGGTGGTAAAGGAATGCAGAAATCCCAATTCGCCGCTTGCGATCCCGGCGCGGACTTCATTTTCCGGAACGCCAATGCCCTGATGGGTCCTGAGTTCGAAGGGGCTGTCGCCCTCAGGCGCAAGACTGTGCGCAGAGACGGAATTGGCCACATTACCCTCCATGAAAAGTACGGCTGACGACATCCATCTGCTGTTCCCGGGTCAGGCGGACGAAATTAACCGCATATCCCGAAACCCGGATCGTCAGATTGGGGTATTTTTCCGGATGCTCCATCGCATCCAGCAGCGTGTCGCGATTGAGCACGTTGATGTTCATATGATAGCCGGTGGTGCCAAAGAAGGCGTCGAGCATTCCCACCAGATTGGTCACCCGCTCACTTGGCGTACGACCCAGGCCGCTGGGAACGATCGTGGTGGTGAGCGAGATTCCGTCGGACGCGTCGCGATACGGAATTTTCGCCACCGAGGCGGCGGATGCGTGAATGCCATGGCTGTCGCGGCCATGCATCGGATTGGCGCCCGGCGCGAAGGGTTCACCCCGCCTTCTTCCATCAGGCGTGTTCCCGGTGGCTTTTCCATAGACGACGTTCGAAGTGATGGTGAGCACCGATTGGGTGTGCAAGGCGTTGCGATAGGTCGGATATTTGCGAAGTTTTCCCATGAAGGTTGAAACCAGCCAGCTCGCCAATTGATCAACCCGGTTGTCATTGTTTCCGAAGGCGGGGAATCCCCCTTCCCTCTCATAGTCGACCACCAGCCCCGTTTCGTCCCGGATCATCTTCACTTTGGTGTATTTTATTGCCGCAAGACTGTCGGCCACCACGGACATGCCGGCGATCCCGAATGCCATGGTCCTGACCGGCGCATAGTCGTGCAGCGCCATCTCTATGCGTTCATAGGCATACTTGTCGTGCATGTAATGAATGACATTCATGGCTCCGACATAGACACCGGCCAGCCAGTCCATCATGCGTTCGAATTTTTTCAGGACGTCGTTGAAATCGAGGTAATCTCCTGTGACCGGTTCGCAGCTTGGAGCAACCTGCTCGCCGGTGATTTCATCCCGGCCGCCGTTGATGGCATAGAGAAGGCATTTTGCCAGGTTGGCCCGGGCGCCAAAAAATTGCATTTGCGTGCCCACCCGCATCGGCGAAACGCAGCAGGCTATCGCGCCGTCGTCGCCCCAGGCGGTGCGCATGAGTTGATCGTTTTCAAATTGCAGCGAGCTTGTGTCGATCGCGACCTTGGCTGCGAAACGCCGGAACGGCTCGGGAAGACGCGGAGAATACCAGATCGTCAGATTGGGCTCGGGCGCGGGACCGAGGTTGTAAAGTGTCCGAAGAAACCGGAAAGTCGTCCTGGTCACCAGCAGACGGCCGTCGTCGCTCATGCCTGCGAGCGATTCCGTCACCCAGGTCGGGTCGCCGGCGAACAATTCATTATATTCCGGCGCCCGCAAGAAACGGACAATCCTCAGCTTGATGACGAAATCATCGATGATTTCCTGGGCTTCCGCTTCCTTCAGACGGCCGGCGCTCAAGTCGCGCTCGAAGAAGATGTCAAGAAAGGTCGAGGTGCGGCCGAGCGACATTGCCGCCCCATTCTGTTCCTTGACGCTTGCCAGATAGGCAAAATAGAGCCACTGAACCGCCTCTTTGGCGGTATGGGCCGGCTGGGAAATGTCATTGCCGTACCTGGCGGCCATTTCCTTCAACTCGGCTAAGGCCCGGATTTGCTCCGCCAGTTCCTCGCGATCCCGGATGATTTCGTCGGTGGACCAATTGTGGTCCAGTCCACCTTTTTCCGTTTTCTTTTCGGCGATCAAACGGTCCACGCCATAGAGCGCGACGCGGCGATAGTCCCCGATAATCCGGCCCCGTCCGTAGGAATCCGGCAGCCCCGTCAGCACATGCGCGCCGCGGCAGCGGCGCATATCGGCGGTATAGGCGTCGAATACCGCATCATTATGGGTTTTACGGTATCGCGAAAAAATTTCCACCACCGAGGCGTCCGTCTCATAGCCGTATGCCTGCAACGCGCTCTGGACCTGGCGCAACCCGCCGGCGGGCATGATGGCGCGCTTCAGCGGGGCCTCGGTCTGCAATCCCACGATGATTTCTTTTTCCCGGTCGATATATCCCGCCGCGTGCGCGGTTATGGAGCTGGGAATTTGCGAAACATCGTATACACCTTTTTGCCGCTCCATCGGAAACATGGCCTGCAACTTGCCCCACACCGCCTGTGTCCGTTGCGTGGGCGCCGCAAGGAACTGTTCGTCTCCAAAGTAAGGCGTGACATTCTGCTGGATGAAATCGCGGACATTGACCTGACTGTTCCACAGCCCGGGACGAAAACCGTGCCACGTATCCTTTGCGACTTCGGGACTGCGCGGCGTAACGGCGGGACTAGACATGTGCTCTCCTTTCAGGGGAGTGATGTAGACGGCTGTTTTGCTGGGGGACGTATGACGGATTTTGCTGCCGGCCCGGTTTCGCGCAGGACGAAAGTCAAAATGATCGCCAGGGCCACGATATAAAGAAGCGGCGTGAAGGCGGTCTGGTAGTGAATCAGGTCCCGCCCGGTTCCTCCGCTGGCGCGCGCAAGCGACGCGCCGAACGCCGGTCCCAGTAGCGCCGACAATGAGAAGTTGATGAAAGATAGGACGCCGGTCGCCGTCCCGCCATATTCGGGACGGTTTGCTTCCTTGATGATGGTGTAGGGAATCATCGCCGCGCCCGAGGCGATTCCGGCGGCGAGTCCCAAGCTATAGGCGGGAAATAGTCCTGGTCTGCCGAACAGAATGGCCAGCAAGCATCCGAAGAGAACGGCCGCACTGCCGATGATGACGGGCTTTCGGCGTCCAATCCGGTCCGAAAGCACGCCCAACAGGGGCGCGCCGATCATCCAGCCGACCGATACAGAGGCGGAGCGCAATACCGCCACGGTGTAGGGCAGATCATGGCCTTCCTGCAGGAACTGAACGCCCCACACCATGCCGAAGATCGTGGTGGGGATGAAAAGCAGCCCGGCAATTACGCCGCAAAGAATGGATTGGGGATTGCCGAACACAGCGCGGAATGCCGTTATGGCATTGCGCATCCAGCTGCCGGCTGATCCGGCAGCAGGGGAATGTTGCTCGCTGGGGGTTAGCGCCATGGCCCCGGCAAGCGCCATACCCGCCAAGCCCATAATCAGCCAGAACTTGTTCCAGGACAGGCCGGCGGCGATGATGGGTCCGACCAGAAACAGGCCCGCCGCCCCTCCCGCCATTCCCAGCATTTGCGTCAGACCGATCAGGGTCCCCGCCCGAGAGGCGGGAAACCGCGTGGTTGCGATATAGACCGCCGCGACAAAGGCAAACACCGCTGCCGCGCCTTCAAGAAAGCAGCCTATGGCCGCCAACATCAGATTTCCCGAGGCGAAAAGCAGCGCACCGGAGCCGATCGCGGCGGCGGCGACCGGAACGACTTTGCGGGGCCCCAACTGGTCCATCGCGACGCCCGCGGCCAGGCTGAAGGGGGCATAACCATAGTAGAACAGGCCCACCAGCGTGCTAAGTCCCGCCGCCGTCAATCCGAATGCCTGGCTGAGTTGCGGCAGCATGACCGCGGGGGCTGACCGCAAGACATACTGATAAAGATAAAACAACGACGCGAGCAACCATCCCAGAAAGGCTGGAGTGAGCCAGCTGCTTCTTTTGTCCTGCGGCGTGGTCAAAACAGGCCTTCAGCAAAGGACCAGGGAGACGGCGAGGCCGCCCTCTGAGGTTTCCTTGTATTTGGAATTCATCTCTTTGGCCGTCAGCGCCATGGCGGTCACCGTGCTGTCGAAATCCACGCGCTTGTTCTTGGGGATTTCGTTGGTGGCGATCAGATAGCCAGTCCAGGCCTTGACCGCGCCAAAGGCGCAGCGCTCGATGCAGGGGATTTGCACAAATCCGGCGACGGGATCGCAGGTCATCCCCAGATGATGTTCCAGCGCGCTCTCCGCGCCATTCGCCGCGATCTGCGGCGGCTCGTCATAGGCCTGGGCGATGAGGGCCGCGCCCATGGCCGAGGCCACGCCGATCTCGGCTTGGCAGCCGCCTTCGGCGGCCGACAATGTGGCGTTGTGCTTGCAGAGGTAGCCGACCACCGCGCCCACCAAAAGACCGTTGCGGATTTTCTCGTCGGAAAGATTGGCGCCATCCTTGCCCAGGGAATAAACCACCGCCGGAAGCACGCCCGCCGATCCGCCGGTGGGCGCGGTAATCACCAGATGGCCGCGCGCATTCTCTTCCGAGCCTGCCAGCGCATAGGCGGCAACCAGCCCGATCGCTTTTCGCGCCGGGCCCTTCTCGTTTTGCACCGTGTTGTAGATGTCCCGCGCCTTGGTCTTGAGCTTGATCGGCCCGGGCAGGGTCGAGGTAGGAGCCTCAATGCCTGTCTTCACCGTGGCGCGCATCGCGCCGAGGATCTTGTCGAGATGCGCGTTCACCTCTGCTTCGCTTTTTCCCGAGACGGCGATTTCGTTGGCCATGGCCACCTGCGCCAGCGAAAGTTTTTTCTTCTGGCAGTGCGCCAGCAGCTGAGCCATGGTTTCGTAGGGATAGGTGGGGGCGCCTTTCTTGGGCGGTTTGTAGCCCTTCCATTCGATGAAGCCGCCGCCGACGGAATAATATTCCTGTTCCAGCAGCACCTTGTCGCCTGCCATCAGACGGCAGGTCATGGTGTTGGGATGGGGAAAGTCGCCTTTGGGATTGTCGTAGACGATATCCTTGAGGGAGGCGTTGAAGGTTTTGTTGCCCAGCTTTACCGGAAAACTCTGATCCGGCTTGTCCCGCAGGCTGTCCAGAAAAGCGGGATCCACGGTGGCCGGCTCCTTGCCGACAATGCCGGCAAGCGCCGCGCGTTCGGTGCCGTGGCCTTTTCCGGTGGCGCTGAGGCTTCCGAACAGATTTACCTTCAGCGCGGTGGCCTGGTCCTGCTGGGCGGCGGAAAGTTGCGTGCAGCGCTTGTAGAAATCATAGGTGATCCGCATCGGTCCGATGGTGTGCGAAGACGACGGACCCGGACCGACTTTGTAGAATTCCTCCACCGTCGTCAGTATCGGTCCCTTGGATTTTCTCACCACGTCGAGCGACGGATTGAGCGCGGGCGCAGCCGGCGGGGACTTTGCCGGGCTTTTGGCGAAAGCGGCCAGGGGCCGCCCGGTCAGCGCGGCAATCGCGGTCGCCAGTGCGCTGCGCATCATAAAAGCCCGGCGGTCCGAGCCCTCGGGTGGTTCCATGAGATCGAGACCGGGAACCAGCTTCACGTCGTCTTCGCAATCTTGGGCAGTCATCCTGTTCACCATTCAAAAAATAGCCATCAGCTTCACGCGGCGGCGCCGGCGAAGGTCGATGCGATACGAAATGTGAGTAATTTAGTCGCGTTGGCCTTTGGCCGATATTGGGCCAACGTCCTAGAGCGCTTTAGGCAAAGCCGTGCATCTCTAGAACCGCTCGGGGACGATTTTTCGTCCCGCCAGCGAAGATGAATCGTCGTACTTTCCCTTTGAGGAGCGTTTTGGCAGCTTGACCTTGGGCCGCTTGATTTTCTTGTAGGGTATCAGGGACAGGATATGCGCGATGCCGTTCAGGCGCGCCCGCTTCTTGTCATCCGAACGCAGAATGTGCCAGGGCGCATGGCTGGTATCGGTGGCTTGCAGCATCAAATCGCGCGCTTTGGAATAGTCGTACCAGCGGGAAAAAGATTCCAAGTCCATCGGGCTCAACTTCCATTGCCGCAGCGGATCTTCGATCCGAGCCTTGAACCGCCGTTCCTGCTCTTCCTTTCCGACTTCGAGCCAGGTCTTTATCAAAATGATGCCCGACTCGACCATCCATTTCTCAAGCAAGGGGCATAACTGCAGAAAGCGGCGATGCTGTTCCTTGGTGCAATAATCCATCACATATTCGACACCCGCCCGGTTGTACCAGCTGCGGTCAAACACCAGAATTTCTCCTCCCGCCGGAAAGCGCTCGATGTATCGTTGCATGTACATCTGGGTCTTTTCGCGATCGGATGGCGCGGGCAATGCCACTGTCTTGAACACCCGGGGGCTGACGCGCTCGGTAATCGTCTTGATGATGCCGCCCTTGCCGGCGGCGTCGCGGCCTTCAAACAGAAGAATGATCCGGGCTCCCGTCACCTTGGCCCATTCCTGGAGATGGCAAAGCTCGACCTGAAGTTTTTTCAGCTCCTTGGCATATTCTTTGCCTGAAAGCTTCTCACGCTGAATGACTTTGGCTTTCTTCGTCACTGTGCCGCCTCCATGCTCTGCAATCCCAAAACCGAACCGGTGTGGCGGGCCACCATCAGCTCCTCATCGGTGGGGATCATCCAGGCCGACATGTGCGATGTGTCAGCGCTGATGCGGGTCATGCCGTTCTTGTTGCGTGTGTCGTCGAGCTGCAAACCTAGCCAGCGGCAGCCTTCGGCGATCTCGCCACGAATGGCGGCATCGTTCTCGCCAATGCCGCCGGTAAATATGAGAGCGTCTACGCCTCCCAACGCGGCGGCGAGTGAGCCAATCTCGCGCACCACCCGGTAGGCGAACAGCGCGATCGCTTCGGCCGCGGCCGGATTTGACGAGGCGCGCAATGTTCGCATGTCGGACGATATGCCGGACACGCCCAGCAAGCCGGACTGGCGATAGATAAGATTTTCAACGGCCCGGGCATCCATCCCAAAGGCATCCATCAGGTATATGATCGCGCCGGGATCGATCGTCCCGCAGCGGGTGCCCATCATCAGGCCGTCGACGGCGGTAAAGCCCATGGTGCTGGCCACACTGTGGCCTTGATACACGGCGCACAGACTGGCGCCGTTGCCAAGATGGGCGATAATAATCCGGCCACCGGCCAAGTCCGGCGCGAGCGTGGCCAGCTGCGATACGACATACTCATAGGACAGGCCATGAAAGCCGTAGCGGCGGATCCCCGCCTGGGAGAATTTCCGCGGCAGCGCGAAAAGCTGCGCCAGATTTTCCTGTGTCCGGTGAAAGGCGGTATCGAAGCACGCAACTTGCGGCATCTGCGGGGCGTGTTCGGCTATCACCGAAATCGGCAACAGGTTGTGCGGCTGGTGCAGGGGCGCCAAAGGGATCAAGGCCGCGAGCGCATCCATGACCTTGCCATCGATCCTGACCGGCGCGGTGTAATTCAAACCGCCATGAACGACGCGATGCCCAATCCCGGCGACCGGCGCGCCATTGATCAATCCGACAACCGTCTCCAACACCTCCCTCGTGGCGCCGCAATGATCGAGCTCCTGCGCCCGCCAGTGTCTCTCCGTGACAGGTTGCCTTTCCGCATCCACCACCCGCAGGCGGGGCGATTGGCCGATCTGTTCGATCTGGCCGCGAAACATCAGCGACTGGCAGTTTTCGCCGTCATAGATCGCGAATTTGAGGCTGGATGAGCCGGCATTGATGACGGTTATGCATCCGTGCATCGATCAAAATCCTCTGCTGAAACTTGTCATGCTGACCTCATGCCGTCCGCCGAGTGGCGCTCAACTCAACCCGGTTTGGGCGCGCCGCGCCGCCGCGATCAGGACCATCACCGCGCAGGAGGCCAGCCGGGTCAGCAGAACATCGGCGCGGCTGGTGAGCGCGATCGGCACGCGTGCTCCAAGCACAATGCCGGCGCCGTCAGCCCCCGCCAGAAAAGCCAGGCTTTTCGCCAGCATATTTCCCGCTTCCAGGTCCGGCACGATCAGGACATTGGCCCTGCCCGCGACGGGGGACACGATCTTTTTGACGGCGGCAGCCTCCAGGCTCAGGGCATTGTCCAGCGCCAGCGGGCCATCCAGCAGCCCGCCCGTGATCTGGCCGCGGTCCGCCATTTTGCACAAAGCCGCCGCTTCGAGTGTCGTCGATATCTTGGGGTTGACGGTCTCGGCGGCGCTGAGAATTGCAACCCTAACTTCGGCAACACCCAATATATGCGCAAGGTCAATCGCGTTCTGCACGATGTCGACCTTTTCGTCCAAGGTCGGCGCGATATTCACCGCCGCATCGGATATGATCAGGGCATTGGGATGGCCTGGCACATCCATGATAAAACAGTGGCTGATCCGCCGCGCGGTGCGCAGCCCCGTCTCCCGCGCCACAACCGCGCCCAGCAGTTCGTCGGTGTGCAGGCTTCCTTTCATCAGCGCCTCGGCCCGGCCTGAACGCACCAGTGCGACTGCCTTGGCGGCGGCATCATGGCTGTGTGCGGCATCGACGACTTCGAATGACCCAATGTCGAGCTCCGCGTCGGCGGCAGTCTGCTGGATGCGTTCAGACGGTCCCACCAGTATGGGCTCGATCAGGTTCAGCCGCGCGGCTTCGATGGCGCCGGCCAAGGACACTTCATCGCAAGGCTGGACCACCGCGGTTGCCACCGCCGGCTGGCGTCTGGCCGCCGCGAGCAGGCGGTCGAATTTCTGGTGACGCGAGGTATGGGGCGGCGGCGGAACAGGGCTGGCGGGAATTGGTTCGATCGAATTCTTACCCATCATGGCTTGGGACCTCCCACGGTTTCCGAAACGGGTACCAGGGCTGCCGTCTGTTGCGGCGGCGGCTCGTCAGCTGTCCAGCCACCGCCAAGGGCCTTGTACAGATTGACCACGGCCAGCAGCTCGTCGCGCCTGGTCTGCGCCAACGCCTGCTTGGCCGGGAATAGTTGCTGCTGCGCTTCCAGAATCTCGAAATAGCTCGCCCGCCCGGCGCGGTAACGATCGAGCGCAAGATCGGCTGAGTTTTGCAGCGCCTTGACCTGGCTTTGGAGCGCGGCTTCGCGTGAACCCAAAGTCTGCCGCGCCACCAAGGCGTCCGAGGTTTCGTGGAACGCCGCCAGAATCGTCTGCCGGTATTGCGCGACGGTTTCATCCCAGAAGGCCTGACGCTGGTGGTAGACGCCCTCCAGCTTGCCGCCGGAGAAAATGGGTCCGGCCAGATCCAGCGCAGCGCCCCACACCCCAAAGCCGGTGGCGCCGCTCGATATGCTGATCCCCTGCCCGCCTATGAAGGCCGACAATCCGATCTTGGGAAAGAAGTTGGCTACCGCAACGCCGACTTCCGCATTGGCGGCAACGATCTTCTGCTCGGCCGCAAGGATGTCCGGACGGCGCTGGAGCAAGGCGGTGGTCGAGCCGAGCGGTGTTTGGGGCATGGCTTGGCTATCCAGGGGCGTTCCGCGCGGAATGTCCCTGGGATACGCGCCCACCAGGGTACTGATCGCGTTTTCGAGCTGGCCGATTTGACGGGTCAGATCATGAATGGCCGCGGTGCTGGAATCATAGGCGGATTGCGCGCGCTCGACGGGCAACCTGCTATCCCTGCCCGCCTCGAACCGCAA
>Ga0163162_10002046_pt1 | contig 18959 bp, 18 predicted proteins | sample S55metaG_FD_115310 | JGI IMG/M metagenome (GOLD analysis project Ga0163162, IMG submission 115310) | Switchgrass rhizosphere microbial communities from Kellogg Biological Station, Michigan, USA - S5-5 metaG | ecosystem: Host-associated > Plants > Roots > Rhizosphere > Soil | place: USA...
AGCGTATCGGACATGGCGTCCTCCAGGGTGGGTAAGAAGGGACTGGGCGACCCGGTCAGCGGCAGAACTTTCTCCGCGTCCCGGTACGTCGATCCGGTGCCCCATTCTTGCCCATCGCCCGCCGCGCGCCCATTCCCCAAATGTGCGGACCGTCGATGCAACAATGCGCAAGCCCGCACTGGCCGCAAAAACGCCATGCGGCTTGATCGGCCGGGCAGTTACCGCGCCTCTCTGCTCTCGTCAGGCGCCGGCATCAAGGCGCCTGTTGCGGGTCGTCGATCGATGCCGGATGACGGCAAAGCGCGGTGACCTCGATGTCCATATAGGGGAAAAGCGGGAGCGAGCTGAGGATTCCATGAAGCTCGTCGGTACTGTCCACGTTGAAGATGCTGATGTTTGCCCACTTTCCGGCGATGCGCCAGACATGCAGCCATTTCCCCGCGCGCTGAAGCGCCTTGGCTTGCTCGACTTCTTCCGCACTCAGCGCCCTGATTTTCTCCATGTCCGCTTCGGGTGGAACGCGAACGGTGATCTGAACGTGAAAGAGCATGGATGCCTCCGAAACAAGTAGGCGCGACGCCGAGCGCGGACATGTCGTGCTGATACGTCAACGGGCGGCTTTTGCAGCCACGTGACGATCGAGTGCCTTCACGAACACGTCCGCGATGCCATGGTCGGACGGCGGATTCTGGCCCGTGATGAGTTCGCGATCCTCAACCACGTAGGCTTCGAAGACGCCTTTGGTCTCGACCTTGCCACCGGCGATCTCCAGTGCGGTGACAACGTAGAACGGCACCTTGCTGCCGCCCATGATGTTCTCCTCGACATACTGTTCTTCGTCATTCGAGAAGATGGTCATGCGATAGCCGGCGTACTGCCAGCCCTCGGCCGCACGTCTCGCGGCTGCCATATCGTCGTTCACGAGCGCCTGCCGGAATTCCCTGGCCTTCGGCATCGCCGCCGTGACGGCGATCGGGCCATGGCAGAGCAGCGCAGTCGGCTTGGATGTGGCATGGAAATGCCGCAGAACTTCGCCCAGGTCGGGGTCCTGCATGAGGTCGACCATCGGCGGATGACCGCCGGGCACGAACACGCCCGCATAGTTATCGAGACCTTCATCGATGACGGAACGGATCGAACGCGGATTGCGCATGCCGGCGTTCGTGGCGACGAAATCGAGTGCCTTCTGCAACGCCTCCTCGCTGCCGCCGAAGTGGTCGGCCACGACCGAATGCTGGTCGACTGCGGGCTGCTTGCCGTTCGGCGTCGCAAGAACGACCTCGTAACCGGCGTCGACGGCCGCCTGGGAAGGAATGGCAAGCTCGTTGAGATAGTAGCCCATCGGTTCCTTTCGCCCGTCCTTCAACTCGAACATGTCGGCGCTGGAACCGACGACGAGGATCTTTCCCTTGGTGTTCATTCTGCTCTCCACGATGGTTGAGGCTTCGAGATGATGGGCGCACCAGAACCAGACGCGCGCCCGCTTGCAATGTCTGCTGCCGGCGCTACGCCTTGATCAGCGCGGGGTCGATTGGCAGTTTGCGGACGCGCTTGCCGGTCGCCGCCGCGACCGCGTTCCCCACGGCCGGGAACAATGCCGATGTTGCTGCTTCTCCGATGCCTCCCGGCGGCTCGGCGCTCCTCACGATATGCACCTCGATAGCGGGGGCTTCATTGATCCGCATCACGCGATAGTCGTTGAAGTTTCCCTGTTCGATGCGTCCGTTCCTGAAGGTGATCTTGCCCCACAGCACGGCCGAGCACCCGAAGATCACGCCGCTCTCGATTTGCGCACGCACGATGTCGGGATTCACGACATGTCCGCAATCGACCGCGCAGACCACGCGCCTGATTCTCACTTCACCGTTTTCGTCGACCTCGACTTCCGCCACCTGTGACAGGTAGGAGGCAAACGCAAACTGAACCGATATGCCGCGTCCCGCGCGCACGCCTGCGCGTCCTGCCTTGAGCGGCTGGTCCCAGCCGGCTTTCTGGGCGGCGAGTTCGAGCACCGTATTCGCGCGAGGCTGATTCGCGAGCAGCGAGCGGCGATATTCGTAGGGATCTTTCTGTGCCGTATTGGCGAGTTCGTCGATGAAACTCTCGACGACGAAGACGTTGTGCGTCGGTCCCACACCGCGCCATTTGCCGATCGGCATGGGTGTCTCGACGCGCACGTAATTGATTTGCACGTTCGGGATCGCATACAGGAGATTGGTGGCGCCGTTCACGGCGTCCGGGTCGACACCGTTCTTGAACGTGCTCGGCAGATAGCGCGCCATGACGGCCGCACCGGTCACCTTGTGCGTCCACGCGAGCGGCATCCCGCGCGCATCCAGTACGGCTTCCAGCCGGTTCAGGTAATACGTGCGGGGGATGTCGTGCTGAATGTCCTCTTCTCGTGTCCAGATGAATTTCACTGGACCTTGTACCTGCCTGGCGAAGCTCACCGATTGCGTCACGTAGTCTACTTCCAGCCGGCGGCCGAAGCCGCCTCCGAGATACTGGCCGTGGACCTTCACCTTCTCCTTCGGCAATCCCGTGATCGCGGCCGCGGTTTCCTGCGCGCGGGCGGGCACCTGCGTACCGACCCATACATCGCACGAATCGGGCGTGACATGCACCGTGCAGTTCATCGGCTCCATCGTCGCGTGCGCGAGGAAAGGCAGCTCATAGCGCGCCTCGATATGCTTGCCGTTCCCGCGGAGTGCGGCCGACGCATCGCCGATCTTCTGCGCGATCACACCGTTGCTCGCCGCTGCCTGTTCCATTCGTGCGATCAATGTCGCATTGGAAAACGCTGCGTTCTCGCCTTCGTCCCATTCCAGCTTCAATGCGGAGAGCCCGCGCTTCGCAGCCCACATGTCGTCCGCGACGACGGCCACGGCGTTGTCGATGCTCACAATCTGCCGCACCCCCGTGATCTGTCGCGCGCGTCGGTCATCCACTGCGCGAAGCTTGCCGCCGACCACCGGACTTGCCGCCACCGTCGCGATCAGCATGCCCGGAACCGCGACGTCGATACCGAAGACAGCGCGTCCTGCAACCTTGTCCGGCGAGTCGAGCCGCTTCACCGGCGTGCCCACCAGCCTGAAGTCATGCGGGTCCTTGAGCGTCACTTTCTGCGGAATCGGCAATGTCGCTGCCCGGCCAGACAGGTCGCCGTACGTCGTCCTCCGGCCCGTTGGCGGGTGCGTTACCGTGCCATTCTCTGCCTTGCAGGTGGACGGATCGACATTCCATGATTGCGCAGCGGCATTGACCAGAAGCGTGCGGCATGTCGCGCCCGCCTTGCGCATGGGCAGCCACGCGCCGCGTATCGATGCCGACGCCCCGGTGATCTGACTGCCGATGACCGGATCGCGATACAGGACGTCGTCTGCGGGTGCGTGTTCCAGCCGCACATCGGCGAGGGATATCTCGAGTTCCTCGGCGATCAGCATCGAAATCGACGTATACGTTCCCTGGCCCATTTCCACGCGAGGCATGACGAACGTGACCTGGCCCGAGGGCGCGATACGGATGAATGCATCGGGCGCGAAATCGCTGTCGGTCGAGTTGTCGGCGACGATCTCGTTGGCCGGCGCCAGCATCGGAAGCGCCACGCCGAGCAGCAAGCCACCTCCGCCGCCGGCAATGATCCGCAGAAAATTTCGCCGTGACGTCGAATCAGGCGGCACCGCAATGACGGCATTGGCCGCGCGATCGCACGGAAACGCCGATGCGCTCGCGACGCCACGATCATCATGGGTCGCTACCGGATGCTGGCGGGACATATGCGGGCCCTCAGAAGTGTCGTGGTGCGGCTGTGCATGAAGCACAGGGCCGTTTCTTGCCTCACTGCCCGGTGTCGCGCATTTTCCGCACATCGGTCACCGCGACCGGGCCCTGGTTGTTGCTCCAGCTCTGGCGGGTGAAGGTCAGCACGTCGGCGATTTCCTGGTCGTTCAGCACGGTGCGATACGCGGGCATCGGGTAAGGCGCCGGCATACCGTCGATCACGAGTTGGCCGCTGCCGTTCAGCACCACGTTGACAAGCGAGCTCGCGTCCTTTTCCAGCAGGTTCGGATTGCCGGCGAGCGGTGCCAGATACGGCGCCGCACCCCGCCCATCGGCACCGTGGCAATGCAGGCAGTAGGTCGTGTACAGAATCGCGCCGCGGTTGCCTGCCGGCCTCGTCAACATCGCCACCGTCGTTTTCGGATTGAACGCGTAGGGAGGTCCATCGTCGCTGCGCGCCGGCGGCAGCGATTTCAGATACACCGCCATTGCGTTCAGGTCCGCGTCGCTCATGTATTGCGTGCTGTGATTGATCACATCGGTCATCGATCCGAACGCGGTCGCATGCGCATTCGCGCCCGTCTTCAGGAACCCATGCAGGTCCTCCACGCTCCAGCGCCCGAGGCCAGTGTTGTGATCGCCCGCCAGGTTCGACGCGAACCAGCCTTCCAGTGCCGCTCCGCTCAGGAATGCGTGGCCGCTTTCGTCCAGCGCCTTCTCGTTCAAAGTGGGACTGCGCGGCGTGTGGCATGCGCCGCAGTGTCCAAGTCCCTGCACGAGATAAGCGCCGCGGTTCCACACCGCGTCGCGCGCTTTCTTCGGCTGATACACGGCCTTGTCCAGAAAGACCAGGTTCCACAGTTTCAGCGGCCAGCGCATGTTCATGGGCCAGGGAATTTCAGATGCCCGATTCGCCTGCCTGACCGGCGCGACGCCTTGAATGAAGTACGCATATAGCGCGCGCATGTCGTCATCGCTGACCTTCGCATACGAGGGATAGGGCATGGCGGGGTAGAGATTGCGGCCATCCCTTGCAATGCCCTCGCGCACCGCGCGAAGGAATTCGGCCTGCGTGTAACGTCCGATTCCCGTCTCGGGATCGGGTGTGATGTTCGTGGTGAAGATCCTGCCCATTGGCGTGGTCATCGGCAGTCCGCCGGCGAACGGCTTGCCGCCGGGTGACGAGTGGCACGCGACACAGTCTCCTGCCTTCGCCAGGTAGGCGCCGCGGGCAATCAGGTCGGCTGCGGCGCCGTCGGCTCCATGCACGCAAATCGGCAGCGTTGCCGTCATGGCCGCGATATACATCCGCCACCTCGTCATGCAAGGGCCGTGAGTGCTCATGGTCGCGTCCCTTCAATCCATCGGGCGTACCTCTCGTCGCGTGGCGGGCGCCGGCGCCGGCCGTTGAGGCTCCGCACCGAAGACCGTTCATGCGCCTGCACGGACGATGCCACTTCGACGGGACGCCGCACCATTTCAACGCTCCTGAGCGGCCTTCTTGATCGCCGCCCGAATCCGTAGATAGGTGCCGCAGCGGCAGATGTTGCCTGCCATCGCCGCGTCGATATCGGCATCGCTCGGATTCGGATTGGCGGCGATCAGCGCCGCAGCGGACATGATCTGTCCGGACTGACAATATCCGCATTGCACGACGTCGATATCGAGCCACGCCTTCTGCACTTTCCTGCCTGCCGGCGTTGTTCCGATCGCTTCGATCGTGGTCACCTTGCGGGCGCCGATAGCGGCCATCGGCATCACGCACGAGCGTACCGGCACGCCGTCGAGATGCACCGTGCAGGCGCCGCATTGCGCAATGCCGCAGCCGAACTTCGTTCCCATCAAACCGACCCTGTCGCGCAACACCCACAGCAGCGGCATGTCAGGCGGCGCGTCGACCGTGTGGTCCTCGCCGTTGATGTTAATCGTTTGCATGCGAAAAGATTTCTCCCGGCAGTCAACAGCGTGAAGCACGCGATGCGGATCAAACCACGACGTAGCGCGCACCGCCGCATGCGAAGCGAACGTCGACCAGGACATCACGCCGGGGTACTTGTTCAACGTTCGTGGAAGCTGGCGCGGATGATTGGTCAGACTGGAAGTTAGTGTTTCTGATTGAAACCCTCATCCTCGTACTGCCGGTCTTCAGGGACAAGGGATTTTTGTCACGGACACGTGCTGGGTTTCAGAACGGATGCTGGTTCGCCGTCGAATGAGATCCACGTCTTCTCGACCAGGCGCGCGAGAGAGGCTTCTCATGGTCAGGTGGTGATCCATGTCATTGAGTATCAATCTAGATGCCCGTTGACGGTACTTCCATACGTGTTTCAACCGAGGCTGACGCGAGCCGGTCGCGGCGGATATGATGCGACTCGTCCGAATGCGAGTGCAGCGGGGGCGACTCGAAGGTTTCCGGATCGACCAGCCATCGGGAACGCGAGGTCGTACATCGGTTGATGGCCGCCGGAGCGTTGAGAAGCGACTTTGACGTTTCGTCGGGGTTCGGCAGTCGAACATCGTCAGGGCGATGTTCACCGTCCGAACGTTCGATTTCAGGATCGGGACATCACGCGGCTAGTGACCGGGAAAGCAGTCGGCGATGAATTGCATGACGCTTCGGATCGCAGGCGCGTGCCGCAGGTCGTTATGAATGGAAAGCCATACGTCACGGGTGAGCGGTGCGCCCGTGCTTTCGACCACGGTCAGTTCCTCGTCCCAGTCGCCGAGAAAGTAGGGCAGCGCAGCAATGCCGACACCGGCTCGCGCCGCCGACAACTGCACGTCGAGGCTGTTGCTGCAGAGCACGATCGGGCGCGAAGCGGCCTGCGCGTCCAGCCATACCTGCTGGGCCGACCCGTCCATGCTGTCGTCGTATGCGATGAATTCGTAGGCTTCGGGCGCATGCGAGGCCAGATACGCCGGCGACGCATACAGCGCGAACGGCACGACCGCAATCTTGCGCGCGACGAGGTCCGCTTCGGTCGGCCGGCTCAGGCGCACGGCGATATCCGCTTCCCGGCGTATCAGCGACACATTGCGCGTCTCCGCGACAAGCCTTATGCGGATCGCGGGATGCTGCGCGCGCAGCTTGTCGAGATTCGGCGCAATGACGCTGTTTGCCATCGAAGGCGGCGCGCTGATCACCACCTCGCCGGAAACGACCTCCTGCCCGGCAATCGACATCCGCTCGACGGCGAACGACTCTGCCTGCATGCGCTTGCCGCGTTCCGCGATGCGTTCGCCATCTGCGGTGAGGACGTAGGCACGCGGGCGGCGGTCGACCAGCTTGAGTTCGAGCGACTGTTCGAGCGAAGCAATTCTGCGCGCGACAGTCGCATGATCGACCTTCAATTGCCGTGCCGCTTTGGCAAGCGATTGCTCCTGACTGAACGCCACGAAGTAGCGTAGATCCTCCCAGTCGAACATGAACTCTCTCCTTTGCTCTTTCGATCGCCGGGATCTCGAGATGCGGTAACTGGACGGGATATTGGAAGGCAGCCGGACCGACTCCGATCATATATTTTTCCGCACGCCACCGACGATAGACACGAGCCACGCCGTTCTCGAATCGACCGGCGCACGATGCCTTGCGCATTGCTGCACCTGGAGCCCGCATGTTTGGGGAATAGGCAGGGCGGGTGCGGCGGACAAGAATGGCTGCAACGGATCGACGCACCGGCGCGCGAAGGCAGGTCTTCCGCAGACACCGGAGCGTCGGGTCCCTTCTTGTCTGTCAAGGAGCCTGACATGAAACGCATCATGATCGCAGCCATCGTCGCCGCCGGCACGCTCGCATCCGGCGCCGCTTTCGCAGACGGCGAGCCCATTGGAATGACCCGGGCGCAGGTCCGGGCTGAACTCGCCCAGGCCCGCAAGGACGGGCTATTCGACGCCCCGGACACGACTTATCCGACGGCGCAGCTGCGTGCGGCGGAAAAGCGCGGCGTGATGGCCGCAGGGATCGAAGCGTCGGATGTGGGCGGGGCCGACACGAGTCGCGTACAAAGCGGCCGCCGTACGGCGACTGCGCCCGTCGGGCGCGACAGCATCTACTTCGGTCAGTGAGCGAGAACATCATGAGCCAGAAAACGCTCGTCATCCTCGCCCATCCGAATCTTGCCGGGTCGCAGATCAACGCGGCGTGGCGAACGAGGCTCGAGGAAGCATCGGGTCCGGTCACGATTCGGGACCTTTATCAGCTGTATCCCGACTGGAATATCGATGTGGCTGCGGAGCAGGCGCTCCTCGAAAGCCATGAGCGGATCTTTCTGCAGTTTCCTGTGTACTGGTACAGCTCACCGCCACTGCTGAAAAAATGGCTCGACGACGTCCTCACTTACGGCTGGGCATACGGCCCGGGCGGCGACCGGCTGGCGCACAAGGAAATCGGGCTGGTCGTCTCGACCGGCAGCCCTGAAGCCGCTTATCAGACGGATGGCCGTCTCGGACACACGCTGGACGAACTGCTTCGTCCGTTCGAACAGACGGTTCGTCTTGTCGGCGCGCACTACTTGCCCGTTTTCGCGTTGCAGGGCGCGAATCACGTGATTCCGGCGGATCAACTGAGCCGCAGCGCGAACGACTATCTCGGGCACGTTCGTGCACCGTGCGAAGTCGCATAGCCGGTCCGTCTGCCCTTCATCAGCATCAGCGTCTGGAGTTTGAAGCATGGAAAGAGTTATGAATTACATCGGCGGACGATCGGTTGAACCGTCGACCGGCGAGTACATCGACAAGGTGGACCCGCGAACGAACCGGAAGCAAAAGGAAGTCGCGAGCAGCGGGCCGCAGGACGTCGACATGGCCGTCGCGGCAGCGGCTGCGGCGCTGCCCGCGTGGCGGGACATGCGTCCTTCCGGGCGCGGACGCATCCTGGTGGACATTGCGCGTTCGGTGAGAAACAGCGCGCTGCGCCTCGGCGACATCGAACGGGCGGAAACCGGCAAGCCCGGCCGCGAGATGGCGCAACTGATCGACCTGACGGCGCAATACCTGGAGTTCTACGGCGGCATCGTCAACACGATGGATGGTGACGTGATCAACGTCGGACCGGACTACCACGTCTATACCCGTCGTGATCCGTTCGGCGTGGTGGGCATCATTCTTCCGTGGAACGCTCCGCTGCATCAGGCCGCGCGCGCAATCGCACCGGCGCTCGCGACGGGCAACACCATTGTCGCCAAGCCGTCGGAGTTCACGTCCGGATCGCTGGTGGAGTTCGCGAAGCTCGCAGAGGAGGCGGGATTGCCCGCGGGCGTGCTGAACGTGGTCCTGGGCGTGGGTCCTGTGGTCGGACCTGCAATGGTCGACAATCCCGCGGTGCGGAAGATTTCGTTTACAGGAAGCGTCCGCGCGGGGCAGGAACTCGGCAAGCTCGCCGCCGAGCGCATTCTGCCCCTGACGCTCGAGCTGGGCGGGAAATCGGCCAACATCGTATTCGCCGACGCGGATCTGGACGCTGCCGCGGAAGGCTCCACGACCGCCTTCACCTGGAACAGCGGTCAGTGGTGCGCGGCCGGCACCCGCCTGCTCGTAGAGGAGAGGATTTACGACCGGTTCGTGGAAAAGCTGCTCGCGTACGTCGCCGCGTTGCGCTTCGGCCCGGAAGACGAAGCCTCCTACGGAGCGATCACGACCCGCGCACAGTACGAGAAGATTCAGGCGTTCTTCGAGATCGCGAGGCGCGACGGCCTGACACCGGCGACAGGCGGCAAGGTTGCGAGCGGTCCCGCGTTCGGCGATGGCTGGTTCATCGAGCCCACGGTCTACACCGGTGTCACGAACGACATGCAGATCGCCCGGGAGGAGGTCTTCGGGCCCGTACTGAGCGTCATCCGGTTTCGCGACGAGGCGGATGCCGTGCGCATCGCCAATGACTCCGTGTTCGGGTTGTCGGCGGGGATCTGGAGTCGCGATATCGGGCGTGTTCACCGTGTCGCGGCTCAACTGGAGGCCGGCCGGATCGTGGTGAACGAATACGGCGGCGGGTTCGTGCAAACCCCCACGGGTGGTTACAAAAGCAGCGGCTACGGCAGGGAGCAGGGCGTCGAAGCACTCGGCCATTACACGCAGCTCAAGTCGGTCATCATCCGCTTATAGGCCTGGCCATTCTTGGATTCGCGTTTTCAAACGCCAACTGCTGAACCCGATTTATTTACACGATTTTTTAAGTATTTGATTTAAAAGAACTTCCATTTATGCGTCTCGCCAGTCCGCGCGTAACGCCTTCAAGCGCGGGCCGGGGCGTCTTTGACTACGTCAGACGCCCGGTTAAAGCAACCCATCCTGGAAACTCCGGATAAATCCAAGGCGTAATTGCCGCCGGGGCCGGCTATTGCCCGAAACGCCAACCGATCTCTCCGCATCCGTTCAGCATTCGTCTTCAAACAACCACCGAATGGCACCACCCGGACCAAGCCTCGCGATTATTCGCTGCGAGGACATTCTGATTTTCCATCTGGCGTCATTAAGTTTTGCGAGATGCATAGTAATTTAGCGTCAAACGTTGCGCCGCGCCGGGATGGACCACAAGAACAAGAGCAATCAGGAGACGGATGAAACCTGCCGGAACTTCCGCCGGCCGGGTCGGAAGTCATGTCAACGTCCCCTTTCCCCCAGACCTCTCCCTGCACGACGCGCCGCGGGACCGCGAATTGCACCTGTTGTCGACGATCGGCCCCGGCGAGTCCCGTAATGGGGTTTTGCCTCATCGTAAGGTCAGGGTTCAAGGGCGATCATGGGTGGCGGCTGGTTTCCAGTTCAACAGCGGCGCGACTCTGAAACTGCTTCGTGAGCGGAATGAACGACCCGTTCACTTGCCTGACCACCCCGATGCAGGGGTGGGGCGTGCGTGGCTTCGTCCGGCGCGCGTTCGCGGTCAGGCTATCCGAAGGTGTTGCAGCACCGAAGTAAGGGCGGATGCCCGCCGGGCATCCAGACGAAGTCAGTGAGTCGGCAGCAGTCACAGAAACTGTGCCGACGGCCAAGTTCAGGATCAGGAGACGTCATGGAAACGAAACCGCTATCACCGGCCGGGCACGGCGCCGAAGGCGAGCACAGAAAGCAGACAAAGAAGGCGACCGCGAGCGGCTGGATCGGCTCGGCGCTCGAGTACTACGACTTCTTCATCTACGCCCAGGCCGCCGCACTGATCTTTCCGCAGCTCTTCTTTCCGTCGGGCAATCCGAAGGTCGCCATTGTCGCGTCGCTCGCGACGTACGGCGTCGGCTATGTAGCGCGCCCGATCGGCGCTTTTGTCCTCGGTCACTGGGGCGACACCCATGGCCGCAAGACGGTGCTCGTGCTGTGCATGTTCCTGATGGGCTTCTCGACGATGGCCGTCGGCCTGTTGCCGACCTACAGCCAGGTGGGCATGCTCGCCCCCGCGCTGCTCGTCATTCTGCGTCTCGTGCAGGGCTTCGCGGTGGCGGGCGAGATTTCGGGCGCCAGTTCGATGATTCTCGAACACGCGCCATTCGGCCGGCGCGGCTACTTTGCGAGCTTCACGCTGCAGGGCGTGCAGGCGGGGCAGATCCTGGCCGCCGCGGTGTTCCTGCCGCTCGCTTACTACATGCCGGACGACGCATTCAACTCGTGGGGCTGGCGCATTCCGTTCCTGCTGTCCGCGTTCGTGCTCGTCGCGGGCTACATCATCCGCCGCGAAGTGGACGAAACGCCTGCGTTCGCCAAGGAAGACGAAAAGGGCGAACTGCCGAAGTCGCCGATCGTCGAGGCCTTCAAGTTCTGCTGGAAGGACATGATCCGCGTCGTCTGCATGGCGCTGATGAACGTGATTCCGGTCGTCGCGACGATCTTCGGCGCGGCCTACGCGGTCCAGGCGGCGTACGGCATCGGCTTTCACAAGAGCGTCTACCTGTGGATCCCGGTGCTCGGCAACATCCTGGCGGTGATCGTCATTCCGATGGTCGGCAACCTGTCCGACAAGATCGGCCGCAAGCCGCCGGTGATCGTCGGCGCGCTCGCGTCGGGCCTGCTCGCGTTCGGCTACCTCTATGCGATCAGCATCCACAATCTGGCGCTCGCGATCGTCATGTCGCTCCTGATGTGGGGCATCGTCTACCAGGGCTACAACGCGATCTTCCCGAGCTTCTACCCCGAGCTGTTCCCGACGCGCGCCCGGGTTTCCGCGATGGCGATCTCGCAGAACGTCGGCACGACGATCACCGCGCTCCTCCCCGCGCTCTTTGCCATCGTGGCGCCGCCGGGATCGACCAACATCCCGCTCACGGTCGGCGCGATCACCTTCGCCGTGACGATCATCGCGGCGGTCGCGGCCTGGAGCGCCCGCGAGCCGTACCGGATTCCGCTCAGCAAGCTCGGTGAGCCGGACGCGGTTCCCGTCGCCAAGGACGAGTACGAGAGGCTGCGCGCGCAGAGCTTCGCCGACAGCCGGCGCGTCGCCAAGGCATCCGCGTAACGAACGGGGCGCCGCGCCAGGCGGGCCCCCCACTTCTCACGCGGCGGCGCCGGTTCCAGCACTGGCGCCGCCCTCCCGCGCCGCGCAAGCCCGCATCGCGGGCGGCTTCGTGGCGCCGATCCAGACATCGCTTCGATACATCGCTTCCTCCACCCGGACACATTTCGCATGGACAAGACCCGGATTGCAGTCGCGGGCGCCGGCTATATCGGCCGCGCCCACATGGACGTCACTCAGCGCAGTGCGACCTGCACGCTGTCGGCGATCGTCGACCCGGCGCCGGCCGCCGAAGCCGTCGCCGCCCAGGCGGGCGTGCCGCTCTACAAAACGCTCGGCGAGCTCTTCGAGAAGGACCGCCCCGACGGCGTGATTCTCGCGACGCCGAACCAGCTGCACGTCGAGCACGCACTGACGTGCATCGCGGCCGGCGTCCCGATGCTGCTGGAAAAGCCGGTCGCGCCGACCGTGCGCGAAGCCGAGACGCTCGTGAAGGAAGCCGGGCGGGCCGGCGCGAAGATCCTGATCGGCCATCACCGCGCGCACAGCCCGATCATGGCGCGGGCGAGGCAGCTGATCGACGAGGGGCGCCTCGGCAAGCTCGTCGCGGTGATGGGCAGTGCGGTATTCTTCAAGCCCGACGAATATTTCGCCGACGCGCCCTGGCGCCGCGAACCTGGCGCGGGTCCGATCCTGCTCAACATGATTCACGAGGTGCACAATCTGCGCATGCTGTGCGGCGACATCGTCGCGGTGCAGGCGTTCGCGTCGCATGCGACACGCGGCTTTCCGGTGGAGGACACCGTCTCGATCAACCTGCGTTTCGCTAACGGCGCGCTCGGCAGCTTCATGCTGTCGGACACCGCGGCCTGTCCGCGCAGCTGGGAGCAGACGTCGCAGGAGAACAAGGCGTATTCCACGTACCCCGACGAGGATTGCTACGTGATCGCCGGCACGTCCGGCTCGCTTTCGATCCCGACAATGCGCCTGAAGACGTACGCGCGTGCCGAGGACCGCTCGTGGTGGAAGCCGTTCTACGAGAGCGTCGCCGACATGACGCGCGACGACCCGCTCGCGCACCAGATCGAGCACTTCGGCCGCGTCGTGCGGGGCGAAGCCGAACCCATCGTGAGCGCGCGGGACGGCCTGCAGAACCTGCGCATCACCGAGGCCATCGCCGAGGCGGCGAAAAGCGGGTCGATCGTCGATACGACGCCCGCCTGATTTCGTCGCTCCCGGTCATCCGTTCAACCAGAGGAACACTCATGAAAAACATCCTGATGCTGCATGGCATCAACCACAACATGTTCGGCAAGCGCGATCCCGCGCAGTACGGCACGATCACGCTCGACGAGATCGACGCCCAGCTGAAGTCGCTCGGCAAGGAACTCGGTGCCGAGGTTCAGAGCTATCAGACCAACGGCGAAGGCGACATGTGCGAGCGCATTCACCAGGCGTTCACCGACAAGGTCGACGCCGTGCTCATCAACGCCGGCGCCTGGACGCACTACAGCTACGGCATTCGCGACGCGCTCGCGATCCTCACCGTGCCGGTGGTCGAGATCCACATGTCGAACATCCACGCACGCGAGGCGTTCCGCCACAAGTCGGTGTTCGCCGAGATCGTCAGGGGCCAGATTTGCGGCTTCGGCGTCGACAGCTACCTGCTCGGCCTGCGCGCCGCGGTGTCCGCGATCAAGTGACCTGCGCGCCGCCTCGCCGTTTCCGCGCGGATACGGCAAGGCGGCGGCTCACGCCTCCAGCGGCATCGCGGTCGTGCCCTTGATTTCGTCGAGGCACACGATCGACTGCACGCGGCTCACGCCCGGCATGCGCATCAGCGTGTCGAGCAGAAATTGCGAGAGCCCTTTCAGGTCGCGGGCGACGACCTTCAGCACATAGTCGATATCGCCCGTCACCGAAAAGCATTCCTGTATCTGCCCCATCTTCGCGACCAGTTCCTGGAACTTGAGCAGGTCGCGCACGTGTCCGCGCTCCATCGTCACCTGGATGAATGCCACGACGCCGAAGCCGAGGCTTTCGGCGTCGAGCCGCGTCTCGTAGCGCTTGATGACCCCCATTTCCTCCAGCCGCCGATGCCGCCGCAGCGTTTGCGCGGGCGACAGCTTGATCGCTTCCGCCAGTTCCAGATTGGAGACGCGCCCGTGCTCCTGCAGCACAGCGAGAATCCGGAGGTCGATGCGGTCGAAGGCGGGATTTTGCACTTTTATTTCCTTAAGAGGCGAATAAGAGAAATCCTAGTGCATTAGCTAGGGTTTGCCACTGGCCTAGACGAAATCCTATTTTGTCTCCCAAAATATAAACTGGGTCCCGTTTCAACGAGCAGGCCGGCACTGCGCGACATCGCATGCAGGCCGCTTCGGAAAGCGCGCGGAACCCCGGCGAGCACGACTGAAATGCGCCGTGCGGCCATTTCACCGACCACCGCCCCCACGAAATCACGGCGCGTGCGGGCTTCCCGAAGACGTTGCCCGGGCTCATTCGTCGCGATCATCGAGTGCAGGATCGGAAAAGCGGCTTCGTCACTCGAAGCCCCGGCCTGAAGCGCCACGAGCGCCGGCACTCGCGACCCGTTTTCACCATAAATAGGGAGACACCAGAAGGCATGCTTGCAGACAACGGAAACCAGGAGCTCCAGCGCGGGCTCAAGAACCGGCACATCCAGCTGATAGCGCTCGGCGGCGCGATCGGCACGGGCCTCTTTCTCGGCATTGCGCAGACGATCAAGATGGCCGGCCCCTCGGTGCTGCTCGGCTACGCGATCGCCGGCGCGATCGCGTTCCTCATCATGCGTCAGCTGGGCGAAATGGTCGTCGACGAACCCGTCGCCGGCTCGTTCAGCCATTTCGCTAACAAATATTGCGGACACTTCGCGGGCTACATGTCGGGCTGGAACTACTGGGTGCTGTATATCCTCGTCAGCATGGCGGAACTGTCGGCGGTCGGCATCTACGTTCAATACTGGTATCCGGCGATTCCGACCTGGGTCTCCGCGCTGACGTTCTTCGTGCTCATCAACGCGATCAACCTGACGAGCGTGAAGTCCTACGGCGAGATGGAATTCTGGTTCGCCATCGTCAAGGTGCTCGCGATCGTCGGCATGATCGGCTTCGGCGGCTATCTGCTGTTCTCCGGCACGGCCGGTCCCGAGGCGAGCGTCACCAATCTCTGGCAACGCGGGGGCTTCTTCCCGAACGGCATGAACGGCCTCGTCATGGCGATGGCGGTGATCATGTTCTCGTTCGGCGGCCTGGAACTGGTGGGCATCACCGCGGCCGAAGCCGACGATCCGTCGAAGAGCATTCCGCGCGCCACCAATCAGGTGATCTACCGTATCCTGATTTTCTACGTGGGCGCACTGGGCGTGCTGCTGTCGCTCTACCCGTGGGAAAAGGTCGTCACCGGCGGCAGCCCGTTCGTGCTGATCTTCCACGCGATGAACAGCAACGTCGTGGCGCACGTGCTCAACATCGTCGTGCTGACGGCGGCGCTCTCCGTGTACAACAGCGGCGTGTACTGCAACAGCCGCATGCTGTACGGCCTCGCGAAGCAGGGCAATGCGCCGCGCGCGCTGCTCAAGGTCAACCGGCGTGGTATTCCGCTCGCGGCGCTCGGCGTCTCCGCCCTCGCGACGGCCGCCTGCGTGCTGATCAACTACTTCATGCCCGGCAAGGCGTTCGAGCTGCTGATGGGGCTCGTGGTGTCGGCGCTCATCATCAACTGGGCAATGATCAGCATCATTCACCTGAAGTTCCGCCGCGACAAGCGCCAGGCCGGCGAAACGACTTCGTTCCGCAGCCTCGGCTACCCGTTCACCAACTACCTGTGCCTCGCGTTTCTGGCAGGCATTCTCGTGATCATGTACCTTACCCCGGGCCTGCAGATTTCCGTGTACCTGATCCCGGTGTGGCTGGTGCTGCTCGGAATCAGCTACCATTTCAGGCAGCGGAATGCCGCATCCGCACTGCGCGCGGGCGTTTCCACGCGTTGAGCCCGGCACGCGAAGCCGTTGCCGGTAACCGATAGCACAAGCGGGCGCCATGCGTCGTCTTTCAGGAAGCGACGCGCGGCGCCTTTTTTCGACGGCCGCGCCGGCATGACCGGCCGCTGCCGCCAGCTCTCCCGTCCCGACTGATACTCACCATGTTCGAACATATCGATGCCTACCCCGGCGACCCGATCCTTACGCTGAACGAGGATTTCCAGAAAGATCCGCGCCAGAACAAGGTGAATCTGAGCATCGGGATCTATTTCGACGACGACGGCCGCCTGCCGGTGATGCAGGCCGTGCGCGAAGCCGAAGAGACGATCCTGACCGACGCCGGCCCGAAGCCCTATCTGCCGATGGCCGGCTTCGCGCACTACCGCGACGCCGTCCAGCACCTCGTGTTCGGCGCCGCGAGCCCGGCGCGTGCGGAGGGTCGCATCGCCACCTTGCAGACACTCGGCGGCTCGGGCGCCCTGAAGGTCGGCGCCGATTTCGTCAAGCGTTATTTCCCGCAGTCGCAGGTATGGGTCAGCGATCCGACCTGGGAGAACCACCGCTTCATCTTCGAGCGCGCGGGTTTCGCCGTGAACACGTATCCGTACTATGACGAAGCGACCGGCGGCCTGAAATTCGACGCGATGCTCGCCGCCATCGATGCCTTGCCCGCCCGCAGCATCGTCCTGCTGCACGCGTGCTGCCATAACCCGACCGGCGTCGATCTGGACCGCGCGCAGTGGGAACAGCTGATCACGGTGTTGGAAAAGCGCGAGCTGCTGCCGTTCGTCGACATGGCCTATCAGGGCTTCGGAGCCGGTCTCGACGACGATGCCTTCGCCGTGCGTGAACTGGCCCGCCGCGGCGTGCCCGCGTTCGTGGCGAACTCGTTCTCGAAGAATTTCTCGCTGTACGGCGAGCGCTGCGGCGGCCTGCACGTGATCTGCGAGAGCGCGGTCGAAGCCGAGCGCGTGCTCGGCCAGCTGACCGGCTCGGTGCGTTCGAACTACAGCAATCCGCCGACGCACGGCGCGAAGATCGTCACGCGCGTGCTGAACACGCCGGAGCTGAATCTCTCCTGGCAGAAGGAGCTTGCCGCGATGTGCCAGCGCATCGCGCGGATGCGCGTCGCGATTCACGACGGCCTGCGCGAACACGTCCACGGCGAGGCGCTCACACGCTACGTGCGGCAGCGCGGCATGTTCACGTACACGGGGCTGACGGCCACGCAGGTGGATCGCCTGCGCGAGGAGCACGGCGTGTATCTGCTGCGCTCGGGCCGCATGTGCGTCGCGGGCCTGAACGACAAGAACGTCGCGACCGTGGCCGACGCGATCGCCACGGTGCTCGCCGCCAAGGCCTGAGTGGTCGCCGCGGCGTCGTGATGTGCGCGGCGGTGTTCCGATGGCGTAAGCTGTCAGCAGGGAACACCGCGCTGCGCGAAGGAGACGCCGATGATCAGACCCGCACTGATGCTCGCGTTGATCTGCGCCGGCTGGCTGGCCGGCCCGAGCAACGCCGGGCTCGACGAGCGCACGAAAAAGCTGCTGCAGGCGCAGGCCATCAATCAGCCTCCGGCGCAAAGCACGTTCAGGAAATACAACACGCCTGATGAGGAAGCCGCGCGCCAGGGCGGCAGCCCGGGACGTGTCCCGGGGCAGCCGCCCGGCAGCCCCGGCAGCGCGGAAAGCGTGCCGCCGCAAAAGCCACTGACAAAGCCCGCGCAGCCTTGACCCTCTCCCGTGCGCGCCGCTTCACACCTGCGGCAACCTCTCGACGCTTGTGCTAACTTGAAAGCGTCGAGCGTGTGCTTTGGAGGGACATCAAATGTCAGTGATCGCGCCGGACGAAAAAGCCGATTTCCTTGCCATCCTGGAGCGTCATCGCCTGGCAGAGGGCGATTTTCTGCTGCAGGAGACCGATACGACCGATATCGTCGACGACGTCTATCCGCTGCGCGGCCACGTCACGGTCGTGCGCAAGTCGACCCTGAAGGAAAAGGAATACCGCATCGGACACGGCACCGCATGGACGGTCGAGTTCGAGAAGGACCTGAATAAGGGCGGCTTCGGCTGAAGCCGCGTGCGGCACGGCAGGCCAGCGCAAGATGCATACCCGCGAGCGCGCCACCCGCTTCGTTCGGCAGCGAATTGACGGGTCGGGGGAGCCGGTGCATGCTTTTACGAACCTGTTTCCAATGCGCGGAGCACGTGATGAAGTCCAGCGAATTCGCATCGTTCAAGGCACACGTCGCAATGCTGCTTCGCGACCTGCCCGCGGGCACCACCGCCGATCTGACCGACGTGGCCGTTGCGTACTGGGACGGCAAGCGTGTGGTGGGCGCCTATCTGCGCGACGGCGGCCGGATGGACGAGGCGTTCGACTTCGACGAGAACGCGTGGGGCAACTGGCACGACGAATTCGTCGGCTGGCTCGCCATGCCGAGCTTCAGCGAACGCAGCGACCTGAAGGCGCTGCTCGCGTCGGGCGGTGCTGCGCAGCCGGGCGGGCGAGTCTGAGCACACGCCGCCCGGCGTTTCACTTGACGTCGGGATGCCTTACGTTCCACTGGCGCACCACGCGGTTCTCGCGCTCGAAGCCGAGCACGCTGATCGTCGCGGTGTCGAGATAGAAATGCGCCCCGAGCGCCGCCGACTCACCGATCCAGCACCCCGCGAAAACCCGCAGAAAATGCGCATGAGAAAAAAGCGCAATGCGTCCGGGCGAGCCGAGCAGCCGCTC
>Ga0163162_10002047_pt1 | contig 18942 bp, 20 predicted proteins | sample S55metaG_FD_115310 | JGI IMG/M metagenome (GOLD analysis project Ga0163162, IMG submission 115310) | Switchgrass rhizosphere microbial communities from Kellogg Biological Station, Michigan, USA - S5-5 metaG | ecosystem: Host-associated > Plants > Roots > Rhizosphere > Soil | place: USA...
ATGCTTTACGGATTTATTGCGCTGGCCGGATTAGGCGTTGTTGTATTTTTGATGGGCCCGATAACAAAAAATCAAAAATTGGCTGAGCTTAACTTTGTACAATAGTAATTTGATTCTCTGTATATCAGTTTTGCCGGATTTGCAGGATTGTCGAAGAACCTCTGCGCCACGATCTCCACGTTGATATAGCCCGCAAACCTTCCGCCGTAAGGTTAATTACCCCTATCGTCTTTTCCTACCACCTCTTTCGTTTTCGAACGGATATAATTTTACTTACGGATGATATTATATTACTTCTAAAACGATGTATATTTGTTATTATAATTACGTTAACGAAGTATATAAAATCTATAACGTCATGCTAAAAACGATTAAAAAAAGCAGCCTGGTAGGTATCATGCTATTATTGAGCGCATTAGCCTTTGCACAACAAACCAAAAATCAACCAACAAAAATGGAAAAAAACATGAAACAAGTTTTAATTGACAAAGTAACTGTTCCGGCAAGCTCAAAGGAAGAATTCCTGCCAAGAATGAATATGAGCAGGGAATTCGTAAAAAAACAACCTGGATTCATAAAGGATGAGTTTTTTGAACAGACAGACGAACGCGGCGATTTAATCTACATAACTATTGTAGTATGGGAAAATGAAGAAGCATTTGATAAAGCAAGACATGCAGTACAGACTGAATATCAACGTGAGGGGTTTGATCTGCCAGGATTTTGCAAGAGATTAAATATAAAATTAGAACGTAACGGCATTTATCATTATTACATGACCAATTAATATGGAACGATTAATCATCTTTGGTGCTACCGGTGGTACCGGACAGGAAGTTGTAAAACAAGCATTAAATAATGGACATCAGGTCACCATTGTTATCCGTCGCCCTTTATCATTTCCCTTTCAACACCCTCAATTAAAAATTGTCCAGGGAGATGTATTGCAGCTATCAACGTTTGCAGGTGAGATGCAGGGAAAAGATGCTGTGATTTCTTGTCTTGGCGTAGGCAGTAGCAGAAAACCGACGACACTGTATTCAGAAGGGATCCAAAACATAATTGCAGGGATGGAACTGGCCGGAGTAGACCGCCTGGTATGTATTTCAGCAGGTGCATTATATGTAAACAAGCAAATGGGATTCTTTGTGCGGCTGCTTACCAAACTGGTGCTTCAAAAGATTTTCAAAGAAATGTATGACGATATGCGCCTGATGGAAGTCATAGTTGAAAAAAGCAAACTTAACTGGACCATTGTCCGGCCGCCTATGCTAAAAGATAACCCGCTTACCGGGATCTACAGAACCGCAATAGCTGCACATATCAAAAGGCCGTTCAGTATCGGACGGGCTGATCTTGCGCATTTTATTTTGAGCATCGTCAGAGATTCACAAACTTTCGCCACCAAAGCAGAACTTTCTTACTAGAAAAAAAGCGTAATTAAATGAACGGGAATTTTATCATAGGATTCTGCATTGAGGGACTGCGTACCGACTATCAAAGCTTAAATTCTATGTATCCCCATGTCGACCGAGCGCTCCTTTGCAGTTTACCGGCGAATTTCATCTGCTATAGTCGCTATGGCGGGCCAAGGCAGAGCGTTAGGGATTAATTTCATTGATCCCCTTTGAGGGTGGCTTCGAAGAAACGGCACTCCCTACGGGAGTTTCTTTTTGTTTAAGAAATATTGCCCGTGCAAGCCCGGCAAATATTCTCTAAACAAAAAATCCCGCTATGCAGCGGATCGTTTCTTCGGCAGGGTGAATGGGAACCTATTAGAACACCTTGATGGAATTTTAGAAGTTATCAACGAAAATTATTAAAAACCCAAACGGTTATGAATAAAAAGGCTGGAGCAGATCATTTTAAATAATCTATCAGTAGCGCTTAATAAATTAATTAAATAATGAGGCGCGTCGGATCAATTATCTTCACGTTATCGCTTTTGAAACGAATAAAACACTAATCTAAGTTCTTTTAACAGCTACAACTTTAAAATACAACCAAGAACTATAAACGGTATAGTGTATATTAGGCCAGAAATAAGCAGTTTGCTAAGATCGCAGCATTGAATAAAGAAAACGCTTCTGTACAACAATTAATAGGCTATTTTAAGCATTTATTCCGATTTGACGATAAAGAATGTGACGAAATAGCGAATCGCCTTTCCGAACGAAAGGTCAGGCGAAATCAATACATACTACAAGAAGGCGATGTATGCCGCCATTTTACATTTGTTGTTGCAGGTTGTTTTAAAATGTTTGCCATCGATAAAAATGGGAAAGAACATAATTTACAATTTGCCGCGGAAAATGATTGGATAACTGATTTGTCCAGTTTTTATTCAGAGAAAGTCAGCAATGTTTTTATTGAAGCGATTGAACATTCCGAAATACTCCAAATCAAACATGACGACCTACTATATTTATATGTTCATTACCATAAAATCGATCACAATTTTCGGGTTATAATTGAACAAAAATATATTGAATTGCAAAACAGGGTTTTGCAGAATATCAGTTCAACAGCAGAAGAACGGTATACTGCTTTTCTACAACAATACCCAAATTTGTCCAATCGCTTGCCCAATACGCAAATTGCCTCGTACCTGGGAATCACTCCCGAATTCCTCAGTAAAATACGTAGGGAAATATCCAATCGCCTATGACCCTTAATTTATGTTAAGGGTATTTCTTAAAATAGGTTAACGGGCCGTTTGATCGCCACTCACGACATTTGTAAAAAAATCAATGACGTGAAAGAGGAAATCAACAAAGCTTTAATGCTCCGTTTTTTAGAGTTTATTAATACGGCAAACCCACAACTTGCCCATGAAGTAATCTCAACTGAAGCAGTTTTTTATGTACCTGGCCGCCCGGAACCAATGCGGGGGCCTGGCGGATATCTCGAAATAATCAATATGATGCGCAGCGGATTTCCTGACATCCGATGGAAAATAGAAGATATCGTTGCCGAAAATGAAAAAGTCGCTGTCCGATTTACTATGCAAGGCACACATAAGGCTCCATTTTTCGGTGTCCCGCCCTCGGAAAAATCCATTCATATACAGGCGATGAATTTTTATCGAATTTTAAACGACCAAATTGTCGAGGAATACGGTCAGCCAGATTTACTTGGTGTACTGCAACAAATTGGAGCCTTTCCATCAAATTAAATCGGGGAATATGCATTTTCTTATTGCTGCATAAGTAAAAAAGTTGAGTAGTTTAGCGTACTACTCAACTTTTTAAGCGGAGAGCTAGGGATTAATTTCATTGATCCCCTATGAGGGTGGCTTCGAAGAAACGGCACTCCTTACGGTCGTTTCTTTTTGTTTAAGAAATATTTACCCGTGCAAGCCCGGCAAATATTTCCTAAACAAAAAATCCCGCTATGCAGCGGGATCGTTTCTTCGGCGGAGAGTTAGGGATTCGAACCCCAGGACCTGTTACAGTCAACAGTTTTCAAGACTGCCGCAATCGACCACTCTGCCAACTCTCCGGGGGCAAAAGTACAAAACCGGGCGGTAATGGCAAACCTGATGTTAAGTTTTTTTAAATTAATAGATAAATTATTGATTGACTGCGTGTTGGTTTAGTAAAACTCGATTCAGTCGGGCTGTTTTTGGCGAAAACTATTGAAACGGGGCTTGTCAACCTTTATATTTCTTTTTGAAAAATCGAGGTTGGCATTCAATTCAAAGCCGATTAAAACTATCAGCGAGTTTAAATAAAGCCATAACATTAAAATAATAAGGGTACCGATTGACCCGTAGACTTTATTATACGAGGAGAAATTATTGATATAATAAGCAAACCCCATGGAGGTTAACACGGCAAGCGCGGTGGCTAAAATTGATCCGGTGCTTAGAAATTTCCATTTTTCTTTGTTTGCCGGGCCGTACCTATATAGCAGGGCTATAGTAGCAAAAAATATAGCTACTACAATTACCCATCGCGAAAACGTGATAACATATATCCAGAAATGCCCTTTGCTGTCAATGTGATATTTAACCATATTTATCAGGGCTTCACCTGCCGTCATGATGGTAATGGCTACTAACAGCAAAATACTGATAACTACAGTGAGCGCCGTGGCAATACTGCGTCGTTTTAGCCAGCTTCTTTTTTCAACCACCAGGGACGATCTGTTAAAGGCCTGCATCAGGTTACTAACGCCATTGGTGGCAAAATATAGCGCGGATAGAAAGCCTACCGAGAGTAACTGCACGTTTTGATGCCTGATGATATCTTCAATTGTGGCCTCAAAGGCCATATAGGCGTTGTAGGGCAGAATTGTAGCCAATATGGACAGTAACTGCGCCTGGAAATTATTGATGGGTATATAGGGGATGAGTGTAAACAGGAATATGGTTCCCGGGAAAAAAGCCAGCATGAAATTAAAGGCCAGCGCTGATGCCCGGTTCAGCAAGGTGCGCTCCTGAATTTCATTGGCAAAGAATGCAATCACATTATATAACGACAGCGGATGAAAACCTGGCGGGGTGAACGATTTTGCCCAGGCAATAAATTTCCGGTAAAATTTAATCCGAAGTAAAATACGGTGCATCCATTTCATCTAAAACAAAACTATTCAAAAAATGGCTTTAATCTGTCAAGAAAATCGCGGGAGGGAAGGCATGGGCGATTAGTTGTCATGTTTATAAATACCAGCAACGTTTCACCGATGTTGATCAGTTCCTCCTTCTCATTAAAAAGTTCGTACCTGAAATGTATTCGTATGCCCGGCATTTTATCCATAATAACCTTTATGGTTATTTCCTCATCATACAAAGCGGGTTTAAGGTATTTGCACTTTAGTTCTAAAACCGGCATTTTAATGCCCGATTCTTCCATCCCGCTGTAGGTAAGGCCCAGACTGCGCAGCATCTCTACACGTCCAACCTCATAAAATTCGGCATAATTACCATAATACATATACCCCATCTGGTCGGTTTCACCATACCTGACCCTTAGTTTGGTAGAATGCTCAAACATTATTTTTTGATATTTCTTTCGTTAAGGGCCTGCTGAAACCGTCGGGCATTAGCCAAATGGTCGGCAACATTTGAGGCAAAGTTATGATAGCCTGAAAAGTCCTCTTTAGCACACATATAAATATAATCGCTTTTTTTATAATCCAGCACATCATTTACGGCGTTAACGGACGGCATCATAATAGGGCCGGGAGGCAAACCTGTGTGCAGATAAGTATTATAAGGGGAGTTGTAAGATAAATACCGGGTAAGCACACGTTTGATGGTAAAATCGTTTTTCGCGAAAATAACCGTGGGATCAGCTTCCAGCTTGATGCCTTGTTTTAATCTGTTCAAGTAAAGGCCCGCAATGGTTGGCATTTCATCGTCATGCAGTGCCTCGGCATCAACAATAGAGGCTAAAATTGAAACCTGTATGGGAGTGAGGTTTATTGCAGCCGCTTTTTGCAGGCGTTCCGGCGTCCAGAATTTTTGATAATTGGCATACATTTTCTTGAAAAACTTTTCGGGAGAGGTGTTCCAATAAAGCTGATAAGAATTGGGCAGAAACATGGTGTAAACATTATCCGTAGTGAAACCGTATTTTTCAACAAAGCTTGCGGAGTCCAGCAGGCGGATAATAGCGGTTGAATCCGATTCGATCTTTTTGGATAAAAAGCCCGCAAACTGTTCCTTTAGCCGCAGGTTATGGAATGCCACAGTCACCGGTTCCTGCGTGCCCGATGCCAGCATGTTTATCAGCCTGCGGTTAGTCATGCCTTCGTGCAGACGGTATCGTCCCGGTTTTACCCGGTTAACATAATTCATGTTCTGGGCGGCGGATAAAAATGACGCCGAATCTTTAACGGCACCTTCCTCGCGTATGGTTTTGTAAACATCGTTAAACTTAGCACCGGTATGGATATAAAGATATTCCTGCTTGCCGGTAACGTTCGGACTGAAATATTTAAGGTAATAATTAAAACCAGTTAATGCCAGTAAAATAAACACCACAATTGCCAACGCAATCATAAATTTCCGGAGTATACCGCCTGAGGCCTGCTTTTTTTCAGCCATTTTTAAATGTTTTTAAGTTAGAGTTTTTTCACACCGTTTACCTTTATTGGTTAGCTAAGGGTATGTTGCTTAATTAGACACGTCCGCTTTCTTACTCTGTGAAACGGTAAGATCAATGCGTGTGCCAATACTTACTTTACTTGTAGAATCTGACTTCATTGGCATCTGTCCAACTACCACAACCGTCGTCGAATCGGTAATGGCGCCCTGAAATGTAATTGTGCCTACAGTTAACCCTGCGCCTTTTATCGCAAATTTAGCCTCATTAAGTTCCTGGTTAGTCAGGTCGGGGATTTCAACTTCGCTCGGCCCCTGGCCGTTTCCTAAAACCAGGTCGATTTTAGAACCTTTCGGCAGCCTTGTACCCGGTTTTATAACTTGTCCGCCGAAGCGCACTTCGAGCACGTGGTTAGCAATGTCCGACCGGTAGGTGGTATCACCAACTTTTAAACCATAGTTTGCAATGGTGGCCTCAGCTTCGCGATAGGTATATGGCTCCAGATCAGGGAGAGCAACAAGCGGGGCGAGCCGGGTAACAACGGTCAAATAAATGGTCCGGTTTTCTTTTACAAAGGTTCCCGGGTCCGGGTCCTGTACAACAACCGCTCCCGGTTTTTCGTCGAGTACGTAAACAGAATCTATTTTATAGTCAAACCCCTGTTCCTGCAGCAGGCTCATCGCCTTTTCGACAGACATCCCTTTTAGCTGCGGCACGGGTATGCCCGATCCGTGCCTGGTGTATAATCCTAAACTAAAAAAAATGATCAGTATAACAACGAATAATGAACCCAGGGCCATCAGCAAAGTAATGCGGAACTGGCGGGTTTTCAAATAAGCCCAAAATTTATTCATTTGTGTTTGAAAACGATATTCATAGTGAATTCGCTACCAAACATAGGGATTTTTTATCTTATATCGGAATTCGGATGTTCGATTTCGGATTTAGTCTTTAATCGAATTTGCCCGATATTAATGTCTATTTGTCGGGTTCTAATCGACTTTCGTAACGCACCGGATGATGTACTATGACGCAATCCTAATGCGACATTAATCTACTATTATAATTAGTTTGCCTCTTCTTTCTAAAAATCCTACATCTAACATCCGAAACGGCGCAGTCCTCTTGAACGCCAATGAAAAACAAACAAAAGCGAAAATTCCGAAATCAAACCTATATTTGAAACATTATGTCAGCAAAAAATATTGCCCTTTTGGCCGGGGGATTTACCGGTGAATATGAAATATCCCTTAAGAGCGCCGCAAACATCGCCGCTAACCTGGACGCGACACTGTACAACGTTTATACTATTTTAATAGGCAGGGACAGCTGGTTTTATGAGTCCGATAACGGCATTGCTGAGGTTGATAAAAACGATTTTAGCATCACGGTAAATGGTGCAAAAATCAATTTCGACTTCGCTTTTATCACTGTTCACGGCACGCCGGGCGAAGACGGGAAATTGCAGGGCTATTTTGATATGCTGGGCATCCCTTATAACACCTGTGATGCTACCACATCGGCAATTACCATGAACAAAGCGTTCACCAAAACCCTTGTCGACGGTATCCACGGGTTGCATACTGCCCGCTCCCTGCGCTTATTCGAAAGAGATATGCATGATGTTGCCATCATAGCTGCCTCGCTAAAGTTTCCGCTTTTTATTAAACCAAACAACGGGGGAAGCAGTGTTGGCATGAGCAAAGTTTATAATGCCGCAGGGCTACCTGAAGCCTTAAAGAAAGCATTTAACGAAGACGACCAGATTTTAGTAGAAGAATTTATTGAGGGCCGCGAGTTTAGTATTGGCGTTGCGCGGCTACATGGTAAAATAACCGTGCTGCCTGCAACCGAAATTATCAGCTCAAAAGATTTTTTTGACTATGAGGCCAAGTATACCGATGGTGTTTCCAAAGAAATCACACCGGCTGATCTGCCGGCCAGAAAGAATGAAGAGATTGCGGAGATAGTTACTGAAATTTATTTGCGGCTGAATTGTAAAGGGATGGTAAGGATTGACTTCATTTTACCGAACCAGACACAGGATTTCTATTTTATTGAGGTAAATACTACCCCTGGCCAATCGGCTGCAAGCCTTATCCCGCAGCAGGTACGCGCAGCAGGGCTGAGTTTGCCCGGTTTTTATAGCGACTTGATTGAAGGCGCTGGGCGTTAGCAGAAGTTAGAAAGTCTGAAGTCCAAAGTCTTAAGTCAGACTCGGGATGTTCCGACTTGAGTGTAGACAATTGTTATGCTGATACAACACTAATATTTTCCCATTTATAATTATTAATAACTAACCAGATGAAAATTCCATTCATTACCCTGCTATTAGCGGGATTGTTTTTGACCGCCAATGCGCAGCTTACTACCTCAAAATTATTTGGCGACCACACGGTATTGCAACGAAACCAGGCAATACCCGTTTGGGGATGGAGCGCTAAGAGGGCAAAAGTAAATGTACGCTTTAACGGCCAGCTGGTTAAGGGCAGGGCCGATGAAAATGGAAACTGGAAGGTATTGTTAAACCCGATGCCGGCAGGAGGGCCGTATATCATGACGATATCCTGTGGGAAAGATAAATTGGTTTATAGTGATATAATGCTCGGGGAGGTATGGATAGCTTCGGGACAGTCGAATATGGAATTACGATTAAACGCCGCCGATGGCTACCACGGAGAGAAAAAAGTCGCCGCTCAAATGCCCATCCGCCAGTTCCTGGTGCCGCAAACGCTAAGCCTGAAACCTGAAAAGGACGTGAGCGGAGGCCAATGGATTAAAGCTGATACGGGCACGATAGGTAATTTTACGGCCGTGGGCTATTTTTTTGCCAAAAAAATCGCGCAAAACCTGCATGTTACAGTTGGCTTAATTAACAGCAGTTGGGGGGGTACGGAAGCGGAAGACTGGATAAGCAAAGATGCCATGCTGGCTAACGCAGAATTGAGCAATGTGGCAAAAGCCTTGCCTACCGACTGGAGCGGAGTTAAAAATAGGATTGAGAAGAAGTTCAAGGAATATGCTTACCGGAACGGTCCGGTGGTTAATTATACGCCGGAGCAATTGGCCGTGGAACCTACCACGTTTTTTGATAACTGGCAGTATGGCAGCGCACCCGCTGCATGGAAATGGATGGGGAAACTCTACTCATATTCCGGTGAAGGGTTTATGCAACGCACTATAAAGCTGGATAGCGGTTATGAATCGCGTAATTCGGTGTTGCGGCTGGGTCAAACGGATGCCGACCTGAATATTTATGTAAACGGCAAACAAGTGCAAAAGGGGGCATTATCAAACAGTTACCAGGTAAGCCTGCCTGCCGGTATATGGAAGCCCGGCAACAATAGCCTGTTGATCCAATTAATGTCGAAGCAGAAAAGTGCAGCATGGTTTGGCATGGGGATCTATGGGACGACGAACGACCTGTATGTTAGATTTAATGACACAACCATAAATTTAGCTGATGCCAACTGGCGAGTGATGCCCGACCTGAGCAAACCTTATGATTTTGAATTTTGGCCAAATAATACTGCATTTATGCTATATAATACGATGATTAACCCATTGGTGCCTTATGCTATTGCGGGGACTATTTGGTACCAGGGCGAATCAAATGCAGGCCGGGCATATCAATATAAAACGGTGTTCCCACTGATGATCAGCGACTGGAGGAATAGGTGGAAACAAGATTTCCCCTTTTTATTTGTGCAGCTTCCGGCCTACGGCGGCACACAAAACAGCAATTCCGGCAGCGAGTGGGCCGAATTGCGGGAGGCACAAAATAGCGCCCTGCAACTGCCCAATACAGCCGAAGCGGTTACTATAGATGTTGGCGACGCCAATAACCTGCATCCACGCAACAAGGCGGATGTTGGTTACCGCTTGGCTGGTAAGGCATTAACCTTAGTTTACCGTCTTCCGGGATATGGTGAAAACCCATGGTTCAGTTCTGCAGATTTTAACAATAATTATGCAATTGTGAATTTTGCTCACGCCGAAAAAGGACTGATGGTAAAAGATAAATACGACTACATAAAAGGCTTTGAATTAGCCGGCGCCGACCATAAATTTTACTATGCGCAGGCATTAATTACCGGCGATAATAAAGTAAAGGTATGGTGTAGTCAGGTACCACATCCTGTGGCTGTGCGTTACGCCTGGACCGATGCCCCGGTTGACGCGAACCTTTTCATTAAAGATGGTATGCCCGTCGCACCTTTCCGCTCTGACAACTGGAAGGGGATAACGGATTCAAATAAATATCAGTAATTAAGCAAATTGGTCACTGCAGATGCAGCTTTAATTTATCGAATGTCACTACGAGTTTATTAAAACATTTTCTTTTTGTAGAAGTTACCTCTAAAAAAGAATCATGGAAATTTCGGTCGACCGTCGTCTTCGTCACTGGTGGGTGTTTTTACTGAGGGGATTGTTATTTGTAGTTACCGGTATTTATATGATATCGTCGCCTGCAAGTAGTTACGCAGCGCTGGGCTTCTTTTTTGGCCTCGTGATTTTTTTAGCCGGAGTCGGCGAATTGTTGCACGCCGTTCGTCACAAACAAACGGATAACAGGAGCTGGCATTTAATGCTCGGCATTATAGACATTTTGCTTGGTATAATTTTAATGGGACATGTATCCGCAAGCATTACCATATTGAGGATTATGGTAGGCGTATGGTTTATGTTCCGCGGCGTTTCATTGTTCAGCTTTTCGCGGATAACCGGCAGGTCGTGGCTGCTTATCCTGGGTGGTATCCTAACTTTTATATTCGGGTTATTGGTTTTATTTAACCCGGTATTCGGAGCAATGACCATCATTTTGTGGACTGCCATCGCATTTATTATTACCGGCCTTTTCAATATAGTGCTGGCGTTTATGTTACGAAAAACTTATCCGTGACATAGCAAACACGGCGATTATTTAACCACCAAACAACATATAACATGTGGAAGGAAACTGATAACAAGCTGTATAAGTCATTTGAATTTAAAGACTTTTCGACAGCGTTCGCATTTATGACGAGGGTGGCATTACTGGCCGAAAAAATTAATCATCACCCCACCTGGACAAACACCTGGAACAAAGTGGAGATTTGGCTTAATACTCATGATGCCGGCGATATAGTTACTGAAAAGGACCGGAAACTTGCTGATGAGATAGATAAGCTTGTGTAACTCGCCCAATAATTGACACCATTATTTCGCCAAAAAATCATTTATTAATTTGAATTCTTTATCGGGTTCTTCTACTTGTGGATTATGCCCGGACTTTTCAAAAATTACGAAATTAGCCTGTGGGCAATATTCCTTAAATTTTATTGCCATCCAGGGCACGGCAACACGGTCGAACCGGCCAGTGATAATAAGCACCGGCATCTTAAGGTTTTTTAGCTGTTTGCGGAAATCGAAATTGCCGATGTCATTCCCCACGATGAAATCGCCATCCTTGCCTACCATCTGGTAATACAATTTGGTGTTAAAGGCATTGGGGTAGGGTGGCAGCGATTTTGTAAATTTTGAGGGGTCATAAGCATATAAAAATCCATAAGGCACCTGCCCGTATATCTGCTGGTGAATGGGGTCGCTCGAGATCGCACCTTCGTTACGTATCTGCATCAGTTTTTCCCAAATTTCAGGATAGCCGTTTTTAATTTCGCGGTTGGAACTATCGTCGTTTTCCTGCCACATTACAAAGCTGTGGAATGTATCGGCCAATATTAGATGACTTAAGTGTTGCGGATACTTAATCGCATAGCCCTGGGCCACAACTCCGCCATATGAATGCCCCAATACCGATATTTTGTCGAGCTTTAATGCGATTCGCAAGGCTTCAACATCGTCAACATCACGCGCAATGGTATATTCCGATAGATTTTTAGCTGTATCTGATTTTCCCCTGCCATATTCATCAAAATATATAAGTTGGTGATGACTTTCAGTTAATGGATCAAAGTCCCGCATATATAAGTGCGCGCTACCAGGGCCTCCTGATATGAAAATTATTGGGTCACCTTCGCCAACTGTAACCACCCAGAGGTTAGCACCGTTCACCTTTACATATTTTCCATCGGTACGACTGTCAACATTTTTTATTTGTGCGAAGGCTGTTGACAGGAATAAAACTGAAATAATCAGCGGTAGTAGTCTTTTCATAGTTAAACTTTAAAAAAGCAAAAATAGGGAAATTTAAATAGTCGGGTACCTGGCATAGTCATGCGCAAAAACGAATGTTTAATAATATTATGTTTAAATTTGTTTGTTACCAACCTTATTTCTTACATACATCATGCAAAACATAAAAAAACATTTTTGGGGCCTGGCAATTTTTTTATTAATTTTTTCGGGAGCCGTAGTATCAATTGCATTCCGTTACAAAGTTGCGAGTAAACAAGAGCCGCCAAAAAAGTGCCTTATCATATCGGACATACACTTTAATCCAATGTACGGCGCAAGCGACACTGCCATAAAAGGTAAATTGGCACGATCGTCATTCGAGGAATGGAAAAAATATTTTGAAAGCTCCGCCCCACAGATGACCGTAAATGCAAGCCTGTTGTACATGGATGCCAACTACGGCGTTCTGCAATCTGCCATAGCCAACATGAAGAAACGCCTGCCTCATCCCGCTTTCATTGTTATAGCAGGCGATTTTATATGGCACGGCGCTAAACCGGCCGACTCTATACTGAAAAGAAAGTCTATCCAGTTTATTGCCCGTTTATTTAAGGAAAATTTTCCCGGAACAACCATCGTTCCGGCATTAGGCAACAACGATACTTATGGCGCAGATTACGCATTACAGGATTCGAGGTTTTTAAATAATTTTGCCGATGCATGGGAGCCAGCGCTTCCAAAATCTTCGGGCGATTCATTGAAAATGCAGGGTTATTATTCCTGTACTAAAGGCAACTTAAAATTGATTGTGATCAACAGCGCGCTGTTAAACAATGGTACCCGTTACCCGCAGGCGCTCCTTATGCTCAGGTGGTTGCATGCTATGTTATCCGATCCCAACAATAAAAATGTATGGATCGTAATGCACATACCTCCCGGTTTAAATGTTTACAGCGGCGCCAGTTTCTGGAATGCCGGCGCCACTAAAACTTTTGTAAGCGACGTGGTAACCTATTCGTCCAAAGTTAAACTCACCATAGCGAGTCATACCCATTTTAACGACTTCAGGGTATTTTATAATGACGAAAAAATCCGGGCACCGGTAGTGTTTATGCGCATTGTGCCTTCAATTTGTTCAAATCATGGGAACAATCCGTCGTTTGAGGTGGCCGAATTTAACGGCGCTAGCGGCGCGATAATTCACGAAACTAATTACTACCTCAATTTGATTGCTGTGCCCAAGGGCAAAACCCCCGCACCGTTAGACTGGAATGAAATGATTAACCCGGTTACTACCCTCAAAATGGAAAAAATTGATGCGCAAAATTTTTCAAAATTTATGGATAACGTTAAATCAGATCAGTCGTGGCAATCACTTGCCGGTTACACCAAATTTTATACGGTGGGAACCAAAGTTGATAGTTCCATAAGGGTAAGCCGCGGTAATTATTTAAAATACCTGAAGGCTGATTCACTGGTGATGAGATAGTGTGGTGGTTTGTGGTTGATTAAGTCGATTGGGTTGATTGAGTTGGACTAAGTTGATTGAGTTACGCAACACTCCCAGTTCAAGTCAAATCGACCTTTTGTCTGTCTAATTCATAAAAACTAATCTCTAATCACCAATCTCTGATCACCAGCCCCTATTTCTGAAACTCCGGCTTCAGTTCGGCTTTTTCGGCCTTTCTGAATTTCATGACCTTTGGTGCAGATACACTGGCTATATAAGGATTATCACCATTTAACCTGTAATATCCCTGGTGGTACTTCTCAGCCGGGTAAAAGGCTTTAAATGGCACAACCTGCGTCACAATAGGGTCGGGATAATGCTTCGATGTGTTGATCCTTTTTATTGTGCTTAGTAAAATATCCTTTTCTTCGGGCGTACGGTAAAACGCAATTGAGCGATAGTCGGTACCTTCATCGGGACCCTGGCGATTCAGTTCGGTAGGGTCATGTGCAAAAAAGAACGCGTTTGCAAGCGTAGCATAGCTTATCACCTTCGGATCGTAATAGATCTGCACGCATTCCGCATGGCCTGTATTCCGTGAGCTTACTTCTTCATAAGTAGGGTTTTTGGTAGTGCCCCCCGCATAGCCGGAAATCACCTTGTTTACGCCTTTGAGTTCAGATATCGCTTCGCTCATGCTCCAAAAGCAACCGCCTCCAAAAGTGGCAACCTGTTCGTTCGCGGCAAGTTTGGGCAATCTTGCAAAATCATTACCGCCGTTAGACTGGCCGTTGGCGCAGCCGGCAAAAAGCAGGATGGCAGCTGCGTATAAAATAATTTGTTTCATAATGTTTTTAAATTTATAATGAATATACGGGTAGTTTCACGTTATTGGATGTCACGGCGGAGTCACTTAAGCCAACGGAATCTATAACGTCTTTTTGCGGTTTAGTCGTACAAATTACCGCTTCCTTACAATATTTTTTATTATTCAGCGAAGAGATTGCTTCACTTTAGCGAGTATGGTGTTTAGCCCGTTTATTTTAATTTCATAAGCGGTTCCCAACAGCATACCCAGTTTACCCGGCGGAAACCCTTTGCTTTGCAGCCACTCGAGGTAATAAACAGGCAGATCGCTTATTAAAGTACCTTTATATTTACCAAACGGCATCTTAGTTTGTACCAGCTCCACTAATATTTTCGAATCGGGTGTAACGTTTTCCACTTTGTAAAGATAGGGGTTTGGTTGGGGTTTCAGTTGATTGGGTTGATTGGGTTGATTGGGTTGATTGGGTTGATTGGGTTGAATTTGATTAAGCTACGAATTTATAACGACAAAATAATTCTGGTAAAGTATTAAGTTTGTAATGGGTACAAACATTTAAGAGCTCCACGATGCTGCAAAATCGGGTTGATCCATTAGGTAATATCATAAAAACCAGCGCCAGGGGCACATGGATGGGGAACCGGGGTGTAATTCACAGTCCTGAACAACAAATACTCCGGCCGTTTAAATTAAAGGCCTGGCTCATCTGCAAACTTGAATTTAAGGGCTGGCACCGACCGGTAATGGCCCCGAACCGCTACACCGAACTCTTTTTTCTTGACGAGGCCACTGCGTTCGCCGCCGGTCACCGACCCTGTTTTGAATGCCGCAGGGAAGATTACAACAAATTCAAGTCCCTTTGGCTCAAAGGCAATCCCGGATATGGTTTTAATGAGAAAACATCCATTAAAAAGATTGATGACATTCTACACAGCGAAAGAATGAACCCCGACCGATCAAAAATAACCTACGAAGAAAATATCAAAGGCTTGTCCAATGGTGCTTTTGTACTGTTTAACAACCAGCCCCACTTAATTTATAACGGGTTGATGCATTTATGGTCGCCGTTTGGGTATGGGAAAGGAATAGCATTGCCCGGGGATGATAAACTACCCGTTTTAACGCCGAAGTCGGTTGTAAATACTTTTCGGGCGGGGTATGTGCCGCAAGTGGGTCTGGAGACTTGAAATGACCCTCTTAATATGTTGCTCTGATAAATAAATTACCACCGCACATTATTACACCCAACTTTCCTAAATTTGGACATGCTTCAGATAAGCGAACTATACATTTACCCCATTAAATCATTAGGCGGAATAGCGGTAAAGCAGGCTACTGTGACCGACCGGGGCTTCGAACACGACCGGCGCTGGATGCTGGTAGATGAAAACAACTGCTTTATAACGCAACGGCAGGTTCCCGAAATGGCGCTGCTGCAGGTAGCTATTGAAGACGCTGGCCTGCGCGTAACACACAAAACAAAAGGCGATACAATTACTATCCCGTTTGCGTCCGGGTCCGACGTCCGGGATATGGTGACAATTTGGAACGATACCTGCCCCGCCGCGCGTGTAAGCGACGAGGCAGACAGTTGGTTTACCACAATGCTGGGAATTGACTGCCGGTTAATGCATATGCCGGATGACACGCGGCGGCAAGTGGATCAAAACTATGCACCCGGCGATGCGATTACTTCCTTCTCAGATGCCTACCCTTACCTGATAATCGGCCAGGCCACCCTGGATGAACTGAACGGCCGCCTTGAGCAGGCCCTGCCCGTCAACAGGTACAGGCCAAACATAGTATTTACCGGAGGTGCACCCTTTGAAGAAGACAGGTTGGGACACTTTGTAATTAACAACATCAGCTTTTACGGTGTAAAACTATGCGCCCGCTGCGTCATCATTACCATCAGTCAGGACAGCGGGGTGAAAGGAAAAGAGCCTACGAAAACACTGTCGACCTATCGTCTGCGTAACAACAACGTTTATATCGGTCAAAACCTGGTTCACAAAGGCGATGGCTTCATTTCGGTTGGCGACAGCTTGCAAGTGATTAGTTTAAACCACGAAGAAAGATTTATAATAAAAATGCCCGATTAAAAATTTGACATACAGATATATTCAAAACATTCGTTATACTTGTTAAATAATATTGATTAAGCCGATAAGGTTGGTAGTGATTACAGGGAAGCTTAATTTTAACGAAAGTAACCTGGCCATTTTACTATCTCCCCAATAAATTAATCCACTGATTTGTTTAATAACTTTGAATTGTATTTTTAAACGATGCTATCAAAAAAAACCAAGTACGCTATCAAAGCGCTGGTAATCCTGGGAAAAAACACCGACAAACCCCCAATGCAAATTTCAAGAATAGCCGAAGAGGAACGGATACCCAAAAAGTTTCTCGAGCAAATATTGCTTGATCTCCGCAACGCTGGCTTCCTGTACAGTAAAAAAGGGGCAGGGGGTGGCTACAGCCTTAACAAAGACCCAAAGGAAATATTTTTAGTAAGCATAATGCGCATCACCGACGGCCCTATTGCCATGGTGCCATGCGCCAGCCTCAATTTTTACCATAAGTGTGAGGAATGTCACCAGGAAACCACCTGCGGTATCCGCGATGTGTTTGTTGAGGTGAGGGATGCCACCTTAAAAATATTATCCGAAACCAGCATCGCTGATGTGATTGCCCGTGAAACCAGTTTGATAAATATTTAGTTGTTGGTTGTTAGAGACTTACGAAGTTTCTAAAACTTCGTAAGTCTGATCTATGACTTCTACTCATTCAGCCTAATCCCGATATCCTCCTGTTTCAATCGTTTTAATGTAACCGCAACGTAAAAAGCGCATTTTTTCAATTAAATCCTACTATTTCCCTATACTATCTATATATTTGTAGTTTAATTAAGGTTTGGAACTGCTGTTATCACGCAAAAACCTGTACCCGTTATTAAAAATTGACGTACTGCCTCTTTAGTTTTTCAGACAAAGAGGTCTTTTTATATCATACCCTAACAACGACATTATGCAAAGCTTCAGAACAGAACTGGAGAACCCGATAGTTGAAAAAGACATCATCGACCTGGAGAAAAAGATCAGGGCTTTTCGCGAAGGAAAAATCCATGATGAAAAATTCAGAAGCCTTCGCCTTGCGCGGGGAATTTACGGCCAGCGTCAGCCTGGTGTGCAAATGGTTCGTATCAAGCTGCCTTTTGGGAAGGTTACCTTCAAACAGTTATTGCGTATTGCTGATATATCCGACGAGTATGCCAGCCATAACCTGCATTTAACTACCCGCCAGGACATCCAGATCCATTATGTGAGCCTCGACCGTACGCCACAGTTATGGGCCGATTTGGAAAAGGACGATATAACCTTAAGAGAAGCTTGCGGAAATACAGTAAGAAATGTCACCGCTTCGCCTACAGCAGGGATCGATCCTAACGAGCCGTTTGATGTTTCGCCATACGCACACGCCACATTCGAATATTTTCTGCGCAATCCCATTTGCCAGGATATGGGGCGTAAGTTTAAAATTTCATTTTCTTCGAGCGATGCGGATACCGCATTTTCTTACATTCATGATATTGGGGTAATCCCGAAGCTAAATAGCAACGGCGAACGCGGCTTCAAGGTGATGCTTGGAGGTGGACTTGGCGCTCAGCCCCTTTTGGCACATATTGTAGAAGAATTTTTGCCTGAAGATCAACTGATCCCATACATCGAAACCATTATCCGGGTGTTCGACCGTTATGGCGAACGCAATAACCGTAACAAAGCGCGTTTAAAATATCTCATTCAAAAAGTAGGGTTGGAGGAAGTGTTGCGCCTGGCTGCTATCGAAAGAAAAGCCATCAAGGTGAAAACATATCCTATTAACCGGAATTCGGTACCGGAACCGGTTATTCCGCAACCGGTAATATTTGAGGAAATAGCTATAGACAACCCCTTGCGTTACGAACAATGGCTGATAACCAACGTATTTGAGCAAAAGCAAAAGGGCTTTTACGGCGTATATGTTAAGGTTCCCGTTGGCGATATACCGACCGACCAGGCGCGCAAGTTTATCGATGCTATAAAACCCTATGTTGCTGATGAGATCAGGATAACCGCTAACCAGGGATTGTTGCTGAAATACGTACGAAAAGAAGCTTTGCCCGCTTTATATGCCGGTTTAGCTGCCCTTGATATGGCTGCGCCGGGTTTTGACAGCATTGCCGATGTAACTACCTGCCCCGGTACCGATACCTGTAATCTTGGTATTTCAAATAGCATGACGCTTGCCCGCGTACTCGAAGACGTTATCTATAACGAATACGAAGAGCTGATATTTAATCGCGAGATCAAAATAAAGATAAGCGGCTGTATGAATTCCTGCGGCCAGCATGGTTTGGCACACATTGGTTTTCATGGCAGTTCGCTAAAAGCCGGTACACGGGTTTTACCATCGGTACAGGTACTTTTAGGTGGCGGCACTGTTGGCAACGGCGTTGG
>Ga0163162_10002049_pt1 | contig 18936 bp, 18 predicted proteins | sample S55metaG_FD_115310 | JGI IMG/M metagenome (GOLD analysis project Ga0163162, IMG submission 115310) | Switchgrass rhizosphere microbial communities from Kellogg Biological Station, Michigan, USA - S5-5 metaG | ecosystem: Host-associated > Plants > Roots > Rhizosphere > Soil | place: USA...
CTCAGTGTCCCCGGCTGCGGCAACGGCCGGAATGTGGAAGTCGTTGTCGTACGGTTTCTTCAGATTGCAATTGACCGACTCGCCGGCGTTGTTGGCGTGCAGGCCATCCTGGCCTTTGGGAATGTAGGCGACGAGGCGGACGCGATCGCCTTCGGAAACCTTCCCGGCGGCCACGTTGAGATCCGTGAGCTTCTGATAGCCATGCGGGGTCAGGTCGTAGGGACCTTGGCCGACCTTCTCGTCGGCCTGCTTCTGCAGCGATTTCAAATCGTCGAAGGTCAGCAGCACGGCTGCCTTGCCGCTTTCCGGTGGCGTCCTCTTCAGCGCGTTCGCCTCGGCCTCCCAGGAATCCTCCTTTGCGCAGCCGCGTGCCGGGCATTCGTCGAGGGTCGCCGCACAGACCTGACTGTCAGGATCGCCTTGCTGCGCACCGTGTTCGTGTTCGTGTGTGACGCGCACGTCATCTGCGGCGATCCAGCCGACCGGTCCTTTGTCCTGGCGAACGACGCGATAAAACCCGCCGCTTTCCATGTGCGCGGCCCAGACCATGGTCGTGCCCTTGCTGGCCGTGAACTGCGTTTCTGCGCTCGCTGACGGGCGCAAGTGCACGGGGGCGTCGCGCACGCTCTGCACCAGATCCACGTCGTATGACTGGCACAGGCCGGCAAGCGGCAGAGCGAGGATCAGCGCTGCCGGCGCGAATACTCCGATGCGATGAAACGATCCAAGCTGCATGCGCATGTCCTCCTGTTTTGCTGTTTTGCGCGCACCTCGCGCAACGTCGCTGCACATTGCAGTTACGGTCCCAAATCGATGATGAACCCGGCGTGCTGGATCGCGTGCGCGGTGGGGTAGGGTTCAGCGGCGCCGTTACGAAGAGCAGTCTTGGCCTGACCGACGCAGTGCTGCGCTTCGAAAATTATTTTCGCCGCGACGAGATCGAATGCGTGCCGAAGGCGCTTTGGAAGGCTTGCGTGCAGTTGCCTGATCGGATGAGTTCGCCAAATTCCATCGCCGGCAGCGCGCGATCCCGGATCATCGCGCGTTTCAGGATGATTCAGTTCTGGACGTTCCTTCCAGTATCGATTCATCCGCCATTGAACAAGTGCGGTGGACAATCACCGCGAACCTGAACCAGCAAGACGGACGCTGGTACGACGGAGCGAGGGAGCGAGTTCGCGGCCGATCGTGGTAGGGCATTCGTTAGTTGCTTCGGATCCACGGGACCGCCCGCAAGGCGCGCCCCATTCATTTTCGTCCAAAAGAACAGGAGAATTTTTTATGCGCAAGCACGCCAACATTCTAGTAGCACTCGCGTTTGCCACGGCAATGTTGCAAGGCTGCAACCAGCCGGCAGACAGCGCGGCAAAGGTTCAGGCCGACGTTGCAAAGGCGGAAGCCGACGGCCAGAAGAAGATAATCGACGCGCAAGCCAAGCTCGACCAGGTTGTCGCGCAAAACAACAAGAATCTGGTCGGCACGCAGGCGGACGCGCAAAAGGATGCGAGCACCAACCCGAATGCGCCACCGCCGGACGCCAACGCCGATATCGCCAAGGCGCGCAGCGACGCCGAAGTCAAGGTCGCCGATGCGCAATACGACGTGGAGAAAGCCAAGGCCGAAGCAGCCAAGCAGGTTGCGGACGCGCGTTGTGAATCGCAGTCCGGTGATGCCAACAAGCAATGCCTGGCAAGCGCAAAAGCGGACTACGATGCGGCGGTCGCAGCGGCCAAGGCCAAGAACGATACGGTGCACGCGGCTCACTGAGTCCGGACCGGACGAAACAGCGGAGACGTTCGCGGGCCGCGCAGGTGGCCCGCTTGCGCACGAAGAGTTTCAACAAGACCAACGAGGATATTCTCATGCGCGTATTAGCAGTGCTGACACTGGTAACTCTTGCCGCCGCGGGTAGCGGCTGCACGGAAAGCGTAAAGCCATCCGGACCGCAGACGTTCACCTACGATTGCTCGGGCCTTGGCAAAGGCTGGGGCGACTGCAACGAAAAAGCGGATGCGCAGTGCGGCGCCCACAATTACACGGTCGTGTCGCAGAAAGGCGACGCGGAGGGCAAGAGTTCGAGTGGCAATACCGAGATGAGGCGCACTCTGGTGGTCACCTGCAAGCACTGAGTTGCTGGTCTGACCTGTTCTCTATGCTTTCTACACGTCAAATCCTGAAGCAGGATCCGGGCAGGTTCCACCTGTGTCCGGATCCAGCGGCGGCTCGCCAAGCCGGTTCGGCAACGACGGAACATCGGAAGGGATCAACAAACGCGCCCCCGCGGCGGGGTTTCGCGGATGTGGGTTCACTTAACATCGGTAGAGTCACAATCGTCGCCGCGTAGAATCCTCTGCGTCGGTCGGATTAAAAAAGGGGACACCATGACCAACCTCCCGCGTTTGCGCGCTGCGCTGCTGACGGCAGCTCTGCCGACTCTTTTCCTGGGTGTCTGCTGCCAATCCCTTTACGCGGCGGATCGAATGGAACGCGGACAATGGGAGTTCTCGATGACCACGGATGGCTCGACGCGAACCATGACCCAGTGTGTAACTGCCGACAAGGCCAGTGAAGTCAACGGAGATACCCAGTCGGCGCGGTCGAACGCCGAGAAGCATTCCAATGGGCAGTGCAAGATCAAATCCTTCGAGGTCGCCGGTGACAAGGTCTCGTATTCACTGGCCTGCGGCGCCAGGCAAATCGACAGCGTTACGACATTCCACGGGGATTCCTCCGAGGGCACTTTGGTCACGACCAGCGACGGCAATTCGGTTACGACACAGGTAAGGGCCAGGCGGCTCGGCGCTTGCCCGTAGTGAACGGATTGGACATCGAGGCTCACGATCGATTTCCCGGAGCGGGTTGACCACGAAGACAGCGCAATGGGGCGAGGCGTCCGGCAAGAACGCGCAAGCCTCGCAACTCGAACCGGCACTTATAGCTGTGGCGATGGCGTTCATCGGCCTGATCATCGCTCCGGTCGCACATTCGTACACGAAGGCGAAGTCATGGCCGCGGAAAAAAAGTCGCCCACGTTCGGCTGGTGCATCTATGGCTTGGGCGTGATGGCGCTCGGCGCAGTGTGCCTCGCGTTCGGCGACTTCCATCCGGGCCAGCCTGTGCCAAAGGACTTTCCCGCCCGCGCTGCGCTCGCGTACGCCGCAGCCCTGTTCATGCTCGTCGCCGGTGCGGCCGTCTTGTGGCGGCGGACGAAGGCCTGGGGCGCCGCGGCGCTCACCGTTTACTTCGCGCTGATTGTCGTCGTGCTGATGAACGGTCGCGTTCTACTCGGTCATTACGCCGAGTACGGACCGTACGAAAGCATTGCGATAGAACTCGCGATCGCCGCGGGGGCGCTGATCCTTTACGCCGCCAACGCCGATATCGACGCGGCCTTGGCGTCGCGCCTCACACACGTGGGCCAAGTGACGTTCGGAGTTTGCGCGCTTGTTTTTGGCGGAGCGCATTTTGTTTATATGAACCTGACCGCGCCGCTGGTCCCGAAATGGCTGCCGCCGTCGCAGGAATTCTGGGGGTATGCAACCGGCGTTGCCCATATTGCGGCCGGCGTAGCGATCCTGACGGGCGTGAAGGCCCGTCTCGCAGCAATTCTCCTGACCGTCATGTTCGCTTCTTTCACGCCGCTGGTGCATGTGCCCATGCTCCTGGCAGATCCCGCGAATCATTGGCTATGGAATGAGAACGCGGTGAACATCGCGCTGGTCGGCGCCGTCTGGGTCGTGGCGGACTCGCTGGCGTATTTGCAGGATGTTTCCCAGCGACAAAATGCTCCCTTGCGCTTGAGCACGCAGTAAATTCGCGGTAATTTGCCGGCACCGCGCGAACCACGCGCGCCGCAAGCCCGGGCAGCGCTTCATGAGCGACATCGGCGACCTCGCAACGAAGACCGTTGCGCTGATTCGGGCCTTGCGCGAGCGCGACGACAACACCGGTGGACATAGCGACCGCACCCGCGTCCTTGCGATCGAACTCGGCAAGGCCTGCCGGTTGTCCGCCGCCGATCTCGATACACTGAGTTTGGCCGCGCACCTGCACGATGTCGGCAAGATCGGCATACCCGACAACGTGCTGCTCAAGCCGGGCCGCCTCGACGACGAGGAATTGCAGGTGATGCGCACGCATCCGCAGCGCGGCCACGACATTCTCGTCTCGATTCCCGATCCGCAGGTTGCCGCCGTGGCCCATGTCGTGCTCCATCATCACGAGGGCTTCGACGGCAACGGTTATCCAAACCGTCTGAGCGGCGAACAGATTCCGCCGATGTCGCGCATCGTCGCCATCGCCGACAGCTACGACGCCATGGCCACCGTGCGCCCGTATCACAAGCCGCGCACGCACGCAGAGATCATGAAGCTGATGTTCGATCAACAGCCCGGAAAGTACGATCCGTACTTCGAACTGCTGTTCGCGGGCGTCGCCGAACACAGCCCGTACCGGGCTGCGGCCGGCTGATCGAACGAGCCTACATCATCAACGCAGGTCTGGTAGTCCATGGACAAGACTCAGCTAGGTGTGGTGCGCGGCATGGGCCTGGCGATGCTGACGGCTGTTGCCGCTTTCGCATTCTCGACGGCGTATGTCGCGCGTGTGTGGGGTGTCGGATCCGAGCTTGTCTCGCGCGTCACGCTCGCGGCATGGTCGCTCGTGCCGCCGGCGTTCGCGCTGTTCGTCTGCATCGCTCGCCTGGCAAAACACCGCTTCTTCACCCCCGAGGACATACACGGGAGCGGGCTGACCGGCGGCACCGACAAGGCGAAATTGCTTCAGGCATTGCTCCAAAACACTTTGGAGCAGTCCTGCCTTGCACTGCCGGTATACATCGCGACTTCGATCGTTGCGCCTGCTGCGCTGCTCCCGGTGGTTCCCGCTGCCGCAGTAATGTTCCTCGTCGGGCGCTTGTTCTTTTTCGCAGGCTATGCGAACGGCGCGCCTGCGAGGGCATTCGGTTTTGGCCTGACTTTCTACCCGACTGTACTGCTGTTGTTCTTGCTTGTGGCTCTCGGTGTATGGAAGGCAGTATCGTGACGGCGATTTTCGGCTTTGCCCGGAAGCTTGGGAAAAGTATACTAAATCAGCTCCTTGGGGCGCTGCCAGGTTTCTGTAGGCAGCGCGCGTGCAGGAGGACCCCCTTGTCACTCCCGCAACAGCAAGCGGTGCGGCGACGAGGCGCTGCAAAGGTCACTCGCTGAGCTCGCATGCCTTAGGACTAGTCAATACGCAGGCTTTGTTCCATCGCATAGCACTGATCCCAGATATATACGTCGAACGCCGCTAGCTTGCGCGACCATTTGGGCGTGACTGTATTTACGCACTGAGCCGCGACGCGATCGATGTAGTTGTCGTAGCCAGCCCAGGGGTTTGCCGCGTCCAGCGGGTTGAGGCCCACACTAGGCTTGGTGGCGGCTAGCGCGGCAGCCGCCGCCTGTTTGATGTCACGGTTGAATTCGGCCTGCAGGTCGACGTCCGCATGCGTTCCGGTGCGCGTGACGTGGCCGCTGACCAGCGTATCCCAATCGAGCTTCCGGATTTCTTCGACTTGCTCGAAATGTCCGGGTACGTCATGAGCAACCGCAAACCGGCGCCACGGCATCCAGCCTGGGAAAACCAGATCGACGACCATGAGCACGCGTTGCGCCGGCGCATAGATGAAGATATTGCCCGGCTCGTGTCCGTCGCCGTGATAGGACAGTTCGAGCAACTGGTTTCCGACGCGCAGTGTGTACTTGTCCCCAAACGTAACGGTCGGCAGGGGGCGGTTCGGATCAGCCGCGCGCTTCAGCAGTCGCAGGGTTTCTTCCTGGGCGACTATCACGGGATTGCCACCAAGCCCCTTGGTGCCGCCGATATGGTCGATGTGAGAGTGGCTGTAGATCACATGCGTGATCGGCTTGTCACTCACCTCCGCTATTGCCTGCGGAATATGCGCGGAGTAGTTGGGCGGGGTATCGACGACGACCACGCCGCTGTCGTAAACGAGAAACATCGACTGGTACACGTTGTCGGTGATCATGTACAGACCGCTGCCGAGGTCCTGCAAGCGATAGCCTTTTGCTGGGTCGATGGCGGGCCCTTGGGCTGAAGCTGGGACGTCGATGTACTTGCCAATCCTCTCGCCGATCGGCGCGATGGACGGCATGTTCGGGTATGGCTCTCCCGCAACACCCTGCGCGCTTTGGGTTTCGTGCTTTGCGGCGAGGACCGAGGGTGCAAGTGTGCAAATGACGGCGATGGTCAATGCCAACATGAAGGCATGAACAACTCGCTTATGACGCGTAGGGGAGCTCGACCAGGAAATAGTGATTGAATCGGATTGGCTGAACATGAAGTCCTCCTGTATGCGTGGTGCGTGCATGTGGGTGCCTGAGAACGTGCCATTGGACTGGGACACGGGCGCGCGCCCGTGTCCCCGCTCCTTCGATCAACGCAGTGACTTGAACCCGTCGCGCAACTCTGCTGCGAAGAGCTGCGGCTGTTCCCATGCTGCGAAGTGCCCGCCCTTGTCGAGCTTGTGGTAATAGACCAGCTTCGGATACGCCTGCTCCGCCCAACTCCTCGGGACTTGATAGACCTCGTCGGGAAAGGCGCTTACCGCAACTGGGATGGCGACGTGTTTCGGTGCAAAGAAAGCGAACTTGTTTTCCCAATAAATGCGCGCCGAAGAGACTGTAGTGTTCGTCAGCCAGTACAGCGTAACGTTGTCGAGTACGTCGTCTCGCGTGAGCCCTTCACGCTGACCGGAAAAGACGCGCGCGATGAGCTCATAACTGCGCGCATCGTGGTCGAGCAGCCAGGCGGCAAGCCCGACCGGCGAGTCCGCTATCCCGTAAATCGTCTGCGGACGGCTGGCCATCTCCTGGGCGTAGCCCACCCCGTGCTTGTAGAAGAAGTCCAACTGCTCGCACGCGTGCCGTTCGTCGACCGAGAGATCGGGTGGCAGCGGGCTGCCGGTCTGGAGCGCCTTATCGATCTCTGGCGGAACCGCAAAAACCCAGTTGAGGTGAATGCCGAGCAATTCCGCCGGTGCCTGCGTGGCCATCACATCCGAGACCATCGCACCCCAGTCGCCACCTTGTGCCGCAAATCGCATGTAGCCGAGGCGCTTCATCAGCGTGGTCCAGGCGCGAGCGATGCGGGGAGGGTCCCAGCCGGTCGTGGTCGGCTTGCCAGAAAACCCGAAGCCCGGCAGCGACGGAATCACGAGATCGAACGCGTCTGAGGCGCTCCCGCCATGCGCCGTTGGATTCGTCAGCGGATCGATGATCTTCAGCAGCTCTATGATCGAGCCGGGCCACCCGTGCGTGACGATGAGCGGCAACGCGTCCTTGTGTTTCGAGCGAACGTGGATGAAATGAATGTCCAGCCCATCTATTTCAGTGATGTATTGCGGCAGGGCGTTCAGTCTCGCCTCCACTTTGCGCCAGTCGTAATCGGTGGACCAATAACGCGCGAGCGCCTGAATCGTCGCGAGCTGCACGCCTTGCGACGCATCCGCAACAGGCTCCTTTTCGGGCCATTGCGTGGCGACGATGCGCCGGCGAAGATCATCGAGCTTGGCCTGGGGCACGTCGATGGTGAAGGTACGGATCGAGGGATCTTTCGTCGCCTGCCGCGTAGCGGAGGTTGCGGCGGCAACGGGTGCGTTTGCAAGGGAGGTTGTCATGGTCATTCCTTAGTGGGAAAGATGAACAGCAATCGGCTGACCGAGAGCGCGACTACCGAACGGGCAAGCAAGTCGGGCCGGGTCAGGGGCGAGGACAGAGCCGCCCCCAAAGGTTCGACTTCGCGAATGCACGAGCTGGTCGCATCTCGACGGTGCTGCGATTTCTCGAAAGTCATAGTCGGATCCTGCGTTTCGAGGGAAGAGGTCTGTGGCGTGCGCGTGGAATGCGCAAGGCGCAAGCGCGATGACACCAAAACGATGGATGCGATTCGATTGCACGATGGTGTCGGTCGATACTTTGGTAGATGGCGGCCGCGAGGCATGCATCTGAGCGGACAGCTATTTCCCCCTCGCATGACGAACGCTCCGGACCTGCTACCAAGGTATCGCCGATACCAACGTGCAATCGCGTCGCCGTTACATATCTGCTCTGATCTCCTCGTCGCATCCGGATCAATCGGACCAAACGCAACAGCGAGGGGCGCAGCGATGGGAAGTACAAAGAAGACCGCAATCGTTACCGGCGCCTCGCAGGGCATTGGAGCCGGAGTCGTCGAAGCGTTCCTCCAGCGCGGCTACAACGTCGTAGCGAACTCGCGCAGCATTACCAGGGCAAATCCGTTCCAGGCATCTCCGAATCTTGCACTTGTGGACGGCGACATTGGTGAGGCGGGCACGGCGGCGAAGATCGCGGACGCTGCCGAATCCCGATTCGGAAGCATTGATGTTCTCGTCAACAATGCCGGCATCTACTTCTCCAAGAACTTCGTCGATTACACAGTCGAAGATCTACGATCTCTGCTTGCAGTAAATATCGACGGCTTCCTATTCATCACCCAGCTCGTAGTCAGGCGGATGCTGGCGCAGAAGTCCGGCGGCAGCATCATCAACATCTCCTCGACTCTGGTCGATCAACCTGTCGCCGGAATAAACGTGTCGGTTCCGATGATCACCAAAGGAGGCCTCGAGGCCGTCACGCGCAGCTTGGCGATGGAGTATGTGCAGCAGGGCATACGAGTAAATGCCGTTGCGCCGGGCATCGTCGATACACCTATGCACAAGGATGACCCGAAGGATTTCCTCAGGACGCTGCAGCCGATGGGGCAGATCTCCGATGTCGAGGACATCGTCAACGCCATCATCTACCTCACGGCAGCCAAACAGGTCACCGGAGAAGTGTTGCACGTCGACGGCGGGGCGCACGCGGGCAAATGGTGACCCCGGATGGCGCGCGGCCGCCCAGCGCCGAACAGCGATTGAAGGAACTTGGCATCGCCTTGCCGGCGCCGCCGCAGCCGTTCGGGACGTACGTGGAAGCCGTGCAAACCGGCAACCTGCTCTTCCTGACCGGCATGCTTCCCACGGAAGGTCGCAGTGCCAAATTCACCGGGCGCGTCGGAGCGGAGCTCGACACCGACGGCGGAAGGAAGGCAGCTCGGCTCGCTGCAACGAACGCCCTCGCAGTAGCCCGAGAGCATCTCGGATCACTCGACAAGGTGACACGCATCGTCCGCATTGGCGTCATGGTGGCCACTTCAGGCGATCGTCACGATCATCCGAAGGTCGCGGATGGTGCTTCGGAGTTGCTGCAAGACGTCTTTGGAAAAGAGAAGAATCCTTGCCGCCTCGTCTTTGGCGTCGCAAGCCTTCCGCTCGGCACGCCGGTCGAGCTGGAATTGATCTTCGAGGTGTCTGGATGACGTCTGCGACCTGGAATCGGAATCGACTCACGGCGAAACTCGGGATCGAGTATCCGATCATCCAGGGCCCGCTCGGCGGATTGGCATCGCAGCGGCTGACGGCGGCTGTCTCCAATCTTGGTGGACCTGGACAGTGCCGTGTCGGGCGAACTGTCGGCCGTGAATCACACGGCGGATCTGGACATCGAATCGAGCAGCGAGAGTAACGCCAAGCCGTCAGGCGACGTGTGCGGTACCCGCTTCGCCACGCCAGATCGGGAGAGAAAACGAGAATGTCACGCCCGGACCGTCATTCGGGGTCGCCCATAGGCAACCATCATGCCTTTCGATGATGGAGCGGCTGACGGACAAGCCGATCCCCATGCCCTTGCTCTTGGTCGTATAGAACGCTTCAAAGAGCCTCTCCATATCGGCCGGATCGAAACCCACTCCCGTATCCTGCACAGCGACCCGTACGCAATCGCCCTCATCAAACGCGGTACTGACCACGAGGTCACGGGGACGATCATCGACGCCGCTCATGGCGTCCGAGGCGTTCAGAAGCAAATTCAGGATTACCTGCTGAAGTTGGACGCGATCGCCCATTACGGGCGGAAGACCGTCGGCGAGCTCCGACCGCAGTACCACGTGGCTTCTTTGCAAGTCGCGCAGCAACAGCGCAATTACTTCTCGCGTAGCATCATTCAGATCGACCGCCTCGATTGATATTTCCTTCTTGCTGAAAACCGCCCGCAACCTTGAAATTACATCGGAAGCGCGGTTGCCGTCTCGAATCGTCCGCCGCGCGGTCTCACGCGCGCCGTCGATGTTCGGAGGATCGGCATCCAGCATCCGCAGGCAGGTGCTGGCGTTGGTCATAATGCCTGAGAGCGGCTGATTTACTTCGTGCGCGATCGACGCCGTCAATACTCCCACTGTCGTGGCTCTCGCCACGTGTGCGAACTCTGAGCGCGCCCTACCGAGCGCTTCTTCTGCGAGTCGACGTTGCGTCACGTCTTGAACCGCTCCAATGTACTCCAGTCGACCATCTCGGTCTCGAGCCGCGTGAGCGACAAGGTGCAGGTATTTGACCGAGCGATCGGGCATCAGGAGCCGATGCTCGTACTCGAGATCGCTCCCGGTGCCTCGTGCCCGGTCGGTCATGTCATTCAACATCGGGATGTCTTCCGGATGAACTCGAGCACCGATCAGATCGAGCGTCACGGGCACACCCGGGTCAAACTCGAAAATGCGATAGAGCTGCTCTGACCACATGATTTCGTCTGTCGCGACGCGCCAGGAAAAGCTACCCGTCGCGCTGAGGCGCTGAGCTTCCGCCAGAAACGCTTCGCTGCGGCGCAACTCTTCCTGGGCACGTTTGCGTTCTGTCGTATCCATCATTGCGCCGATGAATTCACAGTCGCCTGATTCATTCATCAGGCAGTGACCAATGCCATGCGCGTACTTGATCACGCCGCCCGGAAGGAGGAGCCGGAACTCAGCTTCAAAGTCCCTTTTCTCTGCGATTGCCGTTGACCGAATCTGATCAAACCTGGAGCGATCTTCCGGATGCATGCGCTCGAGAAGCAAGCGATAAGAAGGTTTCGTTACTCTTGAATCAAGACCGAGAATGTCAAATGACTCATTCGACCAGAAATGTTCTCCGGTGCGGACGTTGAAATACCAACTCCCGGTGTTGCTGAGTCTCTGCGCTTCAGCCATATGAGCTTCGCTGCGCTCAACGAACAGCTTCTCCTCGGCCAACCGCGCCCTGGCCTCCGCCAGTTGCTTGTTACGCTGCTCCACTTCTTCAGTCCTGGTTCGAACTTGTGCTTCGAGACTTTCGGCGAATTCGCGCAATTCCATTTCCGCTTTCTCACGTGCGGCAATTTCCAATTTGAGGCTTTCAATCGACTCTACGGCTTGATATGCCGCCGATGCGAAACGACCCATGCTTTCGAGTAGCCTCAGGTCCTCGGCATCGAATTTTCGACGATCGCTGTGTGCGATCGCCCAAATCGTACCGACTGCTTTGCCCTCTACGTAAAAGGGTACAAGGAGTCCTTCGTCTGCAAGAGGCATCGCCATGCTCAAATACGGGTAACGCCGCTCCCAATGGGTAAACAGCATCGGAATATCGCGATCGAGCACGTCACCGCATGGGCCGAAATCGCGTGGCGTACCACCGCCGATGTGTGGCTGCCACGCGCCGGCAATTGCCGCCCAGTAGAACCTCTTTTGGTCTTTCGTCAGCAGACTCAGCCCGGCGGAATCGGCATCCAGGATCGCAAGGACTTTATCAGCCAGGGTTTGCAGAATGGTTTGCGGTGAATCGGCCAAGGCGCTCGCCAGCGCCACGAGCGCGCGATTCTCGTTGTCAAAATCGGGCGGACGCGAAGGACGACGACTCAACTCTGCCGTGCGCAGAATCGATTCAAGAGGCGCCGCCCCAGCCGGAATTGAAGCTTCGAGAGGGATGTCGATTTTCGATTCATCAGACGCGGTCATGTTCTCACCACCGCGCAACCGCCGCGGCCGCCTCAATCGCGTACGCCTACGGCGTGGGGTCCATATAGCCGCGATCCACTGAGCGATTCGAGCGGTCGATCAGTCGATCATATAGCCCTAATGTAGGTGACGCGAAACTAAATCTTCCGCAAACAAGAAATAACGTACAGGGCAGCGAAGTCGTTTCACCGATGCGTCTTGTGTGAGGTGTTCGACCTCGTGGATCGGCGAACCGTCGCAGAAACCGATGCGCAACGACAGGTTTCGCGCGCTAGCAGGTGAACCGGTCAAACGATATGTTCCAATCCGGTGCCTCGGCGGTCCGATCACTCCTGCGAATATACGCGGCTCTTTGCGCGGCCGCTATTACGCTTTTGTCACAAAGCCACATATGAAGTTTTAACATCAATGTAAGGAACTTGTAAGGTAAACGCATGCCGGACGGCATCACGTGCCTCGAGCCGGAACAGACTCTCGGGATGCGTGCCCGCGCGCCGGAAGTCTTGCTGTCATTGCCTGCGCGACTGGCGTGCATTCGTAACGGTTTTCACGCTGCGCGATGCCGTGGCCGTCCAGCCAGGGCATAGCCGACACCATCGTGCAATCGACCTGCCTGCCCCTATCTGGTGTGATGAATCTGAGTGCTTGATGGCATTCGGCGGTGGGATCACATCGCCATGCGCACGAAGTGAAAGACGACAAACCAGGTGGGCCTTACGCATCTCGACAGCGCAATGGGCACGTTTGCAACGCCGGCAGAAGGAGCAAGGTCAATGTTACGAACCCACCAGCCCGATCAAGCCGTCTTTAGATCCGTCTTGCCAGAAAATATCGAATGGAAGCCGTTCCCGGCCTTTCCGCCCTCGGTCCGCCTCGCTGTCGTCGTTGGTCAACCTTCAGAGCCAGGCGCATACGTAATCAGAGTCAAAGTGCCTTCCGGCGTGAAGCTGATGCCGCATCGGCATCCGGAAGACAGGATCTACACGGTCATGTCGGGCGTTTTCTACATCGGTCTGGGCGACCAGTTCGACGGAGACAAAGTTGAAGCATATCCACCCGGCAGCGTCATTGTGCTGCCCGGCAATACCTCCCACTTCCACTGGGCGAAATCCGGCGAGTACGTGACGCAGGTAACGGCGATTGGTCCGTTGGGGCTCGAGTATTTGGATCCGGCGGACGATCCGCGTGGACCTTCTGGATGAGGAAAGAAGGCTGCAAGATGCGATAAGGAATCGTCCTATCCTCCGAGGTCCCGGGACGCGGCCCAGACTTCATTCAACGCCCGTCACGTCAGCCTTTCGGCCTGGGTGGAAGGTGCAGCTTGGCGGCCATGGTCACCAAGTCGGCGAGCGAATGCGCCTTCATCTTTCGCATCACTCTGCCGCGATGTGCCTTCACCGTGATCTCGCTGATGTCGAGTTCTCCACCGACCTGTTTGTTCAATAGGCCGGAAACGACCAACTCCATGACCTCCCGCTCGCGACGAGTAAGTGTCTCGTAGCCGTCGCGGAGCGCCCGCAACTCCTGCGCGGCGACAAGCGCCACCCGGCTGCGCTCGAGGGCCTGCTGGATCGCGCTCAGCAGCACGTCGTCGCCGAAGGGTTTTGTCAGGAACTCGACGGCACCCGCCTTCATTGCGCGAACCGTCATCGGCACGTCCCCATAGCCTGTAATGAATATGATCGGCATGTCGATTCGATCAGCCGCGATCCGCTTCTGCAGATCCAGGCCATTGAGGTCTGGAAGGGACACATCAAGCACGAGGCAGCTCGGAACAGGAACTCGCGGGCGAGAGAGGAATTCCTGTGCGGACGCAAATGTCTCCGGCTTCCAGCCCGCAGTGCGGATCAGCAATTCCAGCGATTCGCGCACCGAAACGTCGTCGTCGACGACGAACACGGTTGGTGTGGTGTGCGACATGGATATCGACCTCGATTCATAGCCAGGTTCGCTTGTATTTGACCCAACGTGCAAGAACACGACAGATCTCTCAGTTCACTCGAAGTGCGGCATTGACGGCCTCAAGCAGAGCCGTGTCGCTGAACGGCTTGAACAAGCACGCCACGGCGCCCTGTTCGAGCAGGTGCGGACGGACGTTCTTGTCTTCATTGGCCGTGATGAAAACGATCGGAATCCTATGCCCACGGCGCACCAGTTCACGCTGCAGATCGGGTCCGGACATGCCCGGCATGGCGATGTCGAGGATCAGGCATCTGGTCCGGGCGACGTTATCGGAAGCGATGAACTCCTCTGCCGACGCGAACGCCGCGACCTCAAAACCCAACTGTTCCAGCAAGTCCGGTAGCGATTCGCGAATGGACTCGTCATCATCGACCACCGAAACGAGTGAGCGAGTGACCATCAAATTCTCCATCCACCGCCGCCTGCGCTCAGGCCACCGCAGGAGAATGCGCCACTATGCCGGCAAACTCCACGATACCTTGGTGTCGGTCCTCGGGTTTGCATCTTTGCACGCAGTCTGGCCAACAGCCCTTCGGTCGGTTCGGCCATCGCCGATAGCTCGCGCAGCCTGACCCGCGGCGCTCGACCCGCGCAGCGCTGACAGGATCATCGTTGCTTGAATCGAAGGCTGCCCGTTCGATCTCGACCACCAATACGTCGGTGCGCCCGGGCAGGAAAGCGGTCCCGGAGGCCATGCATGACTGAGAGAGGCCGCCTCGTCGCCGCGGCCCCACTATGTTACCTCGCCTCGTCTTGTCTTGGCCGACGATCTCTTTGCGAGCCGCTTCCGCTTCAAGTTACGGTCCAATAGTGCTTAATTTTGTAGCCACCGCGCACCTCGACGACGCGATTCGAAGGCGTATCATTGAAAGCGTTCGCACGTTGGTGCTGGCGAGTGCTGCGGGGAGAAATCGCTCCGATGCTGATGAAAGCCACCATCGTCCCGGAAGAACAGCATCTCATCCTCTCGAACCTGTCGCCGGGCCCTGCCCAGAAACGGCTGGCTTTCGCCGTCGTGCTCGGGATAGTGGCCGTCTTTGTCCTGATCACGGCCGGGCTGCTTTCGGGAATACAGACGAGCCGGGTCGATGCCTTCCTCCCGGCCTATTTGAGTGCGATGTTCGTATGCGACTCGATCACCGCGATCCTTCTGTTCGCCCAGTTCTCAATTCTGCGCTCGCGCGCGTCACTCGTGATCGCCAGCGGATATTTGTTCACGGCGCTTATCCTGATTCCGTATATCCTGACTTTTCCAGGCGTGTTTGTGCCCACCGGATTGTTTGGCGGCCTGCAGAGTTCCGCAACGATCTATGTTCTGTGGCACTGTGGTTTTCCGCTCTTCGTCATCGGCTACACCATTTCAAAGGATCGGGTCTCCAGCAAGCGACTTTGGAGCGGCACGTTGCGTGCGGCCATTTTCCGGAGTGTCACGTTGACAGCGCTTCTTGTCCTGGTAGCCGCGGTCGTTTGCATAGTCGGCGATCCGCTGTTGCCCCAGATAATGCTCGACCGCGAGCGCTTCGGCCCGCAGTGGCCGTACCTTGTGGGCGCGCCGATCGCGTCGCTGAGCATTTCCGCGCTGGCCGTGCTCTGGTTCCGGCAGCGCTCGATGCTCGACCTTTGGTTGATGGTCGTGATGTTTCTGTATTTTGTCGAAGTGCCACTTAGTTACTATCCTGCTCCGAGCCGCTTCAGCGGTGGCTGGTATGCCGTGCGAATCTTCGGCTTCCTGTCCAGCAGCCTCGTCCTGGTAGTTCTGCTGTACGAAATCGAAACGCTTTATGCCAGGCTGCTCGGCGCGGTCCTTGCCCAGCGGCGCGAACGCGAGGCGCGGCTGATGACCGGTGATGCGGTCGCGGCTTCGATTGCTCACGAGGTCAAACAGCCGCTGGCCGCGATGATAATGAGCGCCGATGCAGGTTTTCGCCTTCTCGATCGCTCGCAGCCCAATCTCGACAGGGCCAAGAGCGCTTTCAAGCGGATTGCCGCCGATGGCCACCGCGCGGCAGCCGTGATCGAAAGCACTCGCGCGAACTTCAGGAACGACGTCCGGACGAAGACTTCGCTCGACGTCAACGAACTCATCCGGGAAGCGCTTTCCCTGGAGCGTGGCGATCTGCAGAAGCACGGGATACTGGTCCAGGCCGAACCAAATGTGCAGTTGCCGATGATACGGGGAGATCGAATCCAGTTGCAGCAGGTGCTCCTCAACCTGATCACGAACGCCATTCACGCAATGGCTGACGAGGGCGAGCCGAGGATACTGCAGGTAAAATCCGAGGCGCGCGAAGGTGACGGCATAATCGTATCGGTTGCCGACACCGGTTCAGGAGTCATGCCGCACGATATCGATCGGATATTCAACCCGCTCTTCACGACCAAATCCGACGGCATGGGGCTGGGCCTGCCGATTTGCCGAGCGATCGTCGAGGCCCATAACGGCCGGTTATGGTTTGCCCCAAATAGTCCCCGAGGCGCCATATTCCAATTTTCCCTGCACGCCAACGATTCGATCTCTGCCGGTCCTTGATCGGAGAGGAGGGAGGACGCGGCTGAACTTCATCGTTCGCGCCCATCCATCGGGTGCGAATTGTCAGAGATTCGGAACAAAGCGCGCAAATTGAAATGAAGCCAGGTTCACCTTCCACCGATCGCTGGAAGTGAACCTGACACGTTTGTCCCACCAGTCGGGCCAGCGCACTGCCAGCCCGCTGCCAAGAACGCACTCTGACTCACTCTGACTTCCTGGCCTACCAGCGCGATGAAACCTTCGCGCTCACCTGGTCGGAAACTCGGTGAAGACGGAGTCGCGCTTCTGCGCCGCCGTGTGGCAAGCACTTCCACATTTGGCATCGTTTCCCTGCGGTGGCATGTCTTTCAAGGTGGCGGGCGTGAAGCTCTTGGACGCCGCGTCATACAGGAAGTAGCCGTATCCCCAGCCAGCGCTGTCCGCGAACCTCTTGCTGTCTTTCGCCATGACGTCGACGTCATGCTGGCTTGCTGGCACCGTCGGCTGCCCCGGGGACGCCTCGTTCTTTTTCGCGTTCCAATGGATCTTCACCATCTTCGCGCCATCCGGGAACGGCTTGCCGTTGTCGGGGATGCCGGCCTTGAAGGCCTCGATCATCGCCGGATTCCCGAGGATGGCAGCGAGCATCTCGCCGCTATGGCTGACAGAGATCACCTGCCAGGTTTCGTATCCCCTGAACTCGGACAAGGCGAGCCCGCCCGGTACTTTCGCGCTGTATTTGTCCTGGTCCGCGGAAAACGCAGCTCCGGAGGCGAGCACGGCGATCCCTATTGCAATACTGATACTGATCAGCATGTCTTTGCACTTCATTTTCGCAGCTCCTCATCGGTTGGTGAACACACGTGCAGCAGATGACGTACATGGCACGCGTCAATCCACGGCGGGCGCGACTTTTTCCCGCGCGGCGAAAAGCCCACCTTTCCAGCCTGTTGCAGCGAATGGCTTCGTGCAGCGCGCGTCGGGATGGGACCAGATGTGAGGAGCGCGGGCAATTGAACAAAGGTATCGATTGATACCAAGAGGCTCCAGGCGCGCTTGCGTGCGCGAGGCATTCGCACGGAGCGTTCTAACACCTTGGTATCGACCGACACTATCGTGCTATCGAATTGCCTTCACTTATCTGATGTCATCGCAGCGGTTTGTGCGGCGGCAGGTGATGGCCGCCGCGGGCCTGTCAATCCTTGAGGACAAGGCGATGAATTTCGCGGCACGCATCGGGGTGGCAGAGGCGATCTTCTTGGTGCTGCTGACGGCTTGCGGCAGCTCCACGACCGCGGTCGCGCCACCACCACCCGAAGTCACCACGGCAAGGGTGATTGAGAAACGCGTCAAGGACTGGGACGAATTCACCGGGAAGTTCCAGGCCATCGATACCATCGAGGTGCGGCCACGCGTCTCCGGCTACATCGACCAGGTCGCGTTTACCGAAGGCAAGATCGTCAAGCAGGGCGACCTATTGTTCCAGATCGATCCGCGCCCGTATCAGGCCGACCTCGACCATGCCAAGGCCAATCTGGCGCTAGCGCGGGCGCAACTGGACCTCGCCCAGATCGAGGCCAGCCGCATACAGAAGCTGACCGACACAGGGGCGGTGGCGCGCGACGAACTCGACCGGCGCGTGAGCACGCTCAACCAGCAGCGCGCAAACCTGGCCTCACAGCAGGCGACGCTCGACACGGCGACGCTCAACCTCGGGTTCACGCGCGTTACCGCGCCCATCGGCGGACGTGTCAGCCGCGCCGAAGTGACGCGCGGCAACCTCGTTAGTGGCGGCAACAATGGCGGCACGCTCCTCACGACGCTGGTCTCGATCGATCCGATCTATGTCTACTTCGAAGGCGACGAGAATACCTACCTGCGCTATGGCCAACTGGCACTCAAGGGCGAACGCCCGAGTTCGCGCGACACACGCAATCCGGTGCGAGTGGCACTTGCGAACGAGCAGACGGCTGCGCACGAGGGATATGTCGACTTCGTGGACAATGCGCTCAATCCACAAACCGGCACGATCCGCGCCCGCGCCGTGCTGGCGAACAAGGACGGCTTGTTTACTCCGGGGTTGTTTGCACGCGTGGAACTGGTCGGCAGCGCCGAGTACGACGCGATACTGATCGAAGATCGCGCGATCGGCACCGACCAGAACCAGAAGTTCGTGCTCGTCGTCGGACCGGACAACAAGACCGAATACCGCAAGGTCGTACTCGGCCGCATGAGAGACGGACTGCGTGCCGTGCGCGAAGGTCTCAAGCCCGGTGATGTAATCGTGGTGAACGGGCTGCAACGTGTGCGGCCTGGCATCGTCGTTGCGCCGAAGTTGCAGACCATGGGCGCGACCGATGTTGCGGCCGGAGCCGACGAGCCCGGAGCAAAGCCGGCTGCTTCTTCGGCGCAAACCGGCAACGGCAAGCCCACTGCGGCGAAAACGAATTGAGCCGGCACGAGTGAACATCTCCTCCTTTTTCATCGACCGCCCGATCTTCGCCACCGTGCTGGCGATCATCATCGTGGTCGCCGGGCTGGTGGCCTTGCCGAACCTGCCGATCAGCCAGTATCCCGAAGTCGTGCCACCCACGGTCGTC
>Ga0163162_10002050_pt1 | contig 18931 bp, 20 predicted proteins | sample S55metaG_FD_115310 | JGI IMG/M metagenome (GOLD analysis project Ga0163162, IMG submission 115310) | Switchgrass rhizosphere microbial communities from Kellogg Biological Station, Michigan, USA - S5-5 metaG | ecosystem: Host-associated > Plants > Roots > Rhizosphere > Soil | place: USA...
AGCATTAAAGGCCTCCTGTGAGAAATACATGCGCCTGACTTCAGGATATGATGCAACACAAAACTATTACGTAGGATTATGAAAAAAGAGAACATACAATTCCTTGAATTACATAAGCCCATTTACGATACCCTCGTAAAGGCAGGCTTCATTCAGAACCTTACCAATGAGGTAAGGCAGCGCTTTCTTAATATCATCCATGAGGAGTTCAGCCCCACATACCTGTGCTGCCTGCATTGCTCTGAAGATGTGCTTGCTATGGTAAGGTATGTGTATATCCAGTACCTCAAGAAATGCCCCCCGCAGGAGTTAAACCCAATTGCAGAAACTAAACCCCCAACCAAACCAAATGGCCGCGCCAAAAGAAAATAGATTCTGGATGCTTCGCAGTAAGCATGGAAGGGATAAGCTATTTAAAAGTCCTGAGCTTCTATTGGAAGCTGCTTATGAATACTTTGATTACTGCGATAAAAACCCACTTATTGAGATAGAATACAACGGAAAGGATGCAAAGAGGTGCCAATTGCCCAAAATGAGGGCATATACCTTAACAGGGCTTTGTATTCGCCTTCAGTGTAATTCTGCCTATTTCAGGAACTTTAAAGCCAACCTTGCGAAGAAAAAGGGCAAACAAACCAAACTCAATAAAGATTTTTCCTCAGTCATTACGCGTATAGAGGAAATTATCTACACCCAGAAGTTCGAAGGAGCAGCAGCGGGCTTCCTGAATGCCAATATTATTTCAAGGGATCTGGGACTGATTGACAAGGCTGAGGTGGAGCATTCCGGGGACTTTGATATCACACTTAAACTTTAAATAATGGGAAAGAAAAGCTTCTTAAAACTGAGATGGAAAAATGAGCTAAGAAGAGCATTAGAAACTGATGCCAGCTGCAATAAACCTTCAATGCGAAGACTCACTTCGAAACTAAGGAAGGGTAAAGAATACAGCTACAAGCGGTTTATAGCATCTTTTTCTGTTAACTCTTCTGCATCATTGGTTAACAGTTAATAAAAATACCATGCATAATTACATAAATCAGAAAGTACTTATAACCTGTAATGGATGGTTCTATGCACCTGACGGGTTGCAGTATAAGGTGGTATTTGGAACTTTAAAAGGAGTGCATGAAGCTAGCAAAACATTAGGGTTTATCCCCAATCGTTCTCACGCCAATTGGTTTATTGAAATAGGGAACATGACGATCATGGGTTGCCAGGTCATGTATATTATTCAAACCAATAATCCAAAACTTGGTGAAGTAATGGACTGGAAGCAGGAAGAAGGCAAATGCACTACGGTTGAATACAAAAGGCCTACCGCCATTTATAACGCTGATAACTACAGCTCAGTAATATGCAAGCACTGCGGTGCAGATAATTGCCCAAATAACAAGACCTGTATTAAATGCGATAAAGACCTTAATGCCTAAGATCAACTATACACGCCCCTTTGTCTATTCATATCAGAAAGCGATATTGGACAGCCCTGCGAGGTTCACCGTATGCGAAGCTGCAACCAAGGTAGGTAAGACAGCATCGCATATCATCTGGCTCTTTGAACAGGCTCTGAAGCTGAAGAAACCAAATCAAGCTGTATGGTGGACGGCCCCGGTATATGGACAGGCAGAGATAGCCTTCCATCGTATGAGGAACCAGATATCAGATGAAGCAGGAAGGAACTTCTTTAAGGTCAATGAGACCAAGTTAAAACTCACTCTCCCTACAGGTGGCATCATTCAATTTAAAAGCGCTGAGAAGCCTGACAATCTCTATGGGGATGATGTCTTTGCTTGTGTGTTTGATGAGTTTACCCGTGCCAGGGAGGAGGCTTGGTTCGCCCTTCGTTCTACACTCACTGCTACAGGAGGTAAGGTTAAGTTTATCGGGAATGCTAAAGGCACAAAGAACTGGGGGCATAGGCTTGGAATGAAAGCTAAGAACGGAGAGACTGATTGGCAGTACTTCAAGATAACAGCATACGATGCAGCCAAGGAAGGAATGATGACAAAGGATGGCAGACCGTTCCTTCAGGAGATAGAAGATGCAAAGAGAGATCTTCCTGAATCAGTATTCAAAGAACTGTACCTCGCTGAGCCTTCAGAGGATGGTAACAATCCATTCGGCTTGACATTCATCCAACAATGTACCTATCCACTTACTACCGGTCCCGCAGTGTGCTATGGTATAGACCTTGCAAAGAGCCATGACTATACTGTGATCATTGGGCTGGATAAGAATGGATGTGTGTGCGATTACAGAAGGTTTCAAAAAGACTGGCGCCAAACCACTACGGAAATACTGAACCTCCCACCTGCAGATATTGCTATTGATAGCACAGGCGTTGGAGATCCTATTGCTGAAGATATTGCAAGAGTGAGGCACGTGGAACTGTTTAAGTTCACCTCACTTACCAAGCAACAAATAATGGAAGGCCTGGCACTTGGCATTCAACAGCGTAAGATTACCTTTCCTGAAGGCCCTATAAAGGATGAGCTTGAGAACTTCGAGTTTGAATATACACGCTCCGGCGTTCGTTACTCTGCACCTGAAGGATTACACGATGATTGTGTATGTGCCCTTGCCCTGGCATGGCATAAATTCAAGAGCTCAGGCATCGGATATAAATACACGATTGTTTAACCTTTTCCACCAATAGTTAACAGATTAAAGCCTTACTATGGCTCACGATGCAGGCAATAAGGGCAAGGTCATTATTTGATATTGCGAAGAGTTTCTTCGCATCGCTCCAAGATTTTTCAGAAACAAAACGGCCTTTTTGCTATTTATAGGTATGAAGTGGGGCAACATATCAGTAGAGCGTTACCAATACATCTATGCTATTCATCAGTCAGATTACAGCGACTTTGATAAACTGTGCTTTGCTTTATGCGGGTTAACAGGTAAAACAGAAAGGCAGCTTAATAAGATCAGTCCGGGAAAGTTTGCGATATTATCGGCTCAGGCTGAAAGGTTATTCCAGAGCATGGAGCAACCTCCATCCAATAAGATTAACGGCCATCGCTTTATTCACCATGTTAAGCAGTCAACCCTTGGCCAGTATATCGAGGTAAACCACTTCGTAAAAGGAGGCACTGTTGAAAACCTGCACTATCTCGCAGCTTCAATATGCAGGCCTCAGTTCCCTTATAGCTTTATAAAGAAGCGATCACATTCTGAGAGAGCTCAGCACATCCTATCATTCCCATTCATACCAGTAGTAAATACAGTAGGGGTATTCCTTCAGTCAATGGAGGAGTTTAATAAATCTTATAGCGGCCTATTCGGGATTGATCCTGAAGACTCAGAGCAAGAAGAGCCACCGCCACATCCTTTCAATGATAAATATGGATGGCTGTATTCAGCCAAGAAGGTAGCAGAGTATGAAGGCATAACACTGGAGGCAGCATTCAACCTACCTACTCCCCGGGCCTTTAATGATCTGGCCTACCTAAAAGCGTTAGGTCAATATGAATCAGAGTTAAATAAGCAGGCACAAACAAATCCAAATGGGCTACAGTAAGATATCACAGAGGAAAAGGCAAGATGCTGCATTAGGTTTCATAGACCTGATGGGAGAGGATAAGCTTGACTATCGTGCGCCCCGCTTTACCGCTGTTGAAGATGCATTGTCTGCTGTTGCTGCCAACTTCATTCAGCAGGCTATCAATAACCTCAATGCTTCAGATAGGAATGCATCGGGTAAGCTGGAGGGATCTATTACACCTACTGAAATCATCAGGACCGTCAAGGGGATGAGCATCGACGTAATGATCAATGATTATTACAAGTTTATTGATAAGGGTGTAAAGGGCTGGCAGAGTGGAACACCCAACTCCCCATATTCCTTTAAGAAACCTGATGGTAGTAAGCATAAAGGCGAAAGAAGCCTCATGGTAGAAGCATTGAAAGGATGGCTTAAGAGTGAGTTAAGAAAGCGAAGCGGTGGGGAGAATGCTCATCCTATCTCACGCAGAGAGAAGCGCCGTAAGAAGATCACAGATGCCAAAACACAAACAGCGATAGTAGTGGCAGGGATTATCAGGAGAAAGGGATTAAAGAAAACCAACTTCTGGACAAAGGCAACCAATAGCATTCAGAAGGATTTGAAAGAGACTGTTGGCCAGGCTTTCAAAGTAGATATCATAAACTCAATTACCAATGGAAATTAGGAACGTACCTGTAGATAGAAGCTCCGCACACGGGGACCTGATAATAACCGCTTATGATGATAAGAGCATTAACCCTGTAACTTATCCCAACTATAAGTATATCCTTGATCTCTACAGGCCAGCAATAGATGCTCCTCCTCATTACCAAGCTACATTCGGCGGAACAGACAGTTATGTTCCAAGCATGGATGACGAGTTTCCTATTCCTTGGGATAGCTATACAGGAACGGGCTTCTCATATACCGCAGAGCTTGTAACCTCAGCAGTTAGTGGAAACTTCACGGTTCAGTTTAAGATAAATCCATACGAGACTCTGATGTCTGGCGTTACGATGCTGGCCGTCTTATTTCAGAATGGGGAAGTTATCGGTGTAAAAAAGTTCTTCGCTGGTGTGGGGTGTACTATTAACAGGACAATAGCAATAACCGCTGCCGATGAGTTTTATGCTACGGTTATTGTTTTAAATGCTGGGCCAGATCCAGATCTTCCTGCTACTGATAATCTTGGTAGTGCTTACATGAAGTTTGATGGTATGGCAACCCCTCCTGAGCTATTACTTCGCCTTAAATCTTTTCCTAATCCTGACAACAGCTGCGGACTTTTTAACATTGGAATGATCGCAAGGAACTATGTAGGTAACAGGTTTGATAAATCAGCCAATGGAATAGTAGCAAAGCAATTCGGTAACAATGAGTTTTTCTGTTATCTCCAAGCCTTTATGGGGGAAGAGTACGGAGATACTGAATATTTAAACCTTGTAGAGGATCAGCCACGCAAGTATTACAACCACTATAACGGCCGTCTGTTAAGCGGATATACTATCTTGGATGGCTATGCTGATAAGTTCGCTACCAATGCACCTGCATCCCGGTGGGTAAGACTTGATTCAAACTTATTCGTTCCATACTTTGCGAAGTCCGGCATCGCAATAACGCTGTCAATTACTGCTACTCTTTTGGATAGTAGCACATCCACTGTAACCTACGGATATACTCCAACTGCGGATAATCTGGTAATGTTTAACCTCTCTCCAGATGCTATTAATTTTCAGGCCTTGGGGTTAACAATTAATGAGACTGTAAAGAAATATACAGTTACGATTGGGGACCAGGAGATAGTGTTTAATCTGTACTGTGAGCCTAAATATACTCCCTATACTCTGCACTGGCTTAACAAGCTTGGAGGATATGACAGCTTCGATTTTGTAAAGAAGTCAGTCAAGACTTTAACGAGCATAGAAAAGAAGTCCTTTACCAAGCTGCAGTATGTAATGGATGCCAGTGGCTTCATTAGTAACTACTCCGATAGCGGTAAGGTTCTGAATGAAGGAGTGAGCGTTTACAATACTCAATGGAAGGAGAAACTAAAGCTGAACTCCGATAACATAAGTGAAGCTGAGTATGCATGGCTGGCTGAGCTTGTAACCTCTCCGCAGATCTTCATTGAGCAGGAGGATGTATTTGTACCGGTGATCATTACCCAAAGCGATTATGACTTTAAAAACGCTGTCAATGACAGGGTATTCAACCTGACTATAGACGTGGAATATGGAGATACCCAAAATGCACAATACAGATGATAGAGTTATTCATTGAAAATAAAAGGGTTGATGTTGGTAATGCAGAAAGCGCTTTGCTTACTTTCCAGATTGATGATGTGAAGAACTTTGGCAGCAAGGAAACTACTTTCAGCAAAACAATATATCTACCTGGTACCGCAAACAATAACGCTCTATTGGGTAACATCTTCGACGTTAAGAATGCCAACTTTTACAACCCTGCTGAAAAGAATATTGGTTACAACTTCAATGCGGCCAAGTCTGCTAACTGTATAATCTTTCAAGACAATATACAGGTGTTTAAAGGAGTGCTGAGATTGCTGGAGATAGTAATTGATAAGGAAAGGGTGGAATATGAGGTTGCTGTATTCGGTGAGCTGGGTGGCTTTGTTTCAGCAATAGGAAATGGCAAGCTGGAAGATCTTGACTTCAGCGCCTATGATCACGTGTATTCGTTAACAAATATTGTTAACTCATGGGATAACGCCGGAGGAAGTGGATATTATTATCCGCTGATTGATTATGGAGAAGCCTCTGTGGATAAGCATAATTGGCAGTTTCACACCTTCAGGCCAGCGCTGTATGTTAAGGAATACATTGATAAGATATTTGAGGTTGCGAAGTACCAATACTCGTGCGCACTTTTTAATACCTCGCGGTTTAAGAAGCTGATTATCCCCCACTCTGAAAAGGTGGCAGGTAAACAGCAAACAAGATACTTTGATTCTCACTTCGATACTGATCAAACATTCACTACTCAAAGGTTTACTGATGGTGAGGTTCACATGGATATCGAGCAGGTAATGAATGATATTACCACCGTCGATCATAAGACATTCTCTTTTACCTGGGCCTCAGCGAACGTGGCAAGAAAGAGGAGGATAGTAGGGGTTCACATTGATAATCCTTTCGCTGGATTCCCGAAGACTAAGTTCGCTTTGAATGATTCATTTGGCGGCACGGTAGTGGAGTTAGAAACGCATTACAGTGGCACACCTGCAGCATTCGATATTACTATTGAGGACAATAAGTCGTGGGGATCAGGAACGAATTTCAGCCTAACACTTGAATCGTTTTTCTGCAAAATCACACACATCGAGGCAATCATTGATCCTAATCCTGCTGGCAACATTCCTATGGCATTAGGCGATGATATGGTAATAAGCAGGACCATTCCTAAGAATACATTACAGAGGGATTTTTTCTCCTCTATTCTGAAGTTGTTTAACCTGTATGTTTATGAGGACAGATGGTCCAGTAAGAAGCTTATTATCTCTCCCTTTGTGGACTTCTATGATTTGAATCCAGCACATGCATTAGATTGGACATACAAGCTCAATAAGGATAAGCCTATACGATTAAAACCCCTCAGTGAGCTGAATGCCAGGTTCTATGATTTCAAGTTCAAGTCTGATAAAGATTATTGGAGTGAGTTGTATGAGAAAAGGTATGGCCAAGGTTATGGCTGTTGCCAGTATGATAGTGAGTTTGAATTTGCAAATGACAAGCAAGAAATACAACTGATCTTCTCAGGTACTCCTTTGGTTGGTTACGCAGGAGAGGATAAAGTCTATTCGACTATTTACAAGCGGACAGGTACAGATGTTTCTCCTGTTGAAGAAAGGATTGACAGTAACATCAGGATCCTGCAAACCAAGAAGATTACAGGTGTAAGCAGCTGGGATATTCTAAATAATGCGACCGTATTAGGGTCCTACACATCTTATCCTTATGCTGGCCACTTTGATGACCCTGATGCACCAGCCAATGATATACAGTTCGGAGTTCCAAAGGAACTGTTCTTCTCCCTGGCTGCCGGAGCTATCAATGTTAACCAGTTCAATGTGTACTGGAGCTCTTACATGGCTGAGATTACAGATAAGGACAGTAAGCTATTTACTGGATCATTCCGACTGAACGAGATGGACATATTTACCCTTGACTTTTCAAAGCTTGTTTATGTCGATGGGTGCCTGTTCCGGCTCAACAGGATAGAAGACTACAACGCAACCTACAGGGATGAGAGTAAGGTTGAATTATTAAAAGTTATAAACACAGTTTACTAATGGGAAACGATGTAGAAATAGGCGCGCGGTTATCCTTAGATACAGGCAAATCCTTCAACAACTTAAAGGAGTTGCAGGATTATATCAAGGAAACAAAGAAGGCGCTCACAGAGGCCAAGTATGGCACTGAGGAATATACTACTGCTCAGACCAACTTAGATCAAGCCACCAAGCTATTATCAGGAACTACTAAAGAACACAGCTCTCATTTCGGTGAACTGAAGGAGAAGATTGATAAGGTTTCGCCAGCTGCAGGTGAAGCAACTAAGGGGCTGGGAGGCTTCAACAATATGCTCAACATCATTAGGGCAAACCCCATCATTGCCATCCTTGCTATTCTGGCGGGCCTGGTAATAGGGTTGTTTGAGCACTTCAAAAAGATGGAGGCCGTAAGTGATAGCATGGGGAAAGCTTGGACGGTACTTAGCTCCATAATAGGAAAGTTCGTGGACTCTGTATTAACCCCTCTCATCAATGGCTTTGTCTGGTTAATGGATAAGGGTACTAAGGTTGTTTCATTCTTCGCTGATCTATTGGGCATACAGGATAGTAAAACAAGTGAGGAGGTTGGTAAGCTTGCTGAGGAGTTGGATAATCTGGAAGATGCAGAGAAGGCTTCCTCTATTGCAATCGCTGAATCTAATAGAAAATTACAGGAGGCAAGGGAAATAGCTTCTGATGCAAACATTCCTATTAAAGACAGGATAAAGGCATTACAGGAAGCCGCTAAGATAGAAGCAGAGGAATTGGGTAATGTGGTTGAGAGGAACAGAGAAATGTCTAAGATAAAGCTCCAATTGATTGCTGAAGAGATGGATGCCAGGGATGAGCTTATTGAGAAAATAAAAGAGGGAAGTCTGGAATCTTTGAAAGCTGCAAGAGCTGAACTCCTTGAAATGAAGAATGTGAATAAGGAGAAGATCTATGAGATTGATAAGATGATAGTGGCTGCTGAAGATGCAGGAGCACAGAGGGCGAAGATTGACAAAAAGACTAATACCCAAATCAGGTCCCTGGAGAATGAGGAGAAAGCTAAAATTAAAAAGGAAGGGGACGATCGTAAAAAGCAAGCTCAGGAAGATGAGAAAAAGCGCCTTCAGGATATGAGGGAGTTTCGTGTTCGCCTTACCAAGATGCAACAACAGGAGCAATTGGAAGCTATGAAGGATGGGGCTGAGAAGGATAAGCAGGTAGAGAAAAACAGGTATGCTGATGAATTACAGCAGCTGAAGATTGATATTGAGAGTAAAAAACTTACCAAGAAACAAGCCAATGCTCTTGAACAGGAAGCATTGAAGTTACACAAGGCCTCTCTCAAAAAGATCGAGGATAAATATGATGATGAAAAGAAAAAGAAAGAGTCTGAGTTTGAGAAAGAGCTGGCAGCCATTAAAGCCGATACCGCAATACTTGGCATAATGGATGCCCGTAAAAAAGAGCGTGCCCAACTGGAGAAAGCTTATGAGGATAAGAAGGCGCAAATCATAGAAAAGGAAAAGGATATCATTAAGCAAAAGCAGTTGCTTGAAGCTCTGGCCGCAAATCAAAAAGTAAAGAGGGACCAGTTAGAGAATAAATTTAAAGATGAGGATGATAAGCGCAGGCAGGATCTTGAGATAAGACAAATAACCTTTCAGCATAATAGGCTCTTAGCTGAGAAGCAACGCCACTTTAATCAGGAGCGTAAACTCCTTGACCAAAGAAAGAAGATGCTGGATGATGCCCGGAGGAAAGAAATAGAGGCCGCTGCGGGAGATGCTCTTAAGTTGGCAGAGATAGATCAGAAATACACAGAGCAATATTCACAGCTATCAGATGAAAGGCAGAAAACAGATGATGCAGAGAAAGCGGCCAAGGAGGCAAACATGGAAGGCCTGAGCAATGCACTTAAAACTTTCGCTGGAATTATCGGGGAGCATACAGCAGCAGGTAAAGCGATGGCCGTGGCTTCTGCAACGATAGATACTTATCAGGGAGCATCCAAGGCTCTCGCTGCGGGACCACCACCATGGAACTATATACAGGCAGCAGCAGTTATTGCTACAGGTCTGGCCAACGTGAAGAAGATATTATCTACTCAGGTACCCGGGAAGAGTTCAGGGGGTAGCGCTCCGTCAGCGCCTGCACCGGTAGTGCCTATGAAGCAAAACAGTTCAACAAGTCTTGACCAAAGAAGTATGCAGGCTATAGGTAACGCAACTACCCGCGCCTTTGTACTGGAATCAGATATCAGCAATAACCAGGAGCGGATTAGAAGATTAAACAGAGCTGCGAGAATTTAAAGGAAAGAATTATCTTGCCTCTCAAATTTTACAAACCATGAGCAAGCTATTCTATCTTATCGCAGTCGTTTTTATTGTCAGCTGTTCCAGCAAAGGAGATACACCAGCCACCGATAAACCCAAAAATACTGAGCTAAAGGAGCTAAAGAGTGAGCCAGTAAAAGCCGACAATAAGACTTTCTATACAACTGAAGACTCTCTTGCTGATAGCAAGGTTTCAGGTTATACAACTAAGCTGATAGATGGCAAGCATAATTACGGTGAATACACCCGGCTTACCTATTCCAATACTTTACAAAGTCTAAATGCCCAACGTGAAAAAGGTAAGAAGCAAATGGAGAAAGAAGAGGATATCAGTTTCAATCTTCAGACAATAAGGGAGCAAGGTGCAGGCGGAAAGATAAAGCTTGAGATTGGGCGGACAACCATAGGCTCAGCTAACCTTGATATGTTTACCATCCTCATTAAAGATGATCAGGAAAAGGAATTATACAGGCAAGCCTTAGGGTCATCCATTCCCGAAACACCCAACGGTGATAAGCTGTGGTGGAATATTGCTATCCATAGCATCCCTGCTAAAATACGTCCGCCATTCTACATCTATGTGGTAGATAAGATGTATGACAAGCCTTTTAAATTTTCTGTTACTCCAAAATAATAAAGGCAAAAATTCTTCTCCCTGCTATTTATTGGTATGGAGAAGCAGTTACCGACTTACCGCTTAGTCATTGATGACAGCCTCAAATCTGAGTTACAGGTTGATTATGTCGCTCTTGTAGATAAGCCGGCCATTGATAAAGACTTCCTGAAGTTTGGCAAGCAGCTAACCTTTGCAGCTAATGAAGATAAGCAGGAGTTGTTTGGTCCCGCAATGCTGGCCGATGTTCCTATTTACCGCAGGGATGATCAGTTAGGAGAATACAATGTAGTATTTGACGAGGCCACCATTTACGCCATCGCTCAGAAATTCTTTGAGAAAGGCTTCAATCAAAATTTCAACATCATGCATGACCCTAAGCAGAAATGCGAAGGGGTATTTGTATTCCAGTCTTATATCGTGGATAGCAAGCAGGGCCGTCCCGCTCCTGTAGGTTTCGAAGATGCTAAGGATGGCTCATGGTTCCTTGGTGTGAAAGTGAAGAACTCAGATATCTGGGAGAAGGTAAAGACTGGTGATGTAAAAGGATTTTCAGTTGAGGGAGTATTCAGTTATAAGAAAAAACCAATGGAGCCAGAACAGATACTGGAAGCCATTCAGAACCTGATATCTCAGCTCCCTGAAAATTTTTAATGGCAAAAAAATTTATAACTGCTATTTATTAGTATAAAAGCAACAGTTCATGGAAGGAAAGAAACTTGACCTTAAAGCAGTCTTCTCAAAAATTAAGCAGCTATTAGCTGATGCAGTATCTACAGATGCTCCTGCTGTGGAAACCACTACTGAATATGTTTTGGAAGACGGGACTAAGGTTACCGTCGATAAGCTGGAGACTGGAGGGAAGATGACTGTTAACGGTACTGCTATTGCTGATGGAGACCGTAAAATGCAGGACGGTACAATAGTAACTACTAAGGATGGTGACATTACCAACGTAGTAGCTCCTGCCAATGAAGATCCAAAGGATATCGATCCTGAAGAAATGAGGAAAAGGAAAGAGGCAGCTATGGCCGCAGCCACACAATTTGATGAAGCGACTCCAGAAGATAAGATGAGCAAACTTGGAGTTATGTGTAAGGCTCTTATGGAGTACTGCTTTGGCTGGGATATCAACCGAGTTAATCAGGAAGCATTAAAGAACCAGGCTATCCAAATTTATAAGGAAGCTGGCTTTTCAAAAGATACTATTCCTCAGCAATTCTCTGACAAGTTTGCTGAGATGAATACTAAGCTCGAAGCTTATGAGAAGAAGATGAATGCCCAGGCTGAGGAGTTGAAAAAATGCCAGGCACAAATGACAAAGCATCAGGAAGCCCTTAGCCAATTATTTGAAGTGGTTCAGAAGATGGCAACAGAGCCGGTTGAGAGCCCTGCTGATAAGAACACTAAGAATCAGTTCACTTCTCAGAAGGCAATTACCAAAGAAGAGAGATTAGAGGCAATTGCAGAGACTGTAAACAGTTTAAGGAAGGAAGCAAAAAAAGAAGCGTAATCAACGGACAACAGGCCGTTTACTAATAACTCATTTTTAAAAAGCTAAAATACCAAACAATGGCATTTGATTTAACAGCCCTTGAGAACTACACGAAGCAGAACGCCGACAAGCTCGTGACAAGATCATTATTCGGTGCAAAGACACAAATGGTAATTCAGAAGGCTGGAAACATCATGACAGGTGTTACATCTTCTGAGACTATTAATGTACTTGAAACAGATGCCGTGTTCCAGACTGGCGGAAGCTGTGGCTTCAATGGTTCAGGAACAACTACTATGACTCAGCGTGCCGTTACAGTCGGAGCTATCAAAGTACATGAAGCACTGTGCCCTAAAGAGCTGAAGAAAAAATATACACAGCTTGCGATGAAGGCTGGTAGCAACCCTGAAGATATTCCTTTTGAAGAGGAGTACACTTCCCTTAAAGCGGGTAAGATCGCTGAAGGAATGGAAGTAGGAATCTGGCAGGGAGATAAAACAAGTGGTAACCCACAGCTTAATAAGTTTGATGGATATATTAAGTTGATTGATGACTCAGGTGTGGCCATTAATGGTAACCCTACAGGCATCACTACCGGTACAGGCATCACTGCTGGAAATGCACTGGCAATTGTAAGAGGCATTAAAAATGCTCTTCCTGCACCTGTGAAGAATAAAAAGGATGTAAGAGTATGGTGCCCTGCTGACTTATTCGACCTTTTGGTGGATGCTTATGTTGATGCTAAGTACTTCATTTACGGTTCTGATCTAATCAGAGTTGAGGAAAGAGAATTCACAATCCCAGGCACTAACTACGTGGTTACTGCTGTAGATGGATTGAATGGAACTAACCGCCTCTTCGCAATGAGGGATTCAAATATGTACTTAGGTACTGACCTTCTGAATGAAGATGAGAAGTGGGAATTGTTCTATGCTAAGGAAGCAATGCAGGTTCGCTTCGTAGCAGAGTGGGTAACTGGCGTGAACGTGGCCTTCCCTAATGAGATCGTATCGTTCAAATTAGTTTAATTGATTGTAAACAAACCGGGGCGGGATAACAACCGCCCTTATTAAATAACCCTCTTATGCCAGGAATAATCGGAGGTATAGGAATATTACCAGCAATAATTATGGAAGGATGCTCACTTATACAAGACTATAACTTAGACTGCCGCGATTCAGTAGGTGGTCTTAAAGAAGTAAACTTTATTGAGCTTGCTAATATTGTTGAATATGAAGAAGCCAGTGGAGTTGTAACATCCATTACCAAAGCTTCAGGTAAGCGATTCTTTAAGTATGCTCTGGTTAAGAATACCGCAAACTTCGAAGATACTCTTACGGGCAACGAAGAGAACGGAACTCAGTATGCAGAACAGAAGCTTAACATCGTCCTTAACAGGATGCAGGCTAATACCCGCAATGAGATTATTCTTCTTGGAAAGAATCTCTTGGTAGCAGCTGTTGCGGATAAGAATAAAAAGAAGTGGCTATTGGGTATTGAAAACGGCCTTTCTCTTAAGACCAGTAAGGGACAATCAGGAACTAAGCCAGGAGACAGGAATGGATACGCTATCGAGTTTGATGGACAGGAGGAACTGCCAGCTTTTGAGATCAGCGATGAGTGTTATGAAACCCTGACCACTCCTGAGTAACAACATTAATTTTTACCTTTTATATAAACCCCTGTAATATGAAACGAATAACAATCTTCCGGCTTCTTTTAGCCTTTTTGATTGTTGTCTTTCTGTTCGGAGGCGCGACCTCTGCTTATCCACACAGCAAGGATTTTCACAAGACAGAATGCGTTAAAGCTATCAAGAAGGATGCTGCAAAGCTCTCTCCTGAGCTTTTCGCTGATGTTGCTATTGTGATAACAATTCCGGTTAACCATATCGGATTCTACAGCTATGTTTATAAGATGGAGATTGCCCCGGCAAGCATTTATATGCCGGTGGCTCATGCCCCTCCCTCACAATCGACAGCATAGCTAAGAAAGCACAAAAGAATTAAGTGATTAACCCTTCTCAAACGAGTAGGGTTTTTTATTTGGCAAAAAATGCTCTTTCTGCTATTTATTAATAAATGCAGCACTTCGCTTTAAATACTGATCCTACTATCCCTTCTTTCGTTTTTACACTAACTGAGAAGACCACACTGACAAATCCTAACTACAGGTTTGTCTTTTCTCACGTCACGCAAAAGCAGGAAGTAGAAGTTACCATCAGCGCTGCGGAAGATCTTTCTCTTTACCCTGAGCGCTTTAATGAATTTCCTATCGATGTCAATACTCTATTCGCTAATAAGGCATTAGGCCAATGGCATTACAGGGTATTTGAAACTGATGGTACTGTGAGTAATGAGGTGGAGAATGGAAAAATGAATCTGACCAAAACTAAGGATCCTGTATTCAAGGCCTACGAAACACAAACACCATTTAAAGCTTATGGAGGATAATAAAAATATAGTTTTCCTGAAGTTCGCGGACAGCAACATACCTGAGTTTAAGGAGATGAAGGGGAAGCAGTGGGTATTGTTCGGGGAGGATAATCTATATCCTGATTACCTGGTAAAGCTTTATAATAAATCTCCCAAGCACAATGCTATTATCAACGGGAAGATTACCTACATATTAGGAGGTGGCTTTTATAGCACAGTTGTATCTGATGAAGTAACCAAGGCCATTGAGCGTTTTAATAGCGCTGGAGAAAGCTTAAATGATATAGCAAAGAAATGTGCTATTGACTGCGAGCTCTTCGGGGGCTTTTATCTGAATATCATTCCTGACAGAATGGGCAATATAGCTGAGATATACCATCTTGACTATTCCCGTGTAAGGGCTAATGAGGATTGCTCCACCTTCTTTTATAAGAACAATTGGAGTAACGGCCGTGAGAATGCAAAGCATTACCCTGCTTTTAATAAGAACATTAAGAGGGCAAGCATATTCATGTATAAGCAATACAGGCCATCCCTGCGGACTTATTCCCTTCCCGGCTATATAGGAGCAATAAACTATATAGAAAGTGATATCGAGGTTAGTAAGCATACTTTTAATAATGCCAAAACAGGCTTTACACCTTCTAAGCTGATACAGCTATTCACCGGGGAGCCTTCACCTGAACAGCAAAGAGATACTACCAAAAGATTTGAAAACAAGTTCACCGGTGCAGATGGGTCTAAGATCATACTTGCCTACCATTCTGATGTAAACAGAAAGATATTAGTGGATGACCTGGGAACTTCAGATCTTACTAAAGAGGACTTTAAGGGAGTGGATGAGTTGATCACTCAGAACATCTTTGCCGGCCATGAGGTAACCACTCCAATTCTTTTTGGTATTCAGGAACCGGGGAAACTTGGAGCACGTAATGAGTTAAGGGTTGCTTACGAGATATTCCAAAATACCTATGCTGCAGCGAAGCAAAAGAACCTTGAGAAGGTTTTTAATTTCATTGCAAGCCTAAAGGGAATACAAACACCATTGTATATCCGTCCACTGGATCCTGTGGGAATTGATTTCTCTGATCAGTCTCTTATTGCAGCAGCTCCCCGCTCATGGGTCCTTGAGAAGATGGGTATTGATACTAATAAATATACCGATGCCCCAATAGGAAATAAAGGACTTACATCCCCTGCTCTTCGTGTTGAAGTGGGGAACAATAGCAATACCGACCAGAAGGATTCCACCAATGATAATATTAAGAATCTTACTGCTAAGCAGCATCAGCAGCTTACAAGGATCATTAGAGAGTTCACAAAGAAGAAGCTAACAAAGCAGGCCGCAAGCGTGTTATTAAAATCAGGCCTGGGATTAAATGATGAAGAGATATCGCAGGTATTAGGAATTGATGAGTTCTTTAAAGAATACAGCGAAGAAGATGTCGCTCAAATGTTCGAGGAGGTGGGAGACAAGCATGAGGACTTCCAGTTGGTTTACAGTAAGGAGGTTGCCTTCTTATCAGATAAGGAATGCTCTGACTTTGAAATGGATTACTTCTCCAGCCAGCTGCTTAAAGATAAAGAGCTTTTCAAAGAGGATGGAGGCCTGCTGTCTGTTATTAAGAAGTTGCCCGTTATTAAAATCCTATATACCTATGAAAAGAAACCGGGTGTGGCCGGCGCTGCCATCCTCCCTACCACACGTCCTTTTTGTGAGAAGCTTGTAACGCTGAGCCAAACCAAATATTTTTCACGTGCTGATATAGAAGCCATATCCGAGCGTGTAGGTTATTCTGTTTGGGACAGGAGGGGGGGATTTTGGAAGCATAAGAATGGAGACACTACTGCGTATTGCAGGCATATATGGAAAGCAAACATTGTTATTAAGAAATGAGCAAGAACCAACTCTTTATAGATGTACCCATGCTGAAGGAGAGAACAGCGATTCACGATAATATCGATGAGAAGCTGATATACCCTGAGATAAAAGCGGCTCAGGATATCTACATCCTCCCTCTGTTGGGTACTGCTTTATTTAATAAGATCAGGGAGGCCATGGCCAGCGATTCGCTGGATGGAGATTACAAGAAACTGGTAGATGATTACCTGATCGATGTGCTCTGTAATTATGTGATCGCTGAGCTTCCAATGGGGCTTACTTATCAATTCTGGAATAAAGGAGTTGTTACTAAGAAGGATGACAATACCAATACTCCTACACTGACTGAGCTATATGATATCTCAAATAAATATAGGAGAAGGGCTGAAGAATATGCACAGAGAGCAAGGCTTTATATCAGGCAGAATGCAGCAGAGAAGTTTCCTGAATTCCTGAACCCTGGCCAGGGGGTAGATACTGTTGTTCCTGAAAGACAGGGCTTCTTTAGTCCGATCTATTTGGGGGATGTAAGCCCTTATGGAAGGGATGAGTATAAGACTTATGAGAGCAAATACCAAGGCGACTTGCCACCAAGAATATGATAAAAAACGTAAGCAAAGCTAACGAGGCAAAGCTTAAGGCTTTCCTTGCTAAAAAGGTGAAGAAAAATGACATTAAACCAGGTACTGATAAGGTTAGAAAAGTTGGCGCTAAGTCACAAGCAGCTTAAGCACTTCTTCTTTGGAGATATAACCGAATGGTTAGAGAACAAGGATAATAAGTACCCCAGCTGCTTTGTTGAGCTTAACGATAGCCAGATCAGCAAGACTGATCACATGACCAAATACAATTTCAGTATATGGTTTTGTGATCTGCTGAATGTAAGTAAGGATGCCCGGAGCAATGAGCTTGAATTACTAAGCGACCTCACATCTATAGCGGAGGATTATATCGCAATGCTCAACTTTTATCTATATCAGGATGAATGGACAATTGATGAGGAGTATAAAGTTCAGTATTTCAAAGAGGAGCTTACTGATATAGTAGTCGCTGTAAAGATCGACCTGCAGATTGGGGTAGAGTTCACAGCTGACAGATGCAGAGTGCCAGCAACCGGCTTAGTCTTCGTTCCTCAAGGACCAGGTTCAGGAGCAAACTATCAGGTAGTGAATTTCATTAATAACTACGTGTATGAAGGGCAAGGAACAGAAGGAACTCAGCTGTCAGTACAATCACTGGCCGGCAAGGAAATATTAATGCTGTGGAAGGGGGATAAGCTCCTGAAGCAAGTTGAGAGTAACCCGGGTGTAAATGAATTCTCTTTAGTCGGGCCATTGTTCACATTTGGAACCGACATAGAGCAAGAACAAGTATTGCAAATTTTATTTCAAACAACATAATGATGAGAAAATTAATTTTATTTCTATGCTTGCTGGCTTCAATAGGAAGCAGCGCCCAATTAAATGACAGTAATAAATACTACCTGAGCCGGGATTATGGCTGGCAGTATAAAAGGCTGAAGGTGGATAGCGTATTGATGCTGCCTAATGGCGTGGTGATCAACAGGAGTTATTCCTTTCCTTCTACAGCTCCTTTTAATCCCATTGCAGGAACTGGCATTGACTTATCTGGAGTCTATCCGAACATTACTATTACCAACAGTCTTCCTTATAACGGAATAACAGGAAGCGATGTAACTACCGCCCTTGGCTTCACTCCATACAATGCTACTAACCCAAGCGGTTATATAAATGGTATTACTGGGCCCATGGTTACAACAGCGCTCGGATATACTCCTTATAACTCAACCAATCCTTCCGGATATATTTCAGGCATTAATAGTTCTGATGTTACCACGGCCCTGGGTTATACTCCTTTGAATAAAGCTGGGGATGCAATGACAGGATATCTAAGCCTGAATGCAAATCCTACAAGCGCTCTCCATGCAGCTACAAAGGATTATGTAGATAATCTGATCACTGGTATTAATTGGAAGAATGCAGTGAGAGCAGCTACAACTGCTAATATTACTTTAAGCGGAACTCAAACTATTGATGGAGTAAGCTGCGGAGTTGGTGTAAGGGTATTGATAAAGAACCAGACTGCAGCTGCGGGTAATGGCATTTATATTGTCAGCTCAGGTATATGGTCCCGCGCACTCGATGCGGATACTGGAGACGAGATAGAAGGCGCAGCGGTCTATATAACCAATGGCACTTCTAATGGCCGTACCCAGTGGGTAAACTCAAATACTTCCACACCAACAATAGGAACGGATGATATTACTTTCTCTCAAATAGCAGGTGCAGGAACTTATACGAATGGCACTTACTTAAGTCTCTCCGGGAATGTTTTTGATGTTAACTGGGGAGCAGCAAGCACAAGCAATTTAACGGAGGGTTCA
>Ga0163162_10002052_pt1 | contig 18913 bp, 13 predicted proteins | sample S55metaG_FD_115310 | JGI IMG/M metagenome (GOLD analysis project Ga0163162, IMG submission 115310) | Switchgrass rhizosphere microbial communities from Kellogg Biological Station, Michigan, USA - S5-5 metaG | ecosystem: Host-associated > Plants > Roots > Rhizosphere > Soil | place: USA...
GGTTAATGATAATGCTATAAATGCGGATATAACAACCGATATCGCAATCGTAATTGCAAATTGCTGGTATAATCGGCCTACGATGCCTGGAATGAAACCTACCGGAACGAATACTGCAGCCAAAATAAGCGCGATAGCCACTACAGGTGCTGAAATATCTTTCATGGCCTGGTAAGTAGCCTCCTTGGCCGACATGCCTTTCTCGTCAATATAATGCTGCACAGCCTCCACAACAATAATCGCGTCATCCACCACAATACCAATAGCCAGCACGAAGCCGAACATGGTTAGCGTGTTAATGGTAAAGCCTAATGGAATAAAGAAACAGAAAGTACCGAAAATTGACACAGGAATAGCAAGTACCGGGATAAGCGTAGATCGCCAGTTCTGCAAAAACAGGAATACCACAACGGCTACCAAAGCCAGCGTTTTTAAGAGTGTGCCTATCACGTCCTGCATGGAAACTTTTACCACGGTAACCGATTCAAAAGGCACGCTGTATTCAACATCGGATGGGAAAGTTTGGCGGAGCTTGGCTAATTCGTCATAAATACCCTGGGCTGTTTTAAGGGCGTTCCTGCCCGGCGCCTGGTAAATCTGCAGGTATGATGCCCGTTTGCCATCCACAAATGAATTGCTCGCAAAAGTAAACTTGCCCAGTTCAACCCTTGCCACATCTTTCAGGTAAACCAATTCGCCGGTTGCTGGAACGGATTTCACAATGATATTTTCAAACTCCGAAGCCTTACTTAAGCGCCCGTTAACCAAAATCCCTAATTCGTAAGTTTGGCTTGGCGACTGCGGTGGCACACCAGCGGTACCCGCTGCTACCTGCACGTTTTGTGCAGTAAGCGCGCTAATAACATCCGTGGGCGTTAATTTATACGATGCCATTTTATCCGGGTTCATCCAGATGCGCATACTGAAATCATCGGTAAACCGGTTAATACTACCTACCCCCGGCACGCGAAGTAAGGCGTCCTGGATAAATATATTGGTGTAATTGTCCAAAAAAGTAACATTGTGGGTTCCCTTTGGCGCGTAAATAGCCACCATCATCAGCATACTCGGGTTAAGCGCGCGAACGGTTAATCCCAGCCTGCTTACTACCGCTGGCAACAGGGGCGTGGCAATACTAACCCTATTTTGCACATCCAGCGCCGCAACGTCAATATCAGTGCCTATCTGGAAGGTAACATTCATCTGCATCAGCCCGTTATTGGTGCTGTTGCTTTGCATATACTCCATACCGGGCGTGCCGTTCACCTGCTCTTCAATGGGAGTAGCTACCGTTTGTTCCACGGTTTGAGCATCCGCGCCTGTAAACTGACCGTTAATTTGAACAATAGGAGGGGTAATATCGGGATATTGGTCAATCGGTAACAGCAGTATGCATACCGTACCGGTAATTACCAATACAATAGATATAACTATAGCAGTTACCGGTCTTTTTATAAAAGTATTAGCAATCATATTTATTCATCTAGGGTAGAAGCGGGCTTAATAATTACCGGAGCGGCTAACGCCCGCCTTTGCCTTGTGAAGGGCCGACTTTATTAGCCGTGGTTATTTGCGAACCATCATGCAGCGACTGCACCCCGTCAATAATTACCCGGTCACCTTCTTTAATTCCGCTTTTTATGATCACATTAGGGCCAATTGTTTGCCCCACCTGCACCTTTTTTTGAACCGCAACAAGCTTGGGCCGTTTATCTGACGCGCCGGATTTAGCTTTTGGGTTATTAATAACACTGTCCTTTGCCACGAAAACGAAATATTCGCCCATTTGCTCAACAACGGCCTTGCCCGGTACCAGTAGCTGTGGGCCGTACTCCTGGTTATGTACACGCACAACGCAGCTCATGCCGGGCCTCAAAAAATATTTCGGGTTCGGAAATACAAGCCTTACGGTAATCGACCCGGTTTGGGCATCAACCGCACGATCGATAACCGATATCTTTCCGGTGTGCGGATAAAGCGAATTATCAGGTAATAATATGGTAAAAAGCGAGTCAGTGGCGTCGTGCTTATTGCTTTGCAACTGCTCAAAATGCGGCAATTGCTTTTCATTGATCACAAAATCCACCGCCATAGGGTTATCCGTCGAAATAGTATTTAAAACGGTTGTGCCCGTTGAAACCACGTTGCCAAGTTTTACCTGGCTAAGGCCGATGGTGCCGTCGAACGGTGCCGTTATAACCGCGTAATTTAAATTTGTTTTGGCCGATTTTACCGCTTCCTCAGAAGATTTTACCTGGCTCTTCGAGTTTTGAAGCGTTATGATGGCATGGTCATATTGCTGTTTCGCAACAGCGTTATATTTGTTTAGGTATTCGTACCGGTCAGCGTCTTCCTGTGCCTGTTTTAAAGTACCTTCGGCAACACGGAGATTAGCAACAGCCGCATCATAATTTGCCTGGTAAATCCGGCGGTCAATCTCATATAGTTTTTGTCCTTTTTTAACATGGCTGCCTTCCTTAAAATATATGGCGGTAATAGCGCCCTGTGCCTGGGGCAGCAAATTTACCTGGCTTAAAGCGTTTGTGGTAGACGGATATTGATCGTAATACAAAACCGGCTTTGCTTTTACATGATATAAATTAACAGGCACCTCGGGGCTAACAGGTGGCTGTTTCTTTTTACAGGCGGTAAAAACCAGGCTGCTTATAAAAATGGCACTTAATATTACTCTATTCATAGAGGGTTATGTATTTAGGTTTTAATAGGAAATATCGCCCATCGCTTTTTCCAAATCTATCTTGCTCGACAATACCTGGAACAACGCATTCAAATAGCTTATTTCTGATGTTATTAAATTCGATTCGGCGGTTATCACATTTAAATAAGGCACAATTCCCTGTTTATATTGCAGGTTTACCACAAAATAGGTGCGCCTGGCCATAGTTACATTTTTTTGGAGCAATTTAAGGTTATAAAAATTGCTTTTGTAGTTGGCTAAAGCCGAGGTGTATTCTGTATAAATTCGCGATTTAAGTTCCGTTTCGTCCCAGTCAAGCAATTGTTGCTGCAGCCTTGCCTTCCGCACATTATTAACTCGCGAAAAGCCGGTAAAAATAGGAACGCTGAACGATAAACCGATTGCTGAGCTTGGATAAGCGGTTTGTAAGATATCCGGCAGCCGGTTATTCTCGTAAGCCAGGTTATAATTAAAAAAAGCAGAAACAGTGGGCAGAAAGGCATGCTGGTAATAATTTACCAATTGAAATTGCAGGTCCTTCTGTGTTTTTATCTGTTTAAATTCAACGCGTTTCTCATATTGCAGCTGCCGGGTGGTGTCGAGGTTGATCGTCCTCATCATCTCCAGTGTATCAAAATTTACGTTAAATTGTTTCTCGGGAGGAAACCCCATCAATTGCTTTAGGGCCGCATATTGAGGCACAATGTTTTCATTTGCCTGCCGCAGTTGGGCTTTAGTGTTGTTTAAGGTAATGCTGGCTTCAAGGTAGTCGGTTTCGTCTACGATACCGCCTTTATATTGATGATAGGCATCGCGCAGGTTTTTACCCAAACGCGTGGTGTCTTCTTTCAAAACGCCAATTTGTTCGAGGTTAAGCAGTACATTATAAAATGATTTGGTGACGGCTGATACAAGAAATATTTTAGTGCTGTCAGTAATTTCTTCAGCCTGCCTTACATACAGGGGAGCGCTTTTGTAAGCGTACAAAAGGCTTGGATTAAAGATAGATTGCGAAACGTTTACTCCCGGAATAAAGGAATTGGAGTAACGTGAGGATGCGTTTGGAGAATTAGTGGTTGTACCCGTACCGGTGGAGCCGTTTATTGCGCTGTTATTTGCATTTGAGGACTGCAGCGTATGGATTAAATTACCTGATGCATTCACCTGCGGTAAAAAACCGGACAGATTTATAGCATTTGTTGTTTTAGCGATGTTTATATTTATTAACGACCGGTTTACAGCAGGCTGATGTAAAAGTGCGTAATCAATACATTGACGGAGTGTTAAATATTGGTTTGACCCAGTATCAAGTGCAGTGGTAAATATTGGCATCCCATTTTTGTTGGTATCGTTAGGGGCAACGGGAACCGGGATGCTCTTAGGGTTAGTAGTTTGGCCCGACGAAACCGTAGTTGATAAGCAACTTACAGCGAAAACGAGCAAAAAAACGCAAACCCGGTGCATCCCAAAAAAAATGTTCGTCATTTGTAATTATACGATTTATATTTTTTGTAAATATTGTTAAAAGGCATTTAAAAAAAGCTTTGCCTGCCGGTCATGTTTCTTAGAAAAGGATAGGACGTATTTTTTGGTAAAGATGGCAAAAACATATGTTAGCTAAGGTAACAATATTGTTAGCCGTGTTTAAACAACTAAAATTATAATTTATGTCATTCACCTGCAAAATAGCTGTTGATCTGTTAAAAGTATATCTTACTTCCCTGTAATCTGCTTTGCTCCGTCTGGTAACGTTGCTCAACAGTTAACCTTTTATGATTTCGACTAGAACATTTTTGACGTGGATCTTTCGCCTTCGTTATAACAGCAAGAATATAATGTTTATGGGGGTACGATGATGTTAACTAATAATATAAAAATTATATTATTTATTTAATTAAAAACTGCTTTTTATATTTGGAGCATACCTCCTCACAATGAAAAAAATCTTTATTATAGAAGATGATGCTGACATACTTGATTTGACCAGCTATTTATTAACCGAAGCCGGTCATACCGTCGTCTCGTCATTAACATTAAGGTCGGTTGGCTACATTAAGGAAGTCAATCCTGATTTGATTTTGCTTGATCACCGGCTTAAGGATGGGCTGGGGGATAAGTTATGCCTGGAAATAAAAAAGGATGAAGCTACCGCTCACATACCCGTTATCTTTGTTTCGGCTGATATAAATATTCATGAAATAGCTGAGAAAAGTTGCGCAGACGCCTATTTGAATAAGCCTTTTGATATTTACGACCTTATTGCAATAATTGAAGAGTTTTTGAAAAAATGACGCCCGAAAACTCATTTAACGAAGTAGCCCGATCTATTCCTCACTCGAAATCTTAACGATATCCCGGATATTGTTGTCGAGCAGATCGGTTGTAGTTTCTAATAGCAACAAGTACTCCCTATCAGCTTCATATCCGTTATCTTTTATTAAACTCATCAGCGCCATTATGGTACAAACCGGGCCGCGGACCTGATGGGATTGTATGGATGCTATTTCCATCAGTTTTTCACGCTGTGACAGTACTTTGGCCTCGTATGCCTTACGCCGGGTTATATCATTGGCGTTAAAAATCAGGCCCGTTATTTTTCCGCGTAAGTTTTTAGCCGGCGAAAAGTCAAATGACCACCAGGTAGTTTTGTTATCGAGGTAGCCTACTTCTCTTTCTATGGTATGCTTTTTTCCTGAAAATGCCCGGTCGCAACTTTCAGTTATTGTGCTGGCCGAAGACGGGTGCAGAAAATTGGTAATGTTTTCGCCAATGATTATCTTTTTCCCAAAAAGCTTTTTTATCAGCCGGGAAGCTGCCTTGTTACAATCAACAATATTCATTTTCAGATCAAGGATAATAAAATAACTATCGGTGCGATCAAATACTGCCCGGAACTTAAAAGAAAGTAATTTAATTTCAGCTTGAAGTCGTTTAATCACCTGCTGGTCCTTATCTGATTTTGATAATTGAGGAGTTTTCGCGATGATCCGCTGACGGAGCGTTCTATAATATTTGGCTCTTATATTGATAACGGGGGACATAGCATATATTTTTAGCGGATTTCCCATATCGGATTCTGCAGAAAAATTGTTAAATGATACTGGAAATCAAACGGACCGGCATTAGGGCAGCTTGAACTAAGATTTGGCGATAATAATTGATGGTTTATAAAGCTACAAAAAAATTTAATAACCGATATACTTAAATATAAGTTCAAATAGATTATTATCAGTCATCGCTTTTTCCCGCCGTGCAAAGGGATGAAAACGTCGCTTTTTCGGCAAACTGCAGGTTCTCTTTAATTGAATAAACTTCTTTATATTGCGTGACATTAATAATGTGGTTGAACGGTGGGTATTGTTGTAATTATTAAGGTTGTATCAAGCACGCTGCTCTATCGTTATAAACGGACTTCAATTTTAAATGGGAAAAACTGAAACTAACGAAACTGTGAATTCGCAGTTCCCGGTTGTTGGCATTGGCGCATCTGCCGGAGGGCTGAATGCGGTAAGGTCGTTTTTAAAGGCACTCCCTGCAAAATCGGGTATGGCGTTTGTATTCGTGCAGCACTTAAGCCCCGAGCATGAAAGTAACCTGGTGGAAATATTGCAGAAAGTAGCGCCTTTCCCGGTTCAAACAATTACGGATAATTTGCATTTGGAGCAGGACCACCTTTATATCATCCCGCAAAACAAAATTGTAACAGCTATAGATGGTGTGCTAAAACTGGCGCCGTTAGATCAGAAAAACGAAAAGGGTAAAACAATAGATTTGTTTTTTTCCTCGCTGGGGTTGGTACACCAAAGCTTTGCTGTGGGTATTGTTTTATCCGGGGCACTTACGGACGGAACAATGGGCCTGCAGGTGATAAAATCATACGGCGGGTTAACTTTCGCGCAGGATGAGGATTCAGCAGCGTTTGACAGTATGCCGAATAGTGCTGTTAGGGCAGGTGTTGTAGACTTTGTTTTACCGCCCGAAAAGATCGCCGAAAGGCTCATCAGTATTAACCACCCTTTTAACACCGATAACGTAAGTAAGGAAGCATCAAATACGGCCACGCCGAAGGACGAAGATATTTTTAAACAAATACTAACCGTGTTACGTGTACGCAGGGGGGTGGATTTTACCTATTATAAACAAAGTACCTTAAAACGCCGGATTATCCGCAGGATGGCACTCAGCAAAATTGAAAAGCCATCGGATTATATGAACTTTTTGCGTGAGAACAAGACCGAACAAGATGCTTTGTATAATGACATGCTGATATCAGTAACCAATTTTTTTCGCGATACGCAAAGTTTTGATGTTTTGTGTGGCACTATATTTCCTGAATTGCTCGCCAACAAATTAAATAATGAGCCACTAAGGATATGGATTGCCGGATGCGCAACGGGCGAAGAAGCTTACTCGATGGCTATATGCCTGCAGGAGCAGCTTGGCGATAAGGCTGCCGCCATAAAATTACAAATATTTGCTACGGATATTTCTGAAACAGCAATTGCAAAAGCCCGTATGGGCGTTTACCGGCAAACAGAGCTGCAGGGGCTTTCATCATCCCGGCTGCAGCAGTTTTTTACAAAACAGGATGGCAATTACCAGGTAAACAAGGTGATAAGGGATATGTGCGTGTTTGCCCATCATAATATACTTAAAGACCCGCCTTTTTCAAAGATCGACCTGGTAAGCTGCCGCAACGTTATGATTTACCTGGAGCCTGTTTTGCAGAAGAGGGCACTTACCACTTTCCATTATTCGTTAAATGAAGTAGGTTACCTGATGTTGGGTAAGTCGGAAACGATAGGCGTTAACACTGATATTTTTGAACCTTACAATAGTTCTGAAAAAATATATCGTAGAAAAGGGCCGGCTGGCCGGTTTATGAGCGCAAGTTCGGCCCACAGGGAGCGGACTTTTCGGGAGATTGATAAAAGCAGCCAAAGGGAAAGTTCAGATAAAGACGTTTTCAAATTGGCCGACGAGGCGATGCTTGTTAACTTTATGCCTCCGGCCGTTCTGGTTAACGAAAAATTTGATATCATACAGTTCCGCGGCGCTACAGAAAACTGGCTTATTCCGCCGTTGGGAAAGCCAAGTTATAATATATTGAAAATGGCGCGCGAGGGGCTGGGCTTTGAATTGCGAAACATTTTGCACACGGCCCAAAAAACAAAACTGCCCGCACGCAAATTAGCGGTATTCTATAAGTTAAACGGTGCACAGCACTTTGTAAATATACAGGCTGTTCCCTTAAAAGACACATCTGAGCCCTATTACGTAGTGGTTTTTCAAAATGCTTCGCACGCTGGTATTCAGCAGGCTTCTGCAGAACCTAATTACGAGCCCGAAACTTTAAATTATGATGTAAGCGAGCTGCGTATTGAACAGCTTGAGAAAGAACTTACACAGGCGCGCGCCGACATGCGGGCGATCACCGAAGAGCAGGAAACATCAAATGAAGAATTGCAGAGCGCTAACGAGGAGTTGCTTTCTGGAAGTGAAGAGCTGCAAAGCCTGAATGAAGAGCTGGAAACTTCAAAGGAAGAACTGCAAAGCACCAACGAGGAGATAATGATCGTTAATAAGGAGTTGCTGGACAGGAACGATCAATTAAACAGTGCCCGTATGTATACTGAAGGCATTGTGAACACCATCCGCGATCCATTGATCATTCTGGATAAGAACCTCGAAATTAAGCGGGCCACATCGGGCTTTTATAGCAAGTTTAAGACCACCGAAAAAGAAACTGAAGGCCGTTTTATTTATGAGATAAACAATAAGCAGTGGGACATACCACAGTTTAGGGAACTATTAGAAAAAGTGCTTCCTGATAAAAAGGAAATTGTGGATTTTGAGGTTAGCCATACCTTTCCGCTTATCGGCGAAAGAACTATCGTACTAAATGCGCGGCAAATTGACAATATGAATGGCGAGAAATTGATATTGTTGGCTATTGAGGATATTACCGATAAACGAAAAGTGGAAGCCGGGTTGGCCGAAGCGGAGCGGTTGTTGAGTGAAAGTAAGGAAAGACTGAAATTTGCGATTGACTCTGCCGGACTGGGTACCTGGGATTACGACCCGCATACCAGGATGTTGGTATACGACAAGCGGTGCAGGGAAATATTTGACTTGTCGCCTTCAACCCTGATTGATATGCCGTCTTTTTTAAAGATGATTCATTCGGACGATCGGAAACGGGTTGAGAAGAGCGTTAAGGATACGCTGGTTGACGCGGAATCGGGGGAATTTGATCTCGAATTCCGTACTGCCGTCGTTAACGAAAAGCCAAAATGGTTAAAAGCCAAAGGCAAAGCTTATTTTAACGAAAAGGGCAATGCAATCCGTTTTATCGGCACCTTACTGGATATAACTGTACAAAAGCTGATTGATGAGGCTACCTATGAATTGTTGCAGAAGAAGGATGAATTCATAAGTATCGCAAGTCATGAACTAAAAACGCCCATCACCAGTTTAAAAGCGGCGCTGCAAATGGCTGAACGCACTACCTTGAAAAATGAAGAGCAGAAACAAACCAGGGATTTTGTACAGAAAGCAATAAGGCAGGTTGATAAGCTTATTGAGCTGATCAAAGACCTGTTGGATGTTACAAAAATACAGGCAGGTAAGCTTGAGTTAAGAAAAACGAATTTTATGCTGAGCGAGTTAATTGCCGAATGTTTTGAGGAAATACAAAGCAATTCGCCCAGGCATCAGCTTATCTTGGCAGGCGACCCGGTAATAGAAATTAATGCAGACAGGAACCGTATGGAGCAGGTGATTGTGAACCTACTCTCCAACGCAATCAAGTATTCGCCCGATGGGGAAAAGGTTGTTGTCACGGTCATCAAATCAGATGATAATGTTGAAATCTCAATTACCGACTTCGGTATTGGCATACCTAGAGATAAGTTGCAGTTTTTATTCGACCGTTTTTACCGTGTCGACGAAAATTCCCAGCGATATGCAGGACTCGGATTAGGCCTGTACATATGCGCCGAAATTATTAAAAGACACAAAGGTGAAATTCACATTGAAAGTGAAGAGGGTAAAGGATCAACCTTTTGGTTTACCATACCTGTCGTTAGCGGTTAGCATACATTATGCGAAGTTGGCCCGCGAAGTGCCGCTTATATATAAATAGGCCTGCAGGAGATATTGCATCCGGCAGGCCTATTTATTATGGTAATTTAAGATCAGTTACTGATTGCCTAACAAATTTCTCGTATTTGTGTTTTTTTATTTGGTAGCTGTTGTAATTGAAGTGATTTTAGCTAACGAATAAGCGCTAATAGCCATAACCAGGTCGCGAACTGCGACATCCGAAAATTTACCGCCGGCAATCAAGGTTATCGCAATCAACACCAGCCATACACTTACTATATATGCACCGATATTAGTTTTCACCAGAACCAATATCCCTGCAACAATTTCTATTACCCCGACAATCATCATAAAGGTATGGGCACTGAATGGCAGCATTCCCACCATCGACGGGTTCAAATATTGCGACCAATCTGTAAGTAGGTTGGTGAATTTGTCGGCGCCGGCCACAATTGGCACAAGGCCGAACGTAAATTTCAGAAGCGTCTGAGTTTTAGTTAGCTCATTAATTTGGTTTTCCATGATTATTATTTTTGAGTTTATAAGCCATTAGAGAGCAGCACGTTAAAAAGGGTTACAAAATTATTTTTCATGATATTTGTAACCTTTTTATTGCGTTTACACTCAATTATAGCATAGTTATCAGAAACAATAAACTTTAAATTAACTGTGACCCGAACATGTTAACCGATGAACAAATTGTAGACCATATTCTTAAAGGAGAAAGCCATTTATATGAGGGCCTTATGCGCAAATACAACCGGCGTTTATTTCGGATAAGCCTATCCATTATTAATGACGATATGGGTGTTGAAGATGTTATGCAAACCGCATACCTCAATGCCTGGCTAAACCTGCCGAAGTTTAAGAACAAATCGAGTTTCGGTACATGGCTTACCCGTATATTAATAAATGAGAGCCTGCTCTATAAAAAGAAAAAATTGAAGCAACAGGAGCTTATTAAAGAACAGAAAGAAAATTATTTGAGTGAAACCCCGCTAAATGATCTTATGAATAAAGAATTAAAGCTATTGCTCGAAAAAACGATTGCTGATTTGCCGGAAAAATATAAAATGGTATTTGTAATGCGCGAAATTGAGGAAATGAGCACCAATGAAACCATGGACGTTTTAAACATTAGCGAATCAAATGTAAAGGTTCGTTTAAACCGTGCTAAAGAAATGCTGCGCGGCAACCTCAATAGTTATTATAAATCGAACCAGTTGTATGAGTTTGATCTGATCCGTTGTGATAAAGTGGTATCCTTTGTAATGGGGAAAATAAACAGACTCCTTTCTTAGCATTGACCGCATGCATTCGCGGCATGGAACTTACTGTCCAATGAAGTAATTTAAATAGCTATGAGTTAGTTATATTACTTTTTACCAATACAAATTAATTCCTTAAGGGTACGGTGATAGATCAACCCGTTGCTATAACTGACGCTATTCATGCTCCAGGTTTCGCCGGACGGCCCGAGGTCATTAATGGCAACTATGGCGCTTTTATCAAGCACCGCAGCTTTTGAGTTAATGACATAAGTTATGCCCAGCGAGGTGGTAAAATAGATATTATCGTTAATTGCCACCGGGCTTCCCCAAAAGGCCGGCGTTTCCCATCCGTCCATTTTTGAGCGGTCTTCGGCGGCAATATCCTGCCCCAACGAGTTTAAGGTACTGGTACGAACCGCAACGCCGTAAACTAATGAATCGGCTTTGCCGGATTTTCTGATAACGGTTACGGGAACTTCCAGGTATTCAACCTTGCCGGTCGCTATGTTTACCCTTGCCACACAATGTGATGGTCCGCCGCGTCCCTTTGGTGGATGATCGTTGCGGCGATGAGCCACTGTTGTCAGAAAATAGTGATAACCATTGATTACCATATTGCAATGCCATGCAGGCAACACCCGCATCACTTCATCCGGCGCAAGCGGGCTGCGGGGCGATAGTTCGCGCATATCGCGCAGGTTTACATTTTTATGAACAACGTATTTTTTGGCTACAGGATCCCACTGGCGGTAATCTACATTTTTGATAAGGGATTGTTCGCGTGATAATTTGCCGGTACGACTGTCAATCACCAAATGCGACTCTTCCGGGTTAAGCTTAAACCAATAAGCATAGTTTTTATCCCAATGGAGGGTATATAAAGCCTGCCAGGTAGGCGCTGCAAGTGTGCCCGGTTCTTTAAGGGGATTTCCATCGGCATCCGTCGAAGCTACATACCTCCATATCGTTTTACCTTCGTGGCCTGGCGAAAGATCAATTAACGACAACCCAACCGGCCGTTCGGGGACACCGTGGTGGCCGCCGCGTCCGGTTAATATAGCTGGTCGGCCATCCGCCGTATAGCCAAATACCGATGTGCAATAAGTAGTCGTTCCATCGTCGGCTATCCACTTGGTTTTGCCGGTAAGCTTATCTATCCCCCGTAAAAAGTTCCATCCGCGCTTATCGGGCGGCGTATCGTCTAGAGGTTCTACATTAACAATAACATCGCCAAACAGGAAGGGTTCATGCTGTTTATTAAACGGGTACGGATCGCCCCAGGGTTTATACTCCCGCCTCCATATTTCTTTGCCTGAATAGTCCCAACAGCCCATTTCACCGCTATTGTCAGTAAACCAAACATATTTACCATCAGTTACCGGGGATGTGGAAGTAGCATCGCTATAGCTATAAAGCATAGGGCTTGGGGTAGTGCCATGGAGTTTTACCGACCATAATATTTTACCTGTTTTCGCATTAATGCAATATCCCACAATATCGCCGCTGAACTTAGGGTCGCCCTCTTTGTACGTGTCAAACGTGGTTAAAAACAAACGGTCGCCCCAAACTGCAATACCGCTTTGCCCGCCATTCGGAAGCGGTACGTGCCATAAAATATTTTGCCCGCGCGATACACTCCATTCGCCAGGAACAGCCGGGCCATGTATCTGCCAACTGCCGTCGGGCCCCGCAGCCTGGGGCCAGTTTAGCTTACCGATATTTTTTTGCTGCGCCCCTGCGCCAAAACTTAACAGTAAAAATAGGATATAAATAAAATGTTTCATAGTCTTTTTTAAAATAGGCAATTAATAATCGGTTGGTATCCAAGGTAAAGTAAATGGTTTTTAACGACATTTTCTTTGGAGGTGTGCTTTTAACATCCTGCCAATGTCTTCGGACTTTACGTTCCGGTTTACACTGCAAGGCTTACATCACGGTCGCGCTGATTCCGATAGATACCAGTTAACCCCATAGCTATTATAAATTGAGAAAGGGCGGGTTGAAGCAACTGCCTGGGCCGTCTTCGCTTTACACAAAAAAAATACGCCCTGAAGAGTATCTATGCAATCAATTAGCCTCAATGGACATAGTTTTTCCCACGGATTCCTGTGGAGTGCCGTTTAAATTTTTCACGGTTGCTTCTTCAATTGTTAACTATTGTTAAACCTGTTGCCTTGTCTCCGGTATATTGGAAAAAATGCCACAGAAGAAGTATATTGCGCAAAAAAATAGCCGGCATATTTCGCCGTATAACAGCCTAACCCGCCGCTGGCGGCATATAAATATGAAAAGTTTTTTAGATGACCATTTTTTGCTGGAAACGAAAACGGCGCAGCATTTATATCACGAGCATGCTGCAGACCTTCCAATAATAGATTACCACTGTCACCTGCCGCCCGACCAGATTGCTTCAGATATTAATTTTGAAAACCTAACACAGGTTTGGCTGCTTGGCGATCATTACAAATGGCGTGCTATGCGTGCCAATGGCATAAATGAATCGTATATCACCGGAAATAAAAGCGACTGGGAAAAATTTGAGCAATGGGCGGCTACCGTTCCTTATACACTCCGTAACCCTCTGTTTCACTGGACCCACCTTGAACTGCAACGCTATTTTGATATCCATGAACTTTTATCGCCGGCAACGGCTAAAAAGATATATGACGAATGCAACGAAAAGTTGCGCTCGCCGGAGTTTAGCGTGCGGAACATGATAAAAAAACGCAACGTAGAGGTGTTATGCACTACTGATGATCCCATCGACGATTTATCCTATCATCAAAAGATTAAACAGGATGGCTACCAGGTAAAGGTTCTACCCGCATTCAGGCCCGACCTGGCTATGGAAGCCGACGATACCAAAGCACTAAATACCTATATCAACAGGCTCGAGACACTAACCAATAGCCGGATTGATAGCCTGGACGATTACCTTAGCGCATTAAAAGGACGACACGATTACTTCGCGGCACACGGGTGCAGCCTTTCAGACCATGGGCTAGATCATTTATATGCCGACGACTATACCGAACAGGAAGTGCGGTCGATATTCACGAAAATAAAAGCAGGAGCGGCATTGCTTCCGGATGAGGTGGTGAAATTCAAATCGGCTATGCTGTATCATTTTTCGGTGTGGGACAGTGAAAAAGGCTGGGTGCAGCAGTTTCACGTAGGTGCGCTACGTAACGTTAATAAACAGGCATTAAGTAAACTGGGGCCAAATACCGGGTTCGACTCCATAGGAGATTTTTCACAAGGCAAGGCGCTTGGTAAATTCCTGAACAGGCTCGAATCCGAGGGTAAGTTAACCAAAACAATTCTTTATAATCTAAACCCGGCCGACAACGAGGTGATGGCCGCCATGGCGGGAAATTTTAATGATGGCTCGGTGGCCGGTAAAATGCAGTTTGGTTCGGCCTGGTGGTTCCTCGATCAAAAGGATGGGATGACCAAACAGTTAAATACGTTATCCAATATCGGCCTGGTGAGCCGTATGGTGGGTATGCTTACCGATTCGCGCAGCTTTTTGTCCTACCCTCGTCATGAATATTTCAGGCGACTGTTGTGTAATCTTTTTGGCAGCGATATAGAAAACGGCGAATTGCCGAATGATATAGCATGGACCGGAAAAATTATACAGGATATTTGCTATTACAATGCAAAGCAATATTTTAATTTTTAACTGAAAAGCCGGCCCACGATGAGGGCCGGCTTTTCAGTTAAAATGTTTCCTAATATTAAATTCGCACTTTCACCACCAGCTTCTTAATTACCCCTTCGCCGATCATTGGCGCATGAACGTCTTCAGGATAAAAAATGGCAAACTGGCCACCTTTTAAATTGAAATACATATCAGGTGAATCATTAAAGAAAGTTACGTCTTTTTCCTCGTTGTATTCTCCTTTCGGTGATGAACAATCTGTACGCGGTTTCCATCCTAAGGTCTCGTTCCCACGGATACACAATTGTATATCAATGTTCTTGTTATGGCATTCAAATTTCTGCAACGCTGTATCAACAGTTACACCATCTTTTTCTGATACAATCGCCTTCAAGCCATCGGCAATCGGATAGGAGCCGACTTCTAATGCGTTCAGGTCCTGTTCTTGCAGGTAATCGAATGCCGCTTGGAAATTTGGGTGAAGTACACTATACCGAAAGCTGTTTTCTATTTTATCTACAATCATTTTTTTGCATTAACGGTTATTATCATTAGGTAAATTTTTAACAATTTCCCGTAATTTTTCTATAAGAAAAGTCGTTTCGCGGATATGGTGCTCGTTTAACAAACGGTATCGTTCTGCCCATGATAAGGATTCATCGTCCCTGTATTTAGGGACTTTTATCCATTTATAGGAATTTAATATCTCTTCTTTATCGATCATTAATAATTTTTGTTTTATCAAAGATTCCATCTCATCCCTACTGCAAACTCAAAACTGGCAACTGCCACGCAAAACTACCGTTGCACCCTTCCTGAACCATCGCCTTTAACCAACTCCTGCACTTCCGCTAAGGTTGCATGATTTAAGTCGCCGGGGATGGTATGTTTTAATGCTGATGCTGCTACACCAAATTCAGCTGCGTCGCTCATTTTTAGGCCGGTAACCAGGCCGTAGATAAAGCCGCTGGCAAATGAATCGCCACTGCCAACGCGGTCAACTATGCGCACTTCATATTGTTTGGTATGATGAAATTCGGTTCCGTCATATACCAAAGCGCTCCAGCCATTGTCTGATGCGCTGTGGCTTTCTCTCAATGTAGATGCAATATATTTAAAACCAAATTTAGCTTTCATCTGCTGAAAAACATCCTTGTAGCCATCGAGATTTAGCTCACCTTTGGTAACGTCGGTGCCTGCGCTTTTAAAGCCGAGGGTTGTGTCCGCATCTTCTTCATTGCCAATACAAACATCTACATATTGGCAAAGCCTGGTCATTACTTCGCGGGCTTTTTCCTTGCTCCATAGCTTCTTGCGATAGTTAAGATCGATACTGGTGGTTATGCCTTTTGCCTTGGCGGCCTTTAAGGCAGCTTCGGTAAGTGCGGCAGCCTTATCACTCAGGGCAGGGGTGATGCCGGTGGTATGAAACCAACTGGCGCCTTCAAATATTTTATCAAAATCAAACTCAGCAATGTCAACCTCTGAAATAGCCGCGTCGGCACGGTCATATACCACTTGAGAAGCGCGCATCGAAGCGCCGGTCTCCAGGAAATAAATACCGAGGCGTTTACCGCCACGGGCAACAAATTGCGTATCAACACCATAACGGCGCAAGTGATTTATGGCCGCCTGGCCAATAGGGTTTGCCGGCACTTTCGATACAAAAGTTCCGTTTAGCCCGTAATTACAAAGTGCCGCTGCAACGTTTGCCTCGCCACCGCCGTAAGTAACATCAAAGCTGTCGCTCTGTACAAATCTTTTAAAATCAGGAGTTGATAACCTTAGCATTATTTCTCCCAGTGTTACGACTTTTTTAGACATTGTGATTCTATATTTTAATTTGAAGAATGAGTTATAAGCTGTTATAGCCTTATAAAAGCTGCCAAAAATACATTAAACCAAACTAAATATTTAGCTTTTGCCGATAAAACATCGCAATCGATTGCATAAATTTGTAACAATTTTGAAGGCTTGTTCTAGGTATGTCTCATTTCTTTTCTACATTTAGCCCCCGACAAATAAATCAATACTAAAAAAGCATGGACAAGAAGGCAATACTTTTAAAACTGATACCCGAACAGGGCATTTTACCATTATATTTTAATAAAGATGCAGAGGTGAGCGTTAATATTCTGCACGCACTTTATAAAGCAGGTATCAGGACTGTGGAGTACACAAACCGCGGCGAAGCCGCACTGAAAAACTTCGCAAAATTACGTGAGGTTTGTGATAAGGAGTTGAATGGAATGTACCTCGGTATCGGAACCATAAAAGATGCTGCAAGCGCACAGGCATTTATAGATGCAGGCGCCGACTATATTATCAGTCCGGGATTGGTTGAAGAGGTTATCCCCGTTGCCGACAAATATAACATGCTTTGGGTGCCGGGATGTATGACGCCTTCGGAAATCATCAAGGCCGAGCAATTAGGAGCGCGGGTGGTTAAACTGTTCCCCGGCAATATCTTAGGCCCGGGCTTTTTATCGGCTATTAAAGAATTGTTTCCGAATCTTTTATTTATGCCCACAGGGGGCGTGGAATTAAATAAGGACAATATTGGCGGCTGGTTTAAAGCAGGCGTTTGCGCCGTCGGCATGGGAAGTAAGCTGATTAGCAAAGATGTGATGGAAGGTAAAAAATACGAGGAACTGACTGCATCTGTTAGAGAGGCGTTGGAAATAGTTAAGGGCTGCAGGTAAGTTATAGTTTAGTTGTAAGGGTTGTAAATGTTGTAGTGGTTATGAAATTGTCCTTCCACACCTACAACTATTACAACCTTTTCAACGCTTAAAACCAATTCCAACCAAAAACACCAAAATAAACCAATAATAATGACCAACACCCGGATAGGAAGATACAGGTGGGTAATAGCTGCCCTTTTGCTGTTTTCGACCACTATTAACTATATGGACCGGCAGGTAATCAGTTACCTGAAGGAATTTTATTCTACGCCGGTTGCAAAAGGCGGCTTCGGGTGGAGCAATACAGATTATTCAAATTTGACCTCGTGCTTTACCTTTTTTTATGCTTTTGTAACCGTATTTGCAGGCTGGTTTATTGATAAGATAGGTACTAAACTGGGTTTGGCGCTATCGTTAATAGTTTGGTCATTGTTTGGCATGTTGAATGCACTTGCGGGGAGCACTGTTGCTTTGCATATGGTGATAAGAAGTTTATTTGGCATTGGCGAGGCCGGGAATTTCCCCGCGTCAATTAAAACAGTGGCGGAATGGTTCCCAAAGAAGGAACGCGCCCTGGCCACCGGGATATTTAACAGCGGGTCGAATATAGGTGCCATGGTTGCCGCCTTATTTGTGCCCTGGTGCCTGGCTTTTTGGGGTAACGACCCAGGATGGAAATATGCCTTTATTATAACCGGCGCGTTAGGATTTATATGGCTGTTTTTTTGGTTCGCACTTTACAGCACGCCGTCTGCACATAAAAAGCTATCTAAAGAGGAGTTCGACTACATTCATAGCGACGACGTTGCTGTGCACGCCGCCCCTTCAGAAGATATTGCCGTTAACCAAAAAATACCCTGGGTTAAGCTACTGGACTATCCCCAAACCTGGGCATTTGTAATGGGCAAGTTTTTAACAGACGGGGTATGGTGGTTTCTCCTTTTCTGGTTGCCCGACTATTTGAAGAAACAATTTGGTATGACCGGTGAGCAGGTAATGTGGCCTACATTTATTGTTTATGGTATAGCTATTTTTGGCAGCACCTTCGGCGGAGGTATCCCTTTATTTTTGATCAATAGGGGAATGAGTGTGTATAAGGCGAGAATGACAGCTATGCTTATAATTGCCCTGTTCCCGATATTGTTATTGCTAACACAGTATTTTGGCAATAAAGCCGCTTTCGGCGATTATGCCTCGGTTTTGGCAATATGTGTTATTTGTATTGGCGCTGCCGCGCACCAGGCATGGTCGGCTAACTTGTTCACCACGGTATCTGATATGTTCCCCAAAAGGGCTGTCGGATCCGTTATCGGCATAGGCACCATGGCAGGCGGCATTGGGGGCGTTATGATACAGAAAATAGCAGGGTATTTAACCGACCTGTACAAAGCAACGCCGCACGTTGCTTATGGTATTATGTTTACCATTTGCGCACTGGCCTATATTATTGCGTGGACCATCATCAAGGCACTTACCTTTAAGAATAAGGCTA
>Ga0163162_10002053_pt1 | contig 18911 bp, 21 predicted proteins | sample S55metaG_FD_115310 | JGI IMG/M metagenome (GOLD analysis project Ga0163162, IMG submission 115310) | Switchgrass rhizosphere microbial communities from Kellogg Biological Station, Michigan, USA - S5-5 metaG | ecosystem: Host-associated > Plants > Roots > Rhizosphere > Soil | place: USA...
CTTAACCATGTCCCCACTTACGATCACAACCATACAAACGGCCCTGTTTTGGGAAGATAAAGCGGCGAATCTTTCGATGCTGGAAGAAAAAATTCTTGGCATCAAAGAAAAAACGGAAGTGGTAGTACTGCCGGAAATGTTCAGCACCGGTTTTAGCATGAAGCCTGAATTGCTGGCGGAAGACATGCAGGGCGACACCGTGGCATGGATGAAGCGGGTGTCGCGCGAAAAGCGGGTGATCCTTACCGGTAGTATCATGATCCGGGAGAACGACCAATTTTTCAACCGATTGGTTTGGATGTTGCCCAACGGCGAATATGGACATTACGATAAACGTCACCGGTTTGCTTATGCCGGCGAAGACGAACAATATACGGCCGGCGCCAAACGCCTCATTGCGTCGGTGAAAGGATGGCGGATCAACCTGCAGGTGTGTTATGATCTCCGGTTTCCGGTTTGGGCGCGACAGGCACCGCCGGTTGCGGAAACTGATGGAGCCGAAATGCCTTCGGCACCAGAATACGATATTTTGTTGTACGTAGCCAACTGGCCCCAGCGACGCATTCACGCCTGGAAAACCCTGTTACAGGCAAGGGCCATCGAAAACCAATGTTACGTGGTGGGCGTAAACCGTGTGGGTGAAGATGGCAACGGCATTTACCATAGTGGCGACAGTATGGTAGTGGATGCGTTGGGCGAAGCCATTTACCACAAAGAACACGGCGAAGACGTGCATACCATTACACTCGACAAACAGAAGCTGGAAGAAATCAGGAGCCGTTTTCCGTTTTGGAAAGACGCGGACCATTTTATTATTACCAACGATTAAACATGCGGACAGTTTTCACCAACGGCAAAATTTTTACGGGATCGGAATGGCTCAACGACAAAACAGTTTGGGTGGAAAACGGAAGAATCCATTCCATTGCCGAAAGTGCGAATTGGGAATCGGCCGGCCAAATTGATTTGAAAGGAAATATACTCGCGCCGGCATTTATGGACATCCAGGTATATGGCGGCAATGGATTCCTGTTCTCCGAATTTCCATCTGTAGAGTCGGTTCGCGCCACTTACGAGTCGTGCCTGGCTGGCGGCGCCACACATATTTTGCCAACAGTTTCCACCAATACCATGGAACTGATGCTGGAAGGCATTCAGGCAGTGAAGGATTATTGGAAACAAGGTGGATCGAAAGGCGTGATGGGTGTTCACCTTGAAGGACCCTGGCTAAACCTGGCCAAGAAGGGCGCCCACAAGGCGGAATGCATTCATTCACCTACAGTGGAAGAAGTCAAAACATTACTGGCGGCCGGTGAGGGGGTTATCAAACTTATTACACTGGCACCGGAAGTTTGCGATGAGAAGATTGTTAGCCTGCTGTTGGAAGCAGGTGTGCATATATCGGCGGGACACAGCAATGCCCGCTACGACGAAGCCATGAAAGGGTTTAACCGCATATCCCTCGCCACACACCTGTTCAATGCTATGTCCGCCTTACAACACCGCGCACCGGGCATGGTGGGCGCTATTTTCGATCACCCGGGGGTGAGTGCCAGCGTCGTTGCCGATGGTCACCACGTCGACTTTTCGGTTATACGTATCAGTAAGAACCTGCTGAAAGAGCGGTTATTCCTGATTACGGACGCCGTAGCCGAAAGCTTCAAGGGACATTACCAGCACCGGCTGGATGGCGACAAATATGTATTGCCAGACGGCACCCTTTCGGGCTCTAACCTCACCATGATGAAAGCCGTACGGAATTGTGTTGAAAAAATCGGTATACCCCTGGACGAAGCGCTGCGCATGGGGTCGCTGTATCCGGCAAAAGCTGTGGGAATGGATAATGCGTATGGAAAGCTGCAGGCCGGTTTCGTGGCCGATATGGTAGAAGTGCGAAACGATCTTTCCCTGGAGAACGTATATGTAGAAGGGAAGGCTGTTTAGATAGATTTTCTGGTTAACATATTCTAACAACATGATGACGATTGCAAGAAACCCGTTCCTGCGGGTATTTATTTTATTTGCGACCATTGGCGCTGGTCAACACTGCCTGGGTCAGCAAATAAAAATTAATGACTCCCTTGCGCTGCAGAGCAAGCCCATGATGGTAAAAACAAAAGGCGGATTTTCATCCATCCAAAAATTCAATTTTGGCGATTATGCTATCAGGAGTGGAAAGAAGGGATGGGAGAAAACGACCCGCGATGCAAAATTATTCAGCGCAAACGAAGTGTCGGAATCCAAATGGAAATTGTCCTTCGTGTTCACGGGAAAGGAAACGGATACAGCGATCGTAAACGCCGCCAGCAATACCGTCATCGACATTTATGATCCGGGACGTGTGCCTTTTACGACCATCGGCAAAGCCGATTTCGTAACCATCGTTGCCAGTAAATCAAATTTCATTGCCACCATTCTAAATAATCGCGACACCACAGTTTGGACCCTCGTTATGGTACAGAAAGGTGGCCAGTCCATCAACCCCTCAGACGCTTTTGCATTTGAAGGCGGGATCACAAATGGAGACCGGAAAATTGATCTTATGCCTGTTCACGATTGGAGCAGCGGTAAGAAGCCCATGATGAGCTTTGGATTACCGGGATATGAGCTATGGGAGAATGGAAGGCCTATTGCGGCCGTGCAATCACCCATGAATACAATGCTGAATAAAATAGTTTGGATTCGTGATGATGTTGACCCAACCACGCAACTTGTTGTGGCTGCGGCCCTGGCTGCCCTGATGGAAAACATCTTTATGGAGTCGCACTAGCTGCACTTTTTCCCTGCTGTATCCAACTCATTACTTTTTCCATCTTCAAATCAGCACCCCGGCGAACGCCTTCAACAGTGGGAGGCACCAGAACATCGGGCTGAACGCCGTGCCCGTCTTTGGGCGGATGGTTGTATTGCACCAGCCTGAACAATGGTACGCGAACGCGCAAGCGGGTATTGGGGAGGATTATATTCGGAATCATGACCCCGTTATTGCCGTGCGCGCCACCGCCGGCTTCTTCACCCACCAGGGTTACATTGGACTGGCCCTTTACTGATTGCGCGAACAATGTGGTGGCGGAAAAACTGGGTCCGCTGATCAGCACGTATACGTTACCGTTATAATGATTTTTTTCCTTCGGTTGGTAGTCATGGTTTTCCCAATACCTGAAATGATAGCGGCCGTCTTCGCGCTTGGTAGTCAGGAAGAAAAACGCCATTGAATTGAAGAAATGGTACTGGAAATATTTCCGGGAAGGGCCAAAGTGATTTATCACCGCCGCCGCAGTATCGGCAACTTTGAAAGGGGTGTTCCTGATATAGCTCGACAATTGTGCAAAATGATTGATATCTCCTCCCCCATTGTTGCGCACGTCAATCACCAGGTTTTTGATATTGTTTTTGCGCAGCCATTTAAAAGTCTTCCTATAAAATGATTTGAGGTGCGCGCCCGAACCAAATGTGTTGATGGTCATGATGCCCACCTGTTTTGCGGTATCGATGCGAAAGGAACGCCGGGCCTCAAGCCGGGACGGCGATCGTTCCGTATCACGCGGTGGACGGGCCGGTGGCCTGTTACCAGCAGGCGGCAAACCCAGGCTGTCTGGGGATGGGGTGAACAAAGGAAGTGCTGCCAGTTTCTCCTGGCCCGTACTGTCGATGTATTGCACAGCGTAATTTTTCGACAGGCCAAAAATGTTGCGATGATAATAACCAAAAGCGCTACTGAGGCGGATATAATTTACGTTTTGTGAATAGCCATCCGCGGGCATGTAATTAAACAGTGAATCGATAACGCGCTGGTTATTCCAAAGATTGATGCCGGTAATGAGCGTTCCTCTTTTAAAAACAGAATCACGCCGGTTTAAATTGAAAGTGACCACCATCGTATCTGACCAAACTTTTAACCCGAGCGGAAAAGAAGGCAGCCGTTTGTCGGCGAGAAATTTGGAATAAGCTTTTGAGTAATTGAAACTGGTATGTCCGCAACGAATTGCCGTTAACACGGGTGCAACAATGTGAAACCCAAAATCTGACTCGGTCATGGAATCTTTGATGGCCTGGGCATAGTAATCGAAATATTGATCCATGCTGTCTTTCGACGTGTACCAGTAAATAGAGGGGTGAAATTTTTCCAGAACCTGCCGCATCACCGCGAAATCTTCTTTTAATTGTGATGCGGGATATTTTTTGTCGGGATTGAACGACTTTCTCCCGGCGGCACAACCGGTAAGCACAGCCAGTGTCAGGAAGATGAAGATGCGGATCAGTGATTTCATGGTCGGCCTTGGTTCAGCTAAGGATTGAATGCGTTCCAGCCCTGCGCGGTCAATGGATATACGCTGCCTCCGCGTGTTTGAATGCGGGAGCCTTTGTCGGGTTCAGTCATATATCCAATCACGCTGATCTGTTCATTCAATACCAGTTTATCGTAGTCAGCTTGTTTAATCGTAAACAACAACTCGTAATCTTCGCCACCACTCAATGCGCAGGCCGTTGGATCCAGTTCCAGTTTATATGCAAACTGCCGGGCCTCGTCGTTCACGGGAATCTTGTCTTCAAATATCAGGCAGCCCAGGTTGCTTTGTTTGCATATGTGCAGGATCTCGCTGCTTAATCCATCACTCACATCCATCATGCTGGTTGGGATGATGCTGCTGTCTGAGAAAAACTCAATGATGTCTTTCCTCGCTTCGGGTTTCAATAAACGACCAACAAGATAGGTTTGGTTTTCGAGATCGGGTTGAATGCCCGGGTTTTCCAGGAATATCCTTTTCTCTCTTTCAAGCAGTGTTAAGCCGAGGAATGCGCCGCCCAAATCACCACTCACACAAAGCAGGTCATTCAATTGGGCGCCATTTCGTTTTACAAATTGTCCGGGCGTTACTTCACCAATGGCGGTAACGCTTACTACAAAGCCTTTTTGTGAAGAACTGGTATCGCCACCCACCAGGTCGACATTGTATTTTTCGCAAGCGGCATACACCCCTTCGTAAAATTCATCCAGCGCTTCCAGGCTGAAGCGATTGCTGATGCCAATGCTAAGTGTAATATGCGTCGGCGTGGCGTTCATCGCATATATGTCGCTGATATTAACGATCACACTTTTGTAACCAAGGTGTTTGAGGGGTGTGTAGGCCAAATCGAAGTGGATGCCCTCCAGCAACAGGTCGGTGGAGATCACCGTTTGCTTGCCAAAATGGTCGATGACCGCCGCGTCATCGCCCACGCTGAGAATGGTGGAAGCCTGGCGGGTGTCGTTGTTTCGCGTGAGGTGGTCAATAAGACCAAATTCTCCCAATGATGATATTTCTGTTCTTGGCGATTCCGTCATAGTTATATCCTTTTTCAAATGCAGTCACTTATATCTCGTTCCTTACCCACTGCAACAGTTCGTCGTGAATTTTTCCGTTGGTGGCCAGGATATGGGGTTGGTAGGGAGAATAATGTTTGCCATCGTAATCGGTAACGCGTCCGCCGGCTTCTTCCACTATCAAAAATCCTGCTGCGCTATCCCAAGCGGCCAATTTGTGTTCGTAAAATCCATCAAAACGTCCGGCCGCTACCCAGCAAAGATCAATTGCCGCGGAACCGAGACGTCTTACCGGCACTCCTTTGCGAATGAGCCGTGAAAATACTTCCAGCGGTCCATTGGGATGATCAAGATATGTATAAGGAAATCCTGTTACCAGGCAGGATTGCAACACTTCGGTTTTAGCACTCACGCTAATCTTCTTGTCGTTGAGAGTGGCACCCTGTCCCTTTTCTGCCACAAAAAACTCGTTCAAAAAGGGATTGTATACTGCGCCCAGCACCATGTTTCCGTCCTTTTCCACCGCTATGCTTACGCAGCAAAGCGGAATACCATTGGCAAAATTAACGGTGCCGTCGATGGGGTCGATGATCCATTTATAGTTGGAATCCTGGGTGATGGCCCCCACTTCTTCACTTAAAATACTGTGGTCAGGGAAAGCCTGCCTGATTACATCAATGATTACTTTTTCGGAGGCATGGTCGGCTTCCGTTACCAGGTTATTGATTCCTTCTTTGTTGCTGATCACGAAAGGCCGGTCGAAAAATTCCTGAACAACTTTTGCGCCTGCACGGGTGGCCTGCAGCAAGACATTTTTTAGCATGCGCAAATTTAGTCAGAAGGCCCCAGAAAGCAGCAGAAATGGCGGCTGGGACACTAAATTATTGGTTAACCGTTTTCATCATAGTCTCCGGATAACGCAAACCGGCAGCAATATCGCGTGGTGCAATCCTGTTTATCTCAGCCAATTCTTCCGGACTGAAACTGATTTGGAGGGCGGCTACATTTTCTTCCAGCCATTTCAATTTCTTGGTTCCGGGAATCGGAAAAATATGATTATCCTGCGCCATCACCCAAGCCAATGCGAGTTGCGATGTGGTGCATCCCTTCGCTTCGGCAATTTGCTGAAGTTTGTAAACCAGGTCGAGATTCTTCTGAAAATTCTCGCCCTGGAATCGGGGTGAATGACGGCGATAATCGTCTGCAGCCAAATCGTCGAATGTTTTGATTTGCCCGGTTAAAAAGCCACGTCCAAGCGGACTGTATGCTACGAATGCAACGCCCAACTCGCGGCAGGTATCCAGCATACTGTCTTCCGGTTCGCGACTCCACAATGAATACTCCGACTGCACGGCGCTGATGGGATGCACGGCGTGTGCCTTGCGGAGTGTGGCGGGCGTTACCTCGCTTAAACCGATGGCTCTTACTTTTCCCTGCTTCACCAGTTTGGCCATCGCTTCAACGGTCGTTTCAACCGGCGTTGCAGGATCTACGCGATGCAAATAATACAGATCGATAAAATCGGTGTCAAGCCTTTTTAAACTCGCTTCACAGGCAGATTGTACATATTCAGGTTTGCCGTTCAATCCGCGTGTGGCCGGATTGGCGGGATCGCGAACGATGCCAAATTTGGTGGCGAGTAAAATCTTCTCCCGCTGTCCTTTCATGAACTTGCCTACGAGTCGTTCATTCGTGTGCGGACCGTATGCATCGGAAGTATCGAGAAAATTGATGCCGAGTTCAAGGGCCCGCGCAAGAGTGTGCAGATTTTCGGCGTCGTCGGTGGGGCCATAAAATTCGCTCATACCCATGCAGCCGAGACCGAGCTCGGATGCGACAAGACCTTGGGTGCCTAAGGGTTTTAATTTCATAGTTTGTTGTTTGTTGTTTGTGGTTCGTTGTTTGGAGTTTCCGTTGTCCGCCGAAACGAAGTGTAAGTGAACGGTCAGTGCTTAACTCATGCCTTGTGGCTTGGTGACTTCGTGGCTAATTTAGCTACAAACCACAAACAACGAACCACAAACAACAAACTGAAACTAATACGCAACCTTCGCTACTATCAGTTGCTTATAATAATCCCTGTATTGCCAAGCAAGGAATAATTGCAGTCCAACGATTACTACACTCAATGGAATTCCCGATGGAGCGAGGAATGCATGGAATAACAAAATGTTTAAGCTGATGGGCATTAAAACCACCAGTAACAGGGGCACATAATACCTGGCGATGAGCAGGATGCCGGCCACTACTTCAATGGCTTTGAGGAAGGGAAAGAAGTATTCAGATTGAAACAATCCGGTTACGAATCCCGCCGCTTTTGCCGTGGGTGCCTGGTTGGGCAGAAAATGCAAAAAGAAGTTCAGTCCAAATACGAGGTAAATCAGTCCCAGTAATACCCTGGCGATGGTTGTGCTGCGCCGGGCGATGTTTGATGTTGACATAAAAATTGATTTTTATTGGTTGTTTTTGTTGCTCAAATGATGAGAGGAGGTTATCAATCTACTCATGTATATATTTATATGTTTCAATGTAATTAGGTAAAAAAAATCAGGATTGTAAATGGCTGAGGTGCCTGGTGTATGCGTCAAGCATTTCCTTCTTCAAGGTATAGTTGTGATTTCTTCCCTCTTTTGCCGGCTCGATCAGTCCTGCTTCAATCAGAATTTTGATATGGTGTGAAACGGATGGTTGCGCCAGATCAATGACCGTTTGAATTTCAGAACATTCTCCCCGCCCGCCTTTATTGGAGATAAAGTGCAGGATCTTCAGCCTGTTGGCATCGCCAAGGGCCTTCGAAATTTTTTCCATCTGTTTAATAGTCAGTTCCAAAATAAATGCATTGAAGAATGCAAATGTATCAATTTTCTTTAAATTGGCAAAATTGGGCACAGGAACCTGTTGATCTGTGTTCAGGATTTCAAAAAAATTCGTAATTAGTGGACTGATAAACAATGGGTTTGGAACTATCTGTCATTATTGTTAATTATAATGTGAAGCTTTTCCTGGAGCAGTGCCTGTATTCCCTTCTGAAGGCAGGAAAAGGCATCGCCATGGAGGTATGGGTGTTTGATAATCAATCCACGGATGGAAGCAGGGCCTGGCTTGAACCCAGGTTTCCCGGGGTGAATTTCATTTGGAATAGCGAAAACATCGGCTTTTCGAGGGCCTGTAACGAAGCGGCATCGAAGGCGACCGGAGAAAACATTCTTGTATTGAATCCTGATACATTGCTTTCGGAAATGAGCCTGGTGGAATGTCTGCAATTTTTGCGAACGAAGCCGGAGGCTGGCGCGTTGGGTGTGAAGATGATCGACGGCAGGGGTTCATTTCTTTGGGAAAGTAAAAGGGCTTTTCCTTCTGCTTCGGTGTCGTTCTATAAAATGATTGGATTAACCAGCCTCTTTCCGCGATCAGCCACTTTTGCAAAATATCATTTGGGAAATTTGGATGAAAACAGGAATCATGAAGTGGATATTTTATCGGGCGCGTTTATGATGATGCGACGATCGGTATGGACGAGCGCGGGTGGATTTGATGAAAGGTTTTTCATGTATGGAGAAGATATCGATCTCAGTTATACCATTCGCAAGTTGGGCTGGAAAAATTATTACCTGGGCCAAATCACCATCCTGCATTTTAAAGGCGAAAGCACCAACAAGGACCAAACCTGCTACCAGCGCAGGTTCTACGGCGCCATGCGGGAATTTTACAAAAAGCATTTCAATGCCGGCAAATCCGGTTTGGGCGATCTTTTCATTTTGGTTGCTATTCGTATTAAAGCATGGGCTTCTGCATTCATGCGCTGGATGGAACGCATCGGAAAAAGTGAAGATGAAGAAAAACTGAAATCTATCCGAAGGTGTTTGCTGATCGGCAGGCGTGACGAATCGGGCGCATTTTTGCAGCGGCTGAAAGCAGCAGGTATTCAAATTAAAACAATTGATTTTGCAGATCCGGGCGGACAGGTGAAGAACAATGTGCTATCGGGCGCGCTTGATGTAGATATCCTTTTAGCGGGTAGCCGTCCCAGTCAGGTTGTATTCTGCTTCGGCGAATTCGGTTATACGTACATGATGGGTCAGCTGCGACACGTGCCGAGGTCCATCGGTATCCGGATGCACGCCTATGGTAGCAGCAGCGTCATTGGCAGCGACAGTCGCGAGGGCCGGGGCGACGCATTTGAGCTCTAGTTTTGCAGCCGATTGAGTCCAAGGGTGCTAGCCCCAACCGTCTGTTTTTGCCGATAAGCTAAAAATAGCTGCGAAAAGCACTAGAGAACACTAAATTTGTAGAACATCATTTCCCTACGGATGTCATTAGTTGAAATACGATTGCCGAAAACAGTAGCCCGCGCGTTGAACCTTCCTGCCAATTCTCCGAAGCGGCAGCAACTGAAGGTGCTGAAGAAATTATTGAAGAAGGCGCGGTATACCGAATTTGGCCAGGCATTCCAGTTCGATTCCATTTTATTGAACCGGCATCCCGGAAAGAAATTTCAGGAGCTGGTACCAACTTACGATTACAGCAGCATCTACAAAGAATGGTGGCATCGCACTTTACAGGGGGTACCCGATGTTTGCTGGCCCGGTAAAATAAAATATTTCGCGCTCAGCTCCGGAACCTCGGAAGCCTCCAGCAAATACATTCCCATCACCAACGACCTGATGCGTGGCAACCGAATCGCCATGATCAAGCACCTGCTTACACTTCGCACTTACGAAGACCTCCCATTCAGATCGCTGGGTAAGGGCTGGCTGATGCTGGGCGGAAGCACCGACCTGCAAAAAGGTCCGGGATATTACGCCGGCGACCTTAGCGGTATTACAGCGAAGAAGGCACCATTTTGGTTTACGCCGTTTTACAAGCCAGGCAAAGCCATCGCGCGACAGAAAGACTGGAACATTAAGATTGATACCATCGTTGAAGAAGCCCCGAACTGGGACATTGGATTTATTGTGGGCGTGCCCGCCTGGATTCAGATGTGCATGGAAAAAATCATCGAAAGGTATAAGGTTAAGAACATCCACGAAATCTGGCCCAACCTCGGATTTTTTGTACATGGCGGCGTAGCTTTTGAACCCTACAAGAAAGGATTCGAAAAACTACTTGGCCGTCCATTGATCTATATTGAAACCTACCTGGCATCGGAAGGCTTTATTGCCTACCAGGACAGGCAGTATGCCAGGGGAATGAAGCTGGTAACGAATGAACATATCTTCCTTGAATTTGTTCCATTCGACGACCAGAATTTCGATAATGAAGGAAAGATGATTCGCAATCCCAAGGCGTTGATGATTCATGAAGTGGAAGAAGGGCGTGACTATGCGATATTGCTTAGCACCAGCGCAGGCGCCTGGCGGTACCTGATTGGAGACACGGTTCGCTTTGTTGATAAAGAACGTTGTGAAATTATCATCACCGGCAGAACCAAACACTTCCTGAGCCTGGTAGGAGAGCACCTGAGTGTTGACAACATGAATAAGGCCGTACAATTGGTGAGCGAAGAACTGAATATATCCATTCCGGAATTCACAGTGGCCGGATTGCCGCACGGCAGTTTTTTTGCACACAAATGGTGGCTGGCTACAGATGATCGTGTGAATAAGGATGACCTGTGCTACCGGATAGATGAGAAGCTGAAGGAATTGAATGACGATTATGCAGTGGAAAGAAGAAGTGCACTAAAGGAAGTTTCAGTAGAAGTGTTGAGCGAGGATAAGTTTATGGAATTTATGCGGCTGAAGGGCAAAATTGGCGGTCAACATAAATTCCCCCGGGTTGTGAAAGGAAAGATGCTGGAAGACTGGCAAAAATTTGTGAACACCGGTAACATCTAACTTCACCGGAAAATTGCCCACCCGCTTCCGGTTACTTATTTTTATACCTGCACCATTTCACCATTAACAGGATCTGCATGGCTGAGGCCCTATTAAAAGGATTGGCATTGGGATTAATTCTGGCTTTGTCGGTAGGCCCTGTCATCTTCACCATTATCAAGCAAAGTTTAAACAACGGCCATCGAGGTGGCTTCGCCTTCATTGTGGGCGTTTGGATCAGCGATTTATTTTTGGTGGTAGTGAGCAATTTCTTTTCGCAACTGGTAACTGAACTGCTGGAATATAAAAAGTTGATCGGCTACGTTGGCAGCGGCTTCCTGGTAGCAATGGGAATATTTTATGTGTTCTTCAAAAAGGTGAAAATAAAAGACGCGGGCACACCAGAAACCCGCTTTCGAAAGAGAGACGTGGCCCAGATCACCCTTTCAGGATTCCTGATCAATACCCTTAATCCAAGCGTGATTTTGTTCTGGCTGGTGAATGCCACAGCCTTCTCCATTACCCACACACTGCAGCAACGCATTATTATTTTCTCGATTTGTTTACTGCTGAATATGGTGGCCGACGTGGGCAAGGTGATGATGGCCGGTAAACTGCGTCAGCGACTTACTTCTCACAATATTTCCATCATTAACAAAATCTCCGGCAGCATACTGGTGGTGTTTGGAATGGCGCTGCTGTATGGGGTGGTGTTCCTGAGCGACAAAGTAAAATAGGTTTCACGCTAAGTTGCAAAGTCTTTGTGCCTTTGCGTGAAACTATCGATATTCGTAAGATGCTGCGATATTTATTTCTCTTCATCATCCTGGGTTCCACCTTTGTTGCCCGGGCGCAGCCGTCGGACTTCCTCGCGCTGAAAAAGAAGAATGGCATTACCATCAAGAATTATTTTGCCGGCATTCCGATTGATTTTTACACCGCGCGTGGAGAAGTGTCGGGCATTATTCGCAAAATAGACAAAGACACCATCTATATTACTTACCACGACGTGAGGATGGCATACACCATGTGGGGAACCCAGGTGCCCGACACTGTAACGAGTTACGACTTGCGCTATTCTTATAAAGACATCATCGCCATTCCCAAGAAAGCAAAGGGTTTTGAATTTGTGCGCGACGGTAGCATTTTTATTTTGGGTGGAACAGGTTTCACCGTACTTCACCTGGTGAACAGCGCCATACAAAGTCAGCCGGTGAATTGGAAAACGGTGGGCATCGCAATGGGTGTGGCCGGTGTTGGTGTCATCATGCGACTGCTTCGAAAGCATGAATATAAAATTGGGAAGAAATACACACTTAATTACATCAATATGAAATAAGATGCCTTTACTTTGGGCCAACTTTGCACAATTATTCTGAACTGTGAAAAACTTTCTTATCAAAGCCTGGCGAATTACGAAACGGGTTTTGATTTTTCTTCTTATTTCTCATCTCATCTATCTTATTCTCCTGAATTGGATCGATCCTCCCATCACCCTTACCCAACTCGACAGCTGGGTATCTGGTCACGGCTTGAAACGCGATTACGTTTCTGCTCAAAAAATCAGTCCGGGCGCTAAATTGGCGGTGATGGCGTCTGAAGATCAGTTGTTCCCCGATCACAATGGGTTCGATTGGAAGAGCATTGAAAAGGCCATGAATTATAACAAGAAAAAACCTGGCCGTATTCATGGGGCGTCAACTATTAGTCAGCAGGTAGCAAAAAATGTTTTCCTCTGGCAGGGTAGAAGCTGGATAAGAAAATCGCTCGAGATCTATTTCACTTTCATGATCGAGACGTTGTGGAGTAAGAAACGGATTTTGGAAATGTACCTGAATGTTTCTGAAATGGGCGATGGTGTATTTGGGATAGAAGCCGCGGCCCGGAAAAATTTCGGCAAATCGGCTGCCCAATTAAATCGCAGGGAATCTGCGATGATCGCTTCTTCTCTGCCCAATCCGCGCAGGTTTACCGTCAAGCCTTTGTCGGGATTCGTAGCCATTCGCTATCCCTGGGTAATGCGGCAGATGAATAATCTGGAAGACGATCCCGATGTTCAAAAACTGTTGAAATAGATTTAGGTCGCTAAGAATTTATCTACCGCAGCAATTGCTATTTGAAGCCGCTCCTCGTAATCTCCGCTGATATCCACCCACTGTGTAGATTGGTTCACCATAATATCCTTGTACATGTGATACAGGCGTTGTCGTGTTTCAAGATCGGGATACTCACGCAATTCATCCTTCACCCAGGGCAGGTCGGTATTACAGAGCAGATAGAGTTGGTATTTCCTGGCCACAATTTGGTCCAGGATAAACGAATGACATTGGGAGAACACGAATTCGCACCAAACTTTCATCACATACATATCCGTGTCGATGAAAAGAGGAAGCCTGCTTTTTTTGCTTTCCACTTTTTGCAGTGATTCGCTGTATTTGTCTTCCAGCGCCAGCTGTCCACGGGCAATGGTCAACAGGTCGTTATAGTCATATTGTTTGCCATGTGTGAGCAGCCATTCACGCGCGAATTCGGGACACCACTCGGTTTGGTAATGCTTTGCCAGGGCTTCGCAGAGAGAACTCTTACCGGTTGATTCAGGTCCGATCACAACAATTTTGACAAGATCCATGTGTGTAATTTAGAAAGGAGGTTGCAGGGTTGATAGATTAGCATTTCGAATTTACTTTGAGTCTTGGTGTCTTTGTGGCAAAAAATAGCCACTAAGGCTCTAAGACACAAAGATTTTATCAGATCCTTGTGCCTTTGCGTGAAATTGCCGCGCCCTGCGAATCCATTCCATCAGTCCAAAGATGGCCATTACAAATAAGATGGCGTAATAAACGCTGGTGAATACATAGTGTTTAACGAAGTACAGGGGCACCGATGCAATATTGGTGGCCAGCCACCAGTACCAGCTTTCTACTTTCTTTCTCGCCATCAGCCACATGCCGGTATAGGCGGTTGCGCTTGCAAAGGCGTCGGCCCAGGGAATGGCCTGGGGCACAAGGCGGATTTTCAAAAAGCGGAGCGCCACAAATATTACTATGTAAAAAACAGCGAAGAAGGAAAGTTGCTGAATCCATTCGCGGCGATTGGAGAATTCGATATTCACCAGGTGTTGGTGAGCTTCATTTCGCCGGGTCCAGAGTATCCAGCCATAAATACTCATCAGGGTATAATACAGGTTTACGCTGGCTTCGCCATACAAGTGTCCCTGCACACTGAGGAAAATATAGATGGTTGTGCTGATGAGTCCGATGGGATAGACGAGGATATTTTCAATTCGGGAAAACCAAACGCTGGCGATGCCGGTAACAACGGCAATGAATTCCCACCAGCCCGTGGCAGCAAGGTCGTTTATGAATTGGCGGTAAGTTTCGCTCATCGGAGAAGGGAGGCTTCACGCAAAGATTAGCCAAATTACTCCGCTTCTGCAACCACTTCCTTCACTTCGGGAATCATTCTTTTCATCATTCCTTCAATACCTGCTTTCAGGGTAATCATGGAAGAAGGACAGCCTGAGCAGGATCCCTGCAGCATGAGGTTAACCACGCCATCGTCGTAGCTCTTGAATTGAATGGCGCCGCCATCCATTTCAACGGCAGGTTTCACGTAATTCTCCAGTAATTCTTTGATTCGCTTTACCACGTCATCGTCGTCGGCGAGGATAATATTGGTGCTTTCGGTTTTGATGGTTGCGATCTCTTCTTCATTGATCACAATCTTGTTTTCTTCCAAATACTGCTTCAAAAACTGTCGAACGGTAGGAATTACATCCTGCCAATCGGTTTCGGGCGTTTTGGTAAGCGTAACAAAATTGCTGGCGATGAAAACCGCCTTTATAAAAGGAAAGCCGAATAGTTCCGTTGCGAGTGCGGAGGGCTTTGCTGATTCAACGTCGGGGAAATCAATGCTTTTGCCCGGATACAGGAGTTTGTTAGCCACAAACTTCATGGTTTCCGGATTCGGTGTCATTTCGGTGTAGATGCTAATTACAGGATTACCAGTCTTAATCATTGCTATAGGTTTACCCTGCAAAAATAGCAATAATCCTGCCTTCCAGCGAATCCTGTTGTAATGGCAGGCCATCAGCCCTTAAACAAGGCAAAATTTCCGCGTTTCGCAACCAACAGACGGAAAATGATCGCGCTACGGGAATCATTTTACCGGTGTGAGGGTAAAACCCTGCTTGCGGAGGAGCCTGATTAGCCCATTTTCGCCACCTAAATGGCCGGCCCCGACGGCGAATAGTGTGGGTTGGCGGTGTGCAGCGCTGTCAATTCGAGGTACCCAGTTCTTGTTGCGGTCAATGAGCAGCACTTCTTCCTGGCCTTTCATATCGGGTGATTTTTCAATTTCGTCCTGCAAAGCCTGCAGGTTTTGTGCCTTGTAGTTCCGTATCATTTTTTCGAATTCAGCCTTCTGGTCGTGATAATTGTTCACCAGTTCCATGATCATTTTAGCCTGTTGATCGTCGGGAATTTTGTCGAAAGCGTTAAACTGGTCTTCCAGACTTTCCAGCCCTTCAATATCTTTTTTCTGTTCCCTGGCCATTTTCACAAAATTCATTTCATACGATTCCTGTTGCGTGCAGGGCAGGCCCTTCAGGTAAATCAAACTCAACAGTGTGATGGGTTTTAGCGGGTTCAACAATGCCAGGGGCATGCCGATGGTATCGCGAAAGAAGGTATTCAGTTTGGCGTAATCTTCCTTACTGAAAATATCAGTTAGCTTTTTGCCTTTGTTCACTGCCAGTCGAAGCATTTTTGCATCCATCTGTGGATCATCCATGTCCAGTTCCAGGTAAATTTTATTCGATTGGCGAAAAGCAGATTTCAGCGAATCACTGATCACGAAATCTGAAGCGCAGATCATGTGAATGGTACCGTACAGCCAGGAAGGTTGGCTGAGGCCTTTTCCGGAGATTTTCCATAACAGCGCGTTCTCATCGGGTGGGGGCGTTTTTGAGGTTTTGGTGGTTTTACAGGCGAACAGGCCCAGGCATGCCGCAACCAGCCATAGTATTTTATTCATCGGGATGGGGTTTTGTTTCAATTTCTTCCATTTGGTTTATTAACTCCCGCAATTTACGAATGTGCTGACCATAAAGTTTGTTTACCCAGCGTTTGCTTAACTGGTGCATCAGCAGGGTAAATGCTACTGTAACAAGGAACCAGTTGAAAACTGCCGACATCAGGTGGCGGTTGGAGGAAGGGAAGAAAACGCTTTCACTACCGATATATGGAAGGTTTTCAACAAGCAGGAACCAAAAAAACCAAAGCAATAAAAAAATGGCGGCGGTTCCTGAGAAGAGGTAAAAGTTCACATACTTCTCAAGGGTCTTCACTTTTTGTTCCAGGTTAACCTTCACCTGGCTTGCGGGTGCGTCCATTTCTTTCAACAATTTGTATTTGCGATAAAAATAAAAAAGGTACAGGGCGCCCAGTATAAAATAAGCCCAGGCCACCAGTTGCCAACTGCCCTGGAAGGATGTGAGGAATAAAACCACCACGCCACCATAGCAAAGAATTACGGTGATCAATTCCGCCAACAGGTTTCTTTTCAGGGAAGCGAGTGGCATCTTTGATTTGGTGCGCATAATGGATTGCAGGGAGTCATCGTCGGCGCCGGGAAGTTGCGCATTCGCCTGCTCATTCCATATTTTCTTCATGTTATCAAGCTCCATGTGCGGCGGCTTTTGTGAGTTGACGAAGTTTGTCCTTAATGCGATTCATCTTGACACGGAGATTGCCCTGGTTAATACCCAGTATATCTTCCATTTCTTCATATGATTTGTCATCCAGGTATAGCATCACGACGGCTCTTTCTATTTCATTCAATTGCCGGATGGCGGAATAAAGTTGTTCCAATTGTTGTTCCTTTTCGAAATCGTACAGGTTATCTACGATTTCCGGGTGGTCGGCGCCGAGTGTTGCAGTTGGAAGGGTTCTTTTCAGTTTCCGATAATCGGCGATGGCGGTGTTCAACGCTATCCGGTAAATCCAGGTGGTTCGTTTGGATTCCCCCCTGAATTGCGGCCATGATTTCAAAACCTGGTAAAGAATTTCCTGTATCAGGTCCTGCCTGTCGGCCTCTTCCTGTCTGTACAGGCGTGAAACCTTATGAATGATGCCACCGTGCTGGCGGATCATTTCCAGGAAATCTGCATTATGGCCGGGCGTGGTCAATTTTAGTTCAGCTGGTTTGATATTAGTAGATCAAATGTCGAATTTATTACAAGGTAATAGGGAATTAAGGTATTGAGGTATTAGGGTATTGCGGCATTGGGTAATATTGCAAAATGAAGAAAATTTATCACCTCGGTAATTGCACCACCTGCCAGGCCATCATAAAGAAAACGGCGATCGATAAGAAATCGAAGGGATTTGCCTTCCAGGAAATTAAAACGGAATCCATTACTCCTGCACAATTGGACGAAATGAAGAAAATGGCGGGAAGCTATGAAGCACTTTTTAGTCGCCGTGCGCTTAAATACAAGGAAATGGGATTGAAAGATAAGAAGCTCACCGAAACAGATATTCGTGATTTGATTTTAAGTGAATACACATTTCTAAAAAGACCCGTTGTGATTGATGGCGACAAGATTTTTATTGGAAGCGAAAAGAAAAACGTAGAGGCGCTCACTGCGCAAGTTACTTCGCGCAAAGGCGCGAAGTAACCAAGAGCCTTTGCACGCTTTGCGTGAAATCTCTATTCAAATAATTCTCAACTTGGCGTAGTTCAGCATAATCTTCTTTTCCCCATTCACTTCGAATTTTACCGTAGCGATGGGATTGTGTGCACTGCCTTCCATTTTCACCACTTCGCCGAAACCAAATTTTTGGTGTTCCACTTTTTGTCCCACTTCCAGGTTCGATGTGTCGCTTGCAACAAAATCTGCGCTGGGCACATGTTCCACCGTTTTTGGCGTTGTTTTGGGAGCAAGATAGGAGGCCTGCTTGTTGGGTGCGGGTCCATACATTTTCTCGGCTTGGGAAACCGAATTGCCGAAGCCGCCGCGCATTCTGTCAAATGCAGAATTGTTGTTCCAGTTAAATCCGCTATTGTTCCTGGCGCCACTTCCGGCAAAGCTCCTGTCTAAAAATTGTTCGGGTAATTCCTCTATAAACCGGCTCGGTTCATTTTGAACCACTGATCCGAATTTGTAGCGTGTATTGGCGTAGGTAATCCATAGTTTCTTTTTGGCCCTGGTGATCACCACATAAAACAACCTTCTTTCTTCTTCCAATTCCTCGCGGGTATTAATGCTCATAGCATTTGGAAAAAGCATTTCTTCCAGCCCGGCTGCAAATACGCAGGTAAACTCCAATCCTTTGGCAGCGTGGATGGTCATAAGTTTCACCGTGTCAGAATGTTCATCTTTCTCGTCCGCATCGGTGAGCAGGGTAATTTGCTGGAGATAGGTTCCCAGCGACGTTACATTGGCCGGAATAGCAGCTGGATCGGTATTCTCAACAATCACTTCTCCTTCTTCATTGATCATGGAAAGATCGCGCTGCACATCTACAAATTCCTTGATGGAGTTCAACAATTCCTGGATGTTCTCATAGCGCTGGACGCCTTCTGTGCTTTTGTCGTTGAACAGTTCTTTAACCAGGTTGGTTTGTTTGCCCACATGAACGGCCACATCGTAGGCGTTCTTGGTGGGTAACATGCTGGCGAAACTTTTAATCATCGTCACGAATCCGTCGATGGCTTCCAGTGTTGAGCCTTTGAAGCCATAACCGGTTGGCTTGTTGAGCACGTCCCACATGGAAATATTATTCTCA
>Ga0163162_10002059_pt1 | contig 18903 bp, 10 predicted proteins | sample S55metaG_FD_115310 | JGI IMG/M metagenome (GOLD analysis project Ga0163162, IMG submission 115310) | Switchgrass rhizosphere microbial communities from Kellogg Biological Station, Michigan, USA - S5-5 metaG | ecosystem: Host-associated > Plants > Roots > Rhizosphere > Soil | place: USA...
AGATCGGAAAAGGGTTTAAGCCCCGTCAATAACCCATACAAACCGTGCAACGGCACGGGCAGCCACGTGGGGCGATTTTCGGCTTCATAGGCCACTTCATAGGCCGCCTTCTCCAGGCCGAACAACGCCAGCGCGGCGTCGGCACCTTCAGGATCTTGCCAAGCATGATCAAGACTAGCTGCCGCACGGCGATATGCCTGAACAAATGCCTCACGGGCCTCATGCAGATAACGCTCGGCGACCAGACGCCGCGCGGTTTCAGACTCAGCGCTGTGGTCAACGTTGTGCACGTTGATGGTCATCGCCGCCGCATAATCGAACGAGCGCAGCACGCCGCTGACATCCTTGTACGGACTGTGTTTGCCACGGCGCTCGCTCAATGGCCGCGCCGGTTCACCCTCGAAGTCGATCAGATAGGCATCGCCCTTGATCACCAGCACCTGGCCCAAATGCAGATCGCCATGGACGCGAATGCGCCAACCGCCTACGGCTTTTTTCGCCAGATCCTGCACGTGCGTGAGGATGGCTTTCTTCTCGTCGAACAGACGTTTGACCAGTTTCTGATCCGCCGCATTGAGTTCGCCCTGATGCTGCTTGAGCAGTTTCAAGGCGTGCTCGACCTGCGCCACGACATCCTTGCCCGTCGCCTGCATGTCCTTGGCCGTCGACACCTGGGGGGCGAAGTCGGCATTGTCGGTAGGCGCGGCGAGCACCTTGTGCATTTCACCCAGACGTTGCCCAAGCATGCCGGCAAAATCCTTCAGCTCACCGAGGGCGTTGTAATGCTGTTCCTGTTCGGACATGGCATCGGCCAATTCATCGCGCAGCGCCCGTTCGAGGTTGTTCTGCGTCCACTCCCAGGCATCGCCCTGATTGCTCAGATAGCCTTGGGCAATCATCAGCAGATTGTCCTCGCCCTGGGCGTCGCGGCGAATCACCGAGCCGAGCAGCGGAGAGATATTGGCAAATCCGGCCTCGGTCAGGTAAGCGCTCATCTCCAGTTCGGGGTGTACGCCAGAAGCGACTTTACGTATCAGCTTGAGCACCAGGCTGTTGCCTATCACCACTGAACTGTTGGATTGCTCGGCGGACAGATAACGCACCTCCGACTCTGCACCCAGGCCGAGTTTTTCCAGATGCGGCGTCGGTGCGAAGCGGATTTCGCCCTCGCTCGACTCAAGTACGGTGTTGTTCTGCATGCCTTGCAGCACTGCACGAACAAATGCTTCAAGACTGAACGCGTCGGTGATCAGACCAACCTGTCGTACACGGCGTACACGGGACAAGGCCAATTGCTGCGGTAGCGCCGGGCCGACCTGATCCTCTGAAATGAACCCGAACGGCAGTTGATAACGACTGGTCTGCCCACCGCTGGTCACTTCGACTTCGCTGAGCAGTACCGGATGCTGCGCATCACCGAAACGCACGCCATAAGCCAGATGTACTTTTTCGATGGCGGCGTCCTTGCCAGCGAACCAGCGGCGGTTCTGCAGCCAGCTCGGCAGAATGCTTTGCTCCAGCGTCTTGCGCGACGGCGCTTCGAGCAGTTCTTCCATGCGTTTTTTCAACACCAGTGTGGTGAAGTCCGGCAGGCTTTGCGCCGGTTCCACGTGACAGCTCGGCATCTGGTTTTCCGCCGCGAGGGCGAACCAATAGAAACCGTACGGGGCCAGGGTCAGGAGGAAATTCAACTGACCAATCGGCGGGAACGCGTTACCGCCGAGCATCTCCACCGGCACCATGCCGACGTAGGCCGACAGGTCCAGCTCCACCGCTTGCGCACTGCGCGAAACGTTGGCCACGCACAGAATAATTTCGTGCTTGCCATCGGCATCGGTGAATTCGCGGGTGTAGGCCAGTACGCGGCGGTTGTTCGGCGACAGCATTTTCAAGGTGCCACGGCCAAAAGCCTTGGACTGCTTGCGCACCGCGAGCAGACGGCGGGTCCAGTTCAACAACGAATGCGGATCGCCGGACTGGGTTTCGACGTTGACCGATAGATAGCCGTACTGCGGATCCATGATCGGCGGCAGCACCAGACTCGCCGGGTCGGCGCGGGAGAAACCGCCATTGCGGTCGATCGACCACTGCATCGGCGTACGCACACCGTCGCGGTCGCCGAGATAAATGTTGTCGCCCATGCCGATTTCATCGCCGTAATACAGGGTCGGCGTGCCGGGCATCGACAGCAGCAGACTGTTGAGCAGCTCGATGCGGCGGCGATCGCGCTCCATCAACGGCGCCAGACGCCGGCGGATGCCGAGGTTGATCCGCGCACGCCGATCAGCCGCGTAGTAATTCCACAGATAGTCGCGTTCTTTGTCGGTGACCATCTCCAGCGTCAGCTCATCGTGGTTGCGCAGGAAGATCGCCCACTGGCAATTGGCAGGAATTTCCGGGGTCTGGCGCAGAATATCGGTGATCGGGAAGCGATCTTCCTGGGCCAGCGCCATGTACATGCGCGGCATCAGCGGAAAGTGGAATGCCATGTGGCATTCGTCACCGTTGAGGCCTGCGGCATCGGTGTCACCGAAGTACAGCTGCGTGTCTTCCGGCCATTGGTTGGCCTCGGCGAGCAGCATGCGGTCGGGATAGTTGGCGTCGATCTCGGCGCGGATCTGCTTGAGGACGTCGTGGGTTTCGGGAAGGTTTTCGTTGTTGGTGCCGTCGCGCTCGATCAGGTAAGGAATAGCGTCGAGGCGCAGGCCGTCGATGCCCATGTCCAGCCAGTAGCGCATTACCGACAGCACGGCTTTCATCACTTGCGGGTTGTCGAAATTCAGATCCGGTTGGTGCGAATAGAAACGGTGCCAGAAGTACTGGCCGGCGACCGGATCCCAAGTCCAGTTGGACTTTTCCGTGTCGAGAAAAATGATCCGCGTGCCGTCGTATTTCTGATCGTCATCCGACCACACATAGAAATCCCGCGCCGCCGAGCCGGGTTTGGCCTTGCGTGCACGCTGGAACCACGGGTGCTGGTCGGAGGTGTGGTTGATGACCAGTTCGGTAATCACCCGCAAACCGCGTTTGTGCGCTTCGGCGATAAAACGCTTGGCGTCGGCCATGGTCCCGTAATCGCTGTGCACGCCACGGTATTCGGCGATGTCGTAGCCATCATCGCGACGCGGCGAGGGGTAGAACGGCAACAACCAGATCGTATTGACGCCGAGGTCGGCAATGTAATCGAGCTTGGCGATCAGACCGGGAAAGTCGCCGATCCCGTCGTTGTTGGAGTCGAAAAACGATTTGACGTGAACTTGATAGATCACCGCGTCCTTGTACCAGAGCGGGTCTTTGATAAAGGTGGCTGCCTTGGGTTTCTTCGCCATGTGAAACTCCTGTTCAATTCTAGAAAAGCCGTGAGCCGATCACCTGACTCCAACTCAATGAGCAACCTGTGGGAGCGAGCCTGCTCGCGAATGCGGATTAACATTCAGCAAAAATGTCGCCTGCAAAATTGCTTTCGCGAGCAGGCTCGCTCCCACAGGGGGATCTGTGTTCAGGCAGTAATTCGCCAAATGCCGAATGGCTGGTAAGCCGGGTCCAGGCGCATGAACTGGTATTTGCCATGCCAGTCCCAGCGATGCCCGTTCATCAAGTCTTCGCCGTGGGTTGTCGCATCGTCGGGCAGGCCCATTTCCCACAGCGGCAGTTCGAAATTCGCCTCCTGCACGTTGTGCGGATCGAGGTTGACCGCGACCAGAATGAAATTGCTGCCGTCGAAGCTGCGCTTGCCGAAATACAGAATGTTGTCGTTCCAGGCGTTGTAGACCTTCAGGCCCAGATGCGTGTGCAGCGCTGGGTTCTGCCGGCGGATACGGTTGAGCTGGGCGATCTCGGCAATGATGTTGCCCGGTGCGGTGAAATCGCGGACGCGGATCTCGTACTTCTCCGAGTCGAGATATTCCTCTTTGCCCGGCACCGGCGCCGACTCGCACAGCTCGAACCCCGAATACATGCCCCACAGGCCCGAGCCCATGGTCGCCAGCGCTGCGCGAATGAGAAATCCCGGACGCCCGGATTCGTGGAGGAAGGCCGGGTTAATGTCGGGCGTATTGACGAAGAAATTCGGCCGGTAGCATTCGCGCCACGGCGATTCATTCAGCTCAGTGAAATAGGTCGCCAGCTCAGCCTTGGTATTGCGCCAGGTGAAATAGGTGTAGCTCTGCGTGTACCCGACCTTGCCCAGCCGCGCCATCATTGCCGGCGTGGCGAAGGCTTCGGCGAGGAAGATCACTTCCGGGTACAGCGCCCGCACATCGGCGATCAGCCATTGCCAGAACGGCAGCGGTTTGGTGTGCGGATTGTCGACGCGAAAGATCTTCACGCCCTCTTCGACCCAACCGATGACGATGTCGCGCAACTCGACCCACAGGCTCGGAATCGCGTCCGGCGCGTAGAAGTCGACGTTGACGATGTCTTGATACTTTTTCGGTGGGTTTTCCGCGTATTTGATCGTGCCGTCCGGCCGCCAGTTGAACCAGCCCGGATGCTGCTTGAGCCACGGGTGATCCTGGGAACACTGAATGGCGAAATCGAGAGCGATTTCCAGACCGTGATCGGCGGCAGCAGCGACCAGTCGGCGGAAGTCTTCGCGGCTGCCCAGTTGCGAGTGAATGGCTTCGTGACCGCCCGCCTCGCTACCGATGGCGTAAGGACTGCCGGGATCATCGGGGCCGGCGGTCAATGAATTGTTGCAACCTTTGCGATGGGCTCGACCAATCGGGTGGATCGGCGTGAAGTACAGCACGTCGAAACCCATGTCCTGAATCATCGGCAAGCGCGCGTGCACGTCATTAAAGGTGCCGTGACGGTGGGGATCGTCGGTGATCGAGCGCGGAAACAGTTCGTACCAACTGGCGAATTCAGCCAGTTCACGCTCGACGTCCATGGGGAACTCAGGACTGACGCTCAAGTAGGCGCGGTGATCCGCTTGCGCCATCAGTTGCGCACTGCGCGAGTGCAGAAACAGCGCAACCTGCTCGGTTTCGAGCAACCCGGACAATTCGTGGTGCAACGCCGCGAGCTGTTCGCTCAGTTGGCCTTCGCTGCGTTCAGCGGCCTGTTGCACCATCGTGCGGCCTTCTTGCAACTCGAGCGAAACGGGTACGGCGGCGTTGTGTTTCTTCTCCAGTTCGTACTGGAAACTGGCGAAGTGATCGATCCACGCTTCGATGCAATAAAGGAAACGCCCCTGATGCTCAGGACGGAACTGGCCTTGCCAGCCATTATTGCCCTGGTCGGCCATGACCTCGCTTTGCCAAGTCTCCTCGCCTTCCTCGCGCCAGCGAATGCGCACGGCCAGTTTGTCGTGACCGTCAGCAAACACTTTGCTGGTGACCACCACTTCACGACCGGCAATCGACTTCACGGCGAATTGCCCGCCCTCCAGGGTGGGCATGGTGTTTTCGATGGCAATGCGCGGTAGCAGCAAGGCCTGCGACAGTGGCATGTGCGGGCTGTAGCTTAATTCAGAAGGTTTTTCAGCCGTCATTGAGCATCTCTCCTTAACGCCCAAAGGACGCTCTAGTGCCGGGTCAGTGTGCGCAACGCCGCGCCTGCCCCGGAATGAACTCACTTAGGTTCCGAGCGACCGGCGCCGGGAAAAGTTCAGATGAAATTACCGTGTCAGAAAAGCGGATCGAATTCGCCACGAGGTGGTCAATCCACTTAAGCACTTCTCACGCCATGTGCCACACGGAGGTCATCAGATGAACATCCCGATCCCGGCCGAAACGCCTGATCCGAACATCGACAAACCCACTCTTCCCGAGACCGAGCCGCAACCGATTCCCGAACAGGAACCGCCCGGCACCACGCCACCACCCAAGGTAGAACCACCAAGCACGATGCCCCCTGTCATCGTCTAACTGATCGTTCCCACGCTCCGCGTGGGAATGCAGCCCGGGACGCTCCGCGTCCCAAAGCGGACGCGGAGCGTCCATTGAGGCATTCCCACGCAGAGCGTGGGAACGATCAACGTGGCAACGATCAGTCAGTGGTCATCAGTCTTTTCCTCGTCCTTTTCGAAAAGCTTCACGATGCGCGGCATCACGCTGAAAATCCCCAGCGCCAGAAAGGTACTGAGCAGCGCCGTCGCTTCCCTGCCCAACCCGGCCGCGACACCAATGGCCGCGGTCATCCACAGCCCGGCAGCTGTGGTCAGGCCTTTGACATGGCCTTCATCGCCTTCCTTGTTTTTCAGGATAGTCCCGGCACCGAGAAAGCCGATCCCGGCAATCACCCCCTGCACCACGCGACTCATCGCATCGGACTCGGCCCCGGACGTTTGCGGCACCAGCCCAAACAGTGCGGCCCCAAGCGCCACCAGCATGTGCGTGCGCACCCCGGCAGCCTTGCCCTTGTGCTCGCGTTCAAACCCCAGAATCCCGCCCAGCACCGCCGCCATCAGCAGGCGCACGGTAATCCGCGTCAGTTGCGAAGCATCGCCAACGTCGGCGAATTCCGCTTGCAGGGTTTCCCACACTTCATGCCACCACGCGTTCATCGTGCGGTCCTTGTTATTGGTTCGATAAACGATGGACAGCGGCGACCATTAATCAGTTGCGCAGAACGATCGGCAACGCGTGCGCCCTAACCTATCAGACCTCCCTGAAAAAGGACTGCCCCATGCCCCTTCGAGTCGTTGAAACCAATCCCGAACAAAAAGTGTGTTTTTTCACCGTTGAAAATGGCGAGGAAATTCGCATTTGCGACACCCTGGAAGTGCGCACGGATAGTGACAAAGCCATGTCGTTCGTGGAAATAGAAGGCCGGCGCGTTTACATCACAGAAGCAGAAGCCGACGAATTGACCGTCGCAGGCGCCAAAGACGGTCGCAAGCATTTGAAGGCCGACGAGAGTGGTTCGGTGATTTGACTGACCTTGATCAACACTCCGCGCAAACGTCTGCGATAGGCGTTTGCGCCTTTGCCTGCGGGCTGCTTCAAGTTGTCGCAGAGGTTACGCAAAATCTCATCTGATCCGCTTTTTATTGAAATACCTGAGTCTGTTATGCAAACAGATCGACGCTCATAGTGCTCTGGCCTGATGGAGGCTGATGAGCGAATAACCATGAGCGAACAAATCCCCGTCCGAACCGTAGAAGCATCTCCAACTATCAAAAGTGTGCCCGCACGCCCAATGAAGGCGACGGCCAAATCCAGCGACAACCAGATCCACACCCGCAGCTTCACCGGCCTGTTCCGCACCTTGCGCATGAGCGGCGCGGGATTTCTGTTCCTGCTGTTTTTCGGCACGGTGTGGCTGAACTGGGGCGGCCGTCAGGCGGTGCTCTGGGATTTGTCCGAAAGCAAATTCCACATCTTCGGCGCGACCTTCTGGCCACAGGATTTCATTCTGCTCTCGGCGCTGTTGATCATTGCCGCATTCGGCCTGTTCGCCATCACCGTGTTTGCCGGCCGGGTCTGGTGCGGCTACACCTGTCCGCAGAGTTCGTGGACGTGGATCTTCATGTGGTGCGAGAAAATTACCGAAGGCGAGCGCAACCAGCGGATCAAACTGCAAGCCGCGCCGTGGAGCCTGAACAAACTGGCACGGCGCGCCGCCAAACACACCTTGTGGCTGGCGATCAGCGTGCTCACCGGCCTGACCTTCGTTGGCTACTTCACGCCGATCCGGCCACTGGCCGAAGAACTGCTGACCCTGCAAATCGGCGGCGTCAGCCTGTTCTGGGTGCTGTTCTTCACTGCCGCCACCTACATCAACGCCGGTTGGCTGCGCGAGGCGGTGTGCATGCACATGTGCCCATATGCGCGGTTCCAGAGCGTGATGTTCGACAAAGACACTCTGGCGATCGCCTACGACGTGGCCCGTGGCGAAAACCGTGGCCCGCGTAAACGCGACGTGAAACCGCTTGAAGCCGGCCTGGGTGATTGCATCGACTGTCAGTTGTGCGTGCAGGTCTGCCCGACCGGCATCGACATTCGCGATGGTCTGCAGATGGAATGCATCGGTTGCGCGGCGTGTATCGACGCCTGTGACTCGATCATGGACAAGATGAACTACCCGCGTGGTTTGATCCGCTACAGTTCCGAGCGCGAATTGCAGGGTGGCAAGACTCACCTGCTGCGTCCGCGTTTGATCGGTTACACCGTGGTGCTGGTGGCGATGATCGGCGCACTGGCATTGGCGCTGATTGAGCGGCCAATGGTCTCGCTGGACGTGACCAAGGATCGCGGGCTGTTCCGCGAGAACGGTCTGGGTCAGATCGAAAACATCTATAGCCTCAAAGTCATCAACAAGACTCAGCAGCGCCAGGACTACAACCTCAGCCTGGTCGATGGCGACGGCTTCCAGTTACAAGGCAAGACCGAGCTGAGCCTGGCGCCGGGTGAGATTGTCGATGTGCCGGTGTCGGTGGCGATGACCACGGAGCGCCCGACCAGCAGCTCGCAGACCTTGAGTTTCAAGATTGCCGACAGCGATGAGCCTGAGGTTTATAGCGTGGCGAAGAGCAGGTTTGTTGCGCCGATGAATCGCTGAGCCGTTAGAATCCGCTCCCTCACCCCAGCCCTCTCCCAGGGGTAGAGGGGGCCGACCGAGGTGTCTGTCGCTATACATCGACCTGACAGACCGAGTCGATTATGGATTCAACAAAGTACTTTCAGCACGAGTCGATTGTGGATTCAGCAAAGCACTTTCAGCCCGAGTCGATTATGGATTCAGCAAAGCACTTTCAGGCCGAGTCGATTATGGATTCAGCGAAGCACTTTCAGGCCGAGTCGATTGTGGATTCAGCAAAACACTTTCAGGCCGAGTCGATTGTGGATTCAGCAAAACACTTTCAGGCCGAGTCGATTATGGATTCAGCAAAGCACTTTCAGGCCGAGTCGATTATGGATTCAGCAAAACACTTTCAGGTCGGTGTAGTTCACAAGCATCCCCCAATCAGTCCCCTCTCCCTCTGGGAGAGGGCTAGGGTGAGGGGCTTTTTACCTGACACCCACAATCAACCAGCACCAAGGCTCCTCGATGAAACGCTACGAAAAATTCGCCGACGACATCGCTGAACTGATCCGCTCCGGCGTCCTCGGCCCCGGCCAGCGCGTGCCTTCGGTGCGTTACGCCAGCCAGACCTATGGCGTCAGCCCGTCCACGGTGTTCCAGGCCTACTACCTGCTTGAACGTCGTGGCCTGATCCGCGCCCGACCCCGCTCCGGCTACTTCGTCAACACCCATGCGCCGAGCCCGTTCTCAGAGCCGGTGATCAGTAGCCACGTCAATGATTCCACCGAAGTCGACGTCAGCGAACTGGTGTTCTCGGTCCTTGATTCGATCAAGGACCCAAGCACTGTACCCTTCGGCTCGGCATTCCCCAGCCCGACGCTGTTCCCGCTGCAACGCCTGTCGCGCTCGCTAGCCAGTGCCGCCCGGGAGATGGACCCGCGCATGGTCGTCACCGACATGTCGCCGGGCAATCCGCAACTGCGCCGGCAGATCGCCCTGCGCTACATGGTCGGGGGCCTGATGCTGCCGATGGAAGAACTGCTGATCACCAACGGCGCCCTCGAAGCGCTGAACCTGTGCCTGCAAGCCGTGACCGAACCGGGCGATCTGGTGGCCATCGAAGCGCCGGCGTTCTACGCCAGCCTGCAAGTCCTCGAGCGGTTGAAACTCAAAGCCGTGGAAATCCCCGTGCACCCGCGCGACGGCATCGACCTCGGCGTGCTCGCGCAAACCCTGGAACGCCATCCGATCAAGGCCTGCTGGTGCATGACCAGTTTCCAGAACCCCATGGGCGCCACCATGCCCGAGGCGAAGAAACAGGAATTGGTCGAACTGCTGCGCCGCCATCAGGTGCCGCTGATCGAAGATGATGTCTACGCCGAACTCTATTACGGCCAGCAGGCACCAAAACCGGCCAAGGCGTTCGACACTGAAGGTCTGGTGATGCACTGCGGCTCGTTCGCCAAGAGCCTGGCCCCCGGCTACCGCATCGGCTGGGTCGCCGCCGGGCGCTACGCGCAAAAGATCGAACGGCTGAAACTGATGACCTCGCTGTGCGCCTCGATGCCGGCGCAAGCAGCGATTGCCGATTATCTGCAACACGGCGGCTACGACCGACACCTGCGTAAATTGCGTTATGCGCTGGAAGAACAGCAGAGCGCGATGCTTGCGGCGATCGCCCGCTATTTCCCGGCGCAGACGCGGGTCAGCCAACCGGCGGGCGGCTACTTCTTGTGGCTGGAATTACCGCCGCAGATGGATTCGTTGAAGTTGTTTCAGATGGCACTGGCGCAAGGCATCAGCATTGCGCCGGGGCCGATTTTTTCGCCGACGCAACGGTTCAGGAATTGTATTCGGTTGAACTATGGCAGCCCGTGGACCGAGGATTCGGAGAAGGCGATGGAGACGTTGGGGCGGATTGTGCGGTCGTTCTGACAGTCCTGTGCTGTCTGGGCTATTGCCTTCGCGAGCAGGCTCGCTCCCACATTGGTTCTGTGTCCTGCACAAATCCAGGGTGGGAGCGAGCCTGCTCGCGAAGAGGGCCGGCCTGACAGCGAAACTCTCTGGACTTAACGCCCACCCCCCAAATCAACAAACGTCCCGGTCGCATACGACGCCTTGTCCGACAACAACCAGACAATCGCCTCCGCCACCTCATCCGGCCGCCCGCCACGGGCCATCGGAATCGCCGACTCCAGCTTGCTGACCCGATCCGGGTCGCCGCTCAGCGCGTGGAAATCGGTATAGATATACCCCGGGCGCACCGCGTTGACCCGAATCCCTTCGCCCGCGACTTCCTTGGACAAACCGATGGTGAAGGTATCGAGCGCGCCTTTGGACGCGGCGTAATCAACGTATTCGTTCGGCGAGCCAAGACGCGAGGCCACCGACGACACGTTGACGATACTGCCGCCCTGCCCGCCGTGCTTGGGCGACATGCGCAGGATCGCGTGCTTGGCGCAGAGGATCGGCGCCAGAACGTTGGTTTTCATGATTTTCAGAATGCGGAATTCGGACATTTCATCGACTCGCGATTTGTGTCCGACGGTACCGGCGTTGTTCACCAGCGCAGTCACACGGCCCAATTCGCTGTCGACCCGCTGGAACAGCGCAATCACTTCGTCTTCGATGCTGACGTCAGCGCGCACGGCGATGGCTTGTGCGCCCAATGCACGGACTTGCTCCAGCACACTTTGCGCGGCCTGCTCGTCTTGCTCATAGTTGATGCAGATCCGATAGCCTTGCTCGGCAGCCAACAACGCCGTAGCGGCGCCAATCCCGCGCCCGCCACCGGTGATCACAATGACTTTATCCATGCTGGCCTTTCTCCCCCAATGCACACGTAACAGTCGGGGGGAAGAATAACCGCCATTGGCGGGTTTTGCATGAGCTCTGTTGTGTCTGGCCGGACGCCTTCGCGAGCAGGTCGAATCGTCGCACCGTCGCTCCCACAGGGGTATGCATTCCAAATGTGGGAGCGAGCCTGCTCGCGAAGAACGATAACGCGGTCGATCAGACCGCCGCCAGTGTCTCGCCCCGTGCAATATCCTGCATGAATTTGTCCGCCGGCATCGGATGCCCCAGCAGATAACCCTGCAGCGAATCACAACCCAACTGCGTCAAGAACGCCTGCTGCACCCCGGTTTCAACACCTTCCGCGACAATGCGCAAACCGAGCGCCTGGCCCAATGCAACAATCGCCGAAACAATCGCGGCATCGTCACTGTCATGCTCCAGATCGCGCACAAAGCCACGATCGATCTTCAGCTCGTTGGCCGGCAAACGCTTGAGGTACATCAGGCTGGAATAACCCGTGCCGAAGTCATCGATCGACAGATCGACGCCCATGTCCGACAACTCCTGCAACACCGTCATGCTCGCATCGGCATCGCTCATGGCCGTGGTCTCGGTGATTTCCAGGGTCAGGCTGTTCGCCGGCAAGTGATGCGTGGCCAACGCCTTGGCCACGCTGCGCACCAGTCCGGCGTGGCAGAACTGCAACGCCGACAGGTTCACCGCGATACGCCAATCGGTGTAACCGAGCACGTACCACTCGCGCATCTGCCGGCAGGCTTCATTGAGCACCCATTCACCGATCGGAATGATCAGCCCGGATTTCTCCGCCAGTGCGATGAACTTGTCCGGCATCAGCATGCCGTGAATCGGATGCTGCCAGCGCAGCAACGCCTCAGCCCCGACCGGACGGCCGTTGGCGGCGTCGAACTTCGGCTGGTAATACAAACTGAACTGGCTGTGCTCCAGCGCCGCGCGCAGGTCCTGCAACAACTGCAACTGCTTGCGCGCGTTGTTGTTCATCGACGCGTCGAAAAAGCTGTAACCGTTCTTGCCGCCGCCCTTGGCGTGGTACATCGCCGCGTCGGCATTCATCAGCAGCTCCTGCGCGGTCTGGCCGTTGCCCGGGTACAGGGCGATGCCGACGCTGGCGGAGATCTGCAAGTCATGTTCGGCGACACGGAATGATTGCGCGATCAAGCCGACCTGACGTGCCGCCAGTCCCAGTGCGTCATTGGGTTCGGTCAGGCGCACCAGCAGCACGAATTCCTCGCCGCCGATTCGCGCCAGCGTGTCCGGACCGCGCAAGTCTTCACGCAGACGCAAGCCTACTTCCCGCAATAACTGGTCGCCCATATGGTGACCGAACGCATCGTTGACCGGTTTGAAGCCGTCCAGATCGATGAACATCAAGGCAAAACAGCCGCCCTGCTCATGGACCTTTTTCATCGCCTGATTGATCCGGTCATCCAGCAGCATGCGGTTCGGCAGGCCGGTCAGGGTGTCGTGCAGGGCCAGTTGCGTGAGTTCGCGGTTGGCCACGGTCAAGGAGTGCGCCAGATCAGCGGTGCGCGCTTCCAGGCGTGCGTCGAGAATCGATGTGAGCAAGGCAATCGACAGCACTGCCAACGTGGTGATCAACACCAGACTGTCGAGGCCGTTGCCCTTCAAGCCATTGACGGTGGCACCACAGAAACTGCCATCTGGGAACTGCGCGGCGGCCATGCCGGTGTAATGCATGCCGACAATCGCGATGCCCATGATGATCGCCGCCCCGCCCCGAATCAGGCGCACATAAGGCGAATGCTGACGCAGGCGGAAAGCGATCCACAGTGCCGCCGCCGAGGCGCCGACGGCAATCAGCAGCGAAGCGCCAAACAACGTCGGGTCGTAATCGATCCCTGGCGTCATGCGCATCGCCGCCATGCCGGTGTAGTGCATGGCACTGATCCCGCTGCCCATGATCAGCGCGCCGAACGCCAGTTGCAGAATCGGCAGTTTCGGCTGACTGACCAACCATAAGGCGAATCCACAGGACCACACGGCGATGAGCAGCGACAGCGCGGTCAGGGCGATGTCATAGCCCAGGTCGATCGGCAGTTTGAAGGCCAGCATGCCAATGAAATGCATCGACCAGACGCCGATGCCCATGGCAAACGCACCGCCGGCGGTCCAGAAATGCACCGCCCGGCCCCTGGCCGTGGCAATGCGACCGGTGAGGTCGAGCGCGGTGTACGAGGCGAGAATCGCCACACACAACGAAATGAAAACCAGCGTGGAGGAATAACTACCGATGAGCATGGGAATTCTCGTGGCCACCCAACGCGGATTGCGTCCGTTCTCGGTTGGGCAAAGGCGGCGATTGTACTGATTGCACAGAAGAACGCACTGACAAAGTGAGCAATTGGCCATCAAGCCGATGAAACGCTTGTTCGATCGTCCGAGATGCCTCTGGAATGGGGCTTTCTTAACCTTGCGCGATCATTGTGGGAGCGAGCCTGCTCGCGAATGGGCCCTCTGACTCAAAACAATCAGTGACTGCACGGACGCCTTCGCGAGCAGGCTCGCTCCCACAGGTTGTTGAGGCGTTCCCACGCAGAGCGTGGGAACGATCAGCGAAGCCAGCCTTCAGCGGGTGTTATCGCTTACATCCAGCTGCCCATCCCAACCACCGCCCAGCGCCGCAATCAGTTGCACGCTGGCGATCAAGCGACTCTGCAGAATATTCAGCACGCTGCGCTCGTTGCTCAATGCCGTGGCTTGCACCACCACGACGTCGATGTAAGCGATCAACCCGGCCTTGTACTGGTTCTCCGTCAGGCGCAGGGAGTCGCGCGCCGCATCCAGGGCTTCCTGGCGCACCGCCGCTTCGTCCTCGTACACCTTGAGCTGCACCAGATAGTTTTCAACTTCGCGGAAACCGTCGAGCACGGTCTGGCGATATTTGGCCACGGTCTGGTCATACACCGCCTCGGTGCGGTCGACTTCCGCCGAACGAATGCCACCGTCAAACAGCGGCAGCGCCAGTTTCGGCCCCACCGACCAGAAACGGTTCGGCAGGCTGACCAGGTTCTGCGAAGTACTGCTGCTGTAGCCGCCGCTCAGACTCAAACTCAGATCCGGGTAATACGCCGCTTTGGCCACGCCGATGTTGGCGTTGGCGGCAATCACCGAACGCTCCGCCGAAGCGATGTCCGGGCGCCGCTCGAGCAATTGCGAGGGTAGGCTCAATGGCACCTGCGGCAGCTTCGGAATGGTCTGCACTTCGGCAATATTGAAATCCGCCGGGGCTTGTCCGGTCAGCACGGCAATCGCATTTTCGAATTGCGCGCGCTGCCAGATCAGGTCGACCAGATCGGCCTGGGTGCTTTTCAGTTGCGTCTGCGCCTGCGCCACCGCATCGCGCCCGGAAACCCCGGCGCGGTACTGGTTCTGGGTCATTTTCAAGGAGCGTTCGTAGGCGGCGACCGTGGCTTCGAGCAGGCGTTTCTGCTGATCGATCACGCGCAGTTGCAGGTAGTTCTGCACCAGCTCCGATTGCTGGCTCAGGCGCATGGCCGCCAGATCGGCAAAACTGGCCTGGGCGCTGGCCTCATCGGCTTCCAGTCCACGGCGCAGCTTGCCCCACACGTCCGCTTCCCAACTGACGCCCAGTTCGGCGTTATAGGTGTCGCGGATACCGCTGGAGGAACTGCTCAAACTCGAACTGCTGCTGCCAGTGCCCTGACTGGAGCGGGTCTTGCCCAGGCTCAAGTCTACTTTGGGATAAAACGCGCCACGGGCACTGCGCACCAACGCCTGAGCCTGACGGTACTGGGCTTCCGACTGCGCGACGGTCTGGTTGGAATTGTTGAGTTTCTCGATCAAGCCGTTGAGCTGCTGATCGCCGTACAACTCCCACCACGCGCCACGGGCCAGTGAATCGCTCGGGTTGGCCTGAGTCCAGCCCTCGGCCTCCTTGTACTGGGCGATTTCCGCAGTTTGCGGACGCTGGTAGTCCGGGCCGACGGCGCAGGCACTGAGCATCGCCACGCACAGCGACAGGCTCAGCAGACGCGAGCCGCGCACAGTGGCCAGATTGAAAAGCGAACGGTCAGTCATAGCGGAGTTTCCAGAGCGGCGTCAGTGCGCACGCCACGCCATTTGTTGAAACGATGGCGCAGCTTGTCGAGATAGAGGTAAACCACAGGCGTGGTGTAAAGCGTCAGCACCTGGCTGAAAATCAGCCCGCCGATGATGGTCAGGCCCAGCGGCTGGCGCATTTCCGCGCCTTCGGCCCGGCTGAGCAGCAACGGCAAGGCACCGAGAATCGCCGCCAGCGTGGTCATCAGAATCGGCCGCAAGCGTTGCAGACAGGCGCTGCGGATCGATTCCAGCGGCGACAGCCCCTGATGCCGTTCCAGTTGCAACGCAAGGTCGATCATCAGAATGGCGTTTTTCTTCACCACGCCAATCAGCAGGAACAACCCGAGCAACGAGATCAGGCTGAACTCGCCGCCCAGCGCATAGATCGACAGCAACGCGCCGACACCGGCCGACGGCAGGGTCGACAGAATCGTCAGCGGATGGATGTAGCTTTCATACAGCACACCCAGCACCAGATACACCGCCAGCAACGCGCCGAGAATCATGAACGGCTGGCTCTTCTGCGTCGCGGCAAAGGCGTCGGCAGTGCCGGCCATTTTCGCAATGACATCTTCCGGCAAGCCGAGCCTGGCAATTGCCCGCTCGATGGCGGCACTGCCCTGCTCCACCGTCACGCCTTCGGCCATGTCGAAGGAAATGTCTTCAGAGGCAAACTGGCCTTCGTGGCTGACGCGGTCGTCTTCCAGGCTGTTTTCGTAATGAGCGAACGTCGACAGCGGCACCCGCGCACCGTCAGCGGTGATCACCTGCACCTGCTTGAGCGTCACCGGGTCCTGGGCGTATTTCGGGTTGACCTCCATCACCACTTGATACTGGTTGAGGCTGTCGTAGATCGTCGAAATCTGCCGCTGGCTGTAGGCGTTGTTCAGCACGGCGGTGACCATGTTCATGTCGACACCCAGGCGTTTGGCCTGATCGCGGTCGACGATCAACGTCACTTGCTGGGCACCTGCCCCCTCTCGGGCGTCAATGGCTGTCAGTTCAGGCAAGGCTCTTAACGCGGCAACCACTTTTGGATACCACTTGCGCAACTCGCCCAGATCGCCACTTTGCAGGATGTAGCTGTACTGCGAGGTGGTCTGCTCGCGGCCACCGCCAAACTGCAGATCCTGATCCGCCATCAGCATCAGTTGCGCACCGGGCACCTTGGGCATTTCCTTGCGCAGGCGCTCGATGACTTTCTGCGCGTTGAGCTGGCGCTCCTTGATCGGCTTCAGACGTACCAGCATGAAAGCGTTGTTGGTGCCGTTGGTGCCGCCAATGAACCCGGCGACACTTTCCACCGCTTCGTCCTTGAGCACGGCGCGGCGGAAAATTTCCATTTTCGGCTGCATCACGCTGAACGACAGGCCGTCGTCACCGCGCACGAAACCGATCAACTGGCCGGTGTCCTGCTGCGGCATAAAGGTTTTCGGCACCACCACGTACAGCGCAACGTTGACGCCGACGGTGATCAGCAAGCTGAGCAAGGTCAGACGCCGGTGGCGCAGCACCCAGTCGAGGCTGGTGGCGTATTTGCCGACCATCCAGTCGTTGGTGCGGCGGCTCCAGCGTTGCAGGCGGTTTTCCTGCCCGGGTGTGTGCGGCTTCAGCCAACGGGCGCAGAGCATCGGCGTCAGCGTCAATGAAACCACCAGCGACACGACGATGGCCGCGGCCAAGGTAATGGAAAACTCGCGAAACAGGCTCTCGACAATCCCGCCCATAAACAGGATCGACAGGAACACCGCCACCAGCGAGACGTTCATCGACAACAAGGTAAAACCGACTTCCTTGGCCCCGAGATACGCGGCCTGCATCGGTTTGACGCCTTCGTCGATGTGCCGGGAAATGTTCTCCAGCACCACAATGGCGTCATCCACCACCAGACCGGTGGCGAGAATCAGCGCCATCAGCGACAGGTTGTTCAGCGAGAAACCGTAGAGGTACATCACCGCAAAGGTGCCGACCAGCGACACCGGCACGGCCAATGTCGGAATCAGCGAGGCGCGGAAGTTACCGAGGAACAGAAACACCACCAGAATCACCAGCGCCACAGCAATCAGCAGCGTCATCTCGGCTTCGTGCAACGTTGCCTTGATCACCGGCGAGCGGTCCATGGCCAGATTCAGCTTCACGCTGGCGGGCAACACCGCTTGCAGGGCCGGCAGTTGCGCCTTGATCTCGTTGACCGTCTCGATGATGTTGGCACCGGCCTGGCGGTTGATCACCAGCAGCACCGCCGCGTCATCGTTGAAGAAACCGCTGTTGTAGCGGTCTTCGACGCCATCACTGACCTTGGCCACGTCCTTGAGGCGCAGCGCCGCGCCATCGGCATAGTGGATGATCAGTGATTCGTAATCCTTGGCTTTCTCCAACTGATCATTGGCCTGGATCTGCCACAAACGCTGGCCGTCTTCGACCGAACCCTTCGGCCGGCGTACGTTGGCATCGGCGATGGTCTTGCGCACATCGTCGAGCGCCACGCCGTACTGGTTCAGCGCCTGCGGTTCGAGTTCGATACGCACCGCCGGCAGCGAACTGCCGCCGATCTGTACTTCGCCGACGCCCTGCACCTGTGAAAGGCTCTGGGACAAAATGGTCGAAGCCAAATCGTAGAGCTGACCTTTTTCCAGCACGTCCGAGGTCAGCGACAACACCATGATCGGCGCCTGCGACGGGTTGACCTTCTTGTAGGTCGGCATGCTGCGCATCCCACTCGGCAACAGGTTGCGCGAAGCGTTGATCGCCGCCTGCACTTCCCGCGCCGCGCCGTTGATGTCGCGGTCGAGGTCGAATTGCAGAATGACCCGGGTCGAACCCTGACTGGAACGGCTGCTCATGGTGTTGACGCCGGCGATTGCACCGAATGAGCGCTCCAGCGGCGTCGCCACGGTGGATGCCATGACCTCCGGACTGGCACCGGGCAGGCTGGCCTGCACGACGATCACCGGGAAGTCCATTTGCGGCAGCGGCGCCACTGGCAGCAGGCCGAAACTCACACCGCCGAGCAGCATGATCGCCAGGCTCAGCAGCATCGTTGCGACCGGGCGCTTGATGAAAGGACCGGAGAGGTTCATTGACCGCAATCCCCAACTTCACCGCAGATCCCTGTGGGAGCGAGCCTGCTCGCGAATGCAATCTTGTATTCAACATTGATGTTGCCTGACAGGCCGCTTTCGCGAGCAGGCTCGCTCCCACAAGGAATTCGTCGTGCATGCAGGGTCATACCGACACCTCTTCAGTGTCAGCATTGGTCTTGCCAAAGCGCCGACCGAGGCGGTCGAAATACAGGTAGATCACTGGCGTGGTGAACAGCGTCAGCACCTGACTCACCAGCAGCCCGCCAACCATCACCAGACCCAACGGTTGACGCAATTCAGCACCTGAGCAGGTGGCGAGCATCAACGGCACCGCACCGAACAGCGCCGCCAGCGTGGTCATGAGGATTGGCCGGAAGCGCAGCAGCGCCGCCTGATAGATCGCCTGTTCCGGTGCCATGCCTTGGGTGCGTTC
>Ga0163162_10002060_pt1 | contig 18895 bp, 11 predicted proteins | sample S55metaG_FD_115310 | JGI IMG/M metagenome (GOLD analysis project Ga0163162, IMG submission 115310) | Switchgrass rhizosphere microbial communities from Kellogg Biological Station, Michigan, USA - S5-5 metaG | ecosystem: Host-associated > Plants > Roots > Rhizosphere > Soil | place: USA...
TATAGCGTCATCGTCAGTGTTCAACACAGGTAACAAAAAAGATCTTTCATTCTAAAAGAAACAAGATGCAATACAGATCCAAATATATCGGAGGTGCTGCCATACTGCTGGGGGTGCTATCGCTTTTCACCGCCTCCTGCAAGAAAGAAGGGTATGCCCTTCCGACGGCCCCGGACAAGCTGCAGAACGAGGCCATTAAAAGAACGCTGGGACCGAATATAGTAGGACAGCCGATCGAATTTGCCTATGCCATGGCCATCCTGCCCAGTAAAGGGAAGCTGGTGTCCTGTACGGCGGAAGCCTCTATTGCGGGAGCCGCCGGCACCTACATGGACAATAGATCTTATTATACGGATCAGACCGGCACAGATGTCGGCGTCCCGGTGGGATCGCCTTCCGTCACCAGCGGCGCCACGACAACGGTGACCTACACGGTGGACACATCCGCGGCCACGCTCCGGTACTACTATGTGATCCCGGAAGAAGCCCGCGGCAAAACGGTGACCATTAAATTTACGGCCAGGAGCAGCGATGGCGAGACGATCTCTACTACCATGGGGCCCTATACCATTACCAGGATGGATATGCGGCTGAACATGAAGCTCTCCAATAAGAACATGATGTATATCTCCATCGGGGACAGTATGGTCTATGATTCAGCAGGCGCTGCCGCCCATGCCGGCAGCATCGACCTGGTCTACCTGTACCGGAACCTCACCACCAGCGCTTTCAACCATGCCCTGGTAGCTCCCGCAGCGGACACCACCTATCTGCCGGGCGTGGTCCTGCCCCCGGGTGTGAACAGGACCGCCAAGCTGCTGAAGGTATTCAACCTGCAGGATCACAATCTCGCACCCACCGAACAATACGGCGGTACTTTTATAGATGATATCGATTTCCAAAAGATCGACCTTACTGGCGACCCGAATTTCGCCATCAACCTCAAGCAGGGCGCCGGCGTATGGGTAGAGACGACCGACGGGAAATACCGGGCGTATATCTATTTCAATGCGGTGGGCAATGCGGGGACCGCCACCATCAGCATGAAACGATATGCCTTGAATAATGGGAAATAACTTTATTTTCCTGCTTGTGCTGGCAGGGACGATCGCCTGCTCACCGGCAAAAACAGCGGCGCAAAATTTTGTTCATCCCGGCATCGACCAGACATCGCAGGACCTGGCTTATATGAGGAAAAAGGTGCTGGCCGGGGAGCAGCCCTGGAAGGCGGCATTCGACAGGCTGAAGGCTTCGGCGGACACCGGCTTTATCGTGAAGGCGCATACGCACGTGCTCCGGGGACCTTACGGACGGCCGAACATCGGCGGCGATGATCTGTCGAAATGCGCCAACATGGCGTATAACTATGCGCTGGTGTGGTATGTCACCCATGATAAAACTTACGCGGACAAGGCCATCGGGATACTGAACGCCTGGTCTCCTGTGCTCCGGGACCTGGATTACAACGATGCCAAATTGCTGGCGGCCTGGACGGGCCATCTTCTTTGCAACGCGGCAGAGATCCTGCGGTACACCGGCGCCGGCTGGCAGCAAAAGGACATAGCGGCATTCAGCCATATGCTGATGACTGTATACTACCCGTTGATGCGCCCTTATTTTCCACAGGCCAACGGCAACTGGGATGGGGCCATCATCCACTCCCTGATAGCCATCGCCATATTCACTGACAGCCGTGCCCTGTATAACAATGCCATCGATCATTTCAAGCATGCGCCCGTGAATGGCAGCCTCTTCAAATACATCTATCCCAATGGACAATGCCAGGAAAGTCCCAGGGACCAGGGGCATGTTCAACTGGGCATTGGGGAGTTTGCCGGGGCCGCGCAGGCGGCCTACACCCAGGGAACCGACCTGTTCTCCATTGCAGAGAGCCGCATTGCCCTGGGATTTGAGTATACGGCCCGTTTTCTTTTAGGAGATACACCTTATTGTTACTGTAATATTTCGCAGCGTGTAAAAGTGCTGCGGGATGACTATGAATATGTTTACCGGCACTATCGTGCGAAGGGCCTGGACCTGCCTTATACCAGGCGGGCCGCCGATTCTGTTCGGCCGAAAGCTTCACGCAGCGTGCTGACGGCGGTGCGTGCGCCCGTGGGTGGACCGGCGCCCAAAAACGCGACTTTGAAGGCCAGCGGCATTACCTATATCGCGGGTGCGGGAGCCACACCTGCACCCCGCCCGGAGATCCCGGCCGATGCCCTGCTGGTTTCGCCGGGGCAATCCATTCAGCAGGCGCTGGATTCGGCCGCCACGACGCACAGCAAATGGGTGGTGGTTAAGGCGGGCCTCCATACTTTCTCCGTCACGTTGAAGATCCCTTCGGGGATAACGCTCATGGGTGAGGGCGCCGGCACTATGCTCATGCTGGACTCGACTTCAGGCAGCAGGGAGGCCATGGTCAATGCCGATCCCGGTATGCATGATGTCACTATTCGTGACCTGGTGATCGAGGGTGGTCTCCGGACCATGCCGGGTTATGATCCGAATACATCCCGGTCCATAAAGGGCGGGTACAACCGGGGCGGCATTCTTTTCCGAAGCGACGGAGAGCGACGGATGCAGGGTATCAACCTTATCGATCTCACGGTCAGGAACGGGACCTATTCCGGTGTGTCCATCAGCGGCGCTACGAATGTCAACGTCGTCAGCTGTGATCTTTCCGAGAATGGCGCAGGTGTACCACCGGGGCCCAAGCTCAACCACAACCTCCTGCTGGCGCATTGCAGCAATGTACAGATCCGCGGCAGCAGGCTGGCGACCTCTCCCTTCGGCAGCGGGGTCTCCCTGGACCATTGCAGCGATGTATCCGTCACCCATTGCGAGATCGCGCGTAATGGCTATTACGGCGTCCTGCTTGCGGAATGTAAGCATGTTTCGGTGACAGGGAACCTCGTGGAGGCAAATGACCGCAGTGGCATGATGGCTGAATTTTTGTCCAGGGGGAATGAGTATATTGTCGTCAGCAGCAATCGTATCCAATATAACAACGGCTATGGGGTGGAAAGCTATGCCGCTGCGTTCAGCACGGTAGAAAACAATATCTATGAAGGGAATGGGAATGAGCCGGGCCAGGAGAAGATCAGCGCGGAGAAACGGCTGCTCATGGATAAGTGAGCAGATCACTACAATACTTGCTATATGACACCATCATTGAAGATCTTTACGGGCAGCCTGTTCCTTTTGTTCAGCCATTTGCTGATGGCCCAGACCGATTTTATCGGTGACCCTGCCCATTTTCCCGGACATCCCCGCATTTTGCTGCTAAAGGGGGAAGAGGAGGTAGTTAAGCGTACCATTGGCGGAGATAAGGTCTGGGGTAAAATGCAGCAAGCGATCCTGGACGAGTCTGATCGCATCGTGAGCCTGCCGCCTGTAGAGCGGATCAAGATCGGCCGCCGGCTGCTGGATAAATCGAGAGAAGCCCTCAGGCGGCTGTTCTTTCTTTCGTATGCCTGCCGCACCACCCGCGATCTGAAATATCTCCGGCGCGCGGAGAAAGAAATGCTGGCGATCGCCGCATTCAGTGACTGGAACCCGTCTCATTTCCTGGATGTGGCCGAAATGACGATGGCATTGTCCATCGGATATGATTGGTTGTATGATGACCTTTCGCCGGCATCCAGGTCGACAATAAAGCAAGCTATCATTGAGAAAGGGATCAAGCCATCCCTGGATCCCAAGAGCAATGGCAACTGGCTCAGGGCGGAGCATAACTGGAACCAGGTGTGTAATGCCGGTATGACCTATGGCGCGCTGGCGATCTATGAAGACGATCCGGCTTTGGCGAAGCAGGTGATCAACCGCGCCATTGAGAATGTCGTATATGCGATGAAGGACATGGGCCCCGACGGCAACTATCCCGAGGGCTATGGGTACTGGGGGTATGGCACCAGTTTCAATGTTCTGCTGATCAGTGCGCTGGACAAAGCATTCGGAAAGGATTTCGGGCTCAGCGCGCAGCCGGGGTTCCTGAAAACCGCCGCTTTCCTGGAGAACATGACGGGCCCTGCCAACAAGCCATTCAATTTTTCCGATGCCCATGGGAATGGCGGCATCGAGCCGGCCATGTTCTGGTTTGCCCAAAAGAATGCAGACCCTTCACTCTTATGGGTGGAGCGCAGCCGGCTGTTGAATGAGGATCCCAAAAAACATGTCAATGACCGTCTGCTGCCTGCCATGATGATCTGGGGCAAGGGTACCAGGATCGAAAATATCCGGCCGCCCAAGGCCACCATGTGGGCGGGCCGGGGTAAGAACCCCGTGGCGCTGATGCGTACTTCGTGGACGGATTCCGCAGCTATCTATGTGGGAATGAAAGGCGGCTCGGGCTCGGTGAATCATGCCCATATGGACGCCGGTTCCTTTGTCATGGATGCCGGAGGGGTAAGATGGGCGCTGGACCTGGGCGCGCAGGATTACGAGTCGCTGGAATCCAAAGGCATGCAGATCTTCGGCAGGACGCAGGACGCCCAGCGCTGGACCATTTTCAGGTATGTCAACCAGGCCCATAATACCCTGACCATTAATGACCAGCACCAGCGCGTAGCGGGCTTTGCGCCCATCACCGGCGCTGCTTCGTCGAATGACCTTATGAATGCCGTCACCGACCTGACGGAGGTCTATAAAGGCGCCGTGGCAAAGGCGCAAAGAGGTGTCGCCATCGTCGACAGGCAGTGGGTGGTAATACGGGATGAGATCGAGACGGGGGATACGGCAGCCACTGTACGCTGGACACTGGTGACCCCGGCCACCGTAACGGTGACGGGTAATGGAAATGCGGTGCTTACACAAGGCGGACAGCGGCTCCTTATGCGGGTAGACGCTCCGGGGGAAGTCGTGGTGCGCACCTGGCCTACCGATCCGCCGCCGAACAGCTATGACGCTCCCAATCCCGGCACCATCCGGACGGGGTTTGAACTGACCCTGCCGGCAAAGACTACAACGGCCATTACGGTCTCGCTGATCCCGGAGAAAGCGGCTGCTACAGCCAATCAAAAGATCGGGCCCTTGTCATCCTGGAAGCAGGATAATTTATTCAAATGAAGAAAGAAGGATCCCTGCAGCATTCCATACATGATCTTGCAAAAAAACTGCACCTGTCACCGGCGACGATCTCGCGTGTCCTGAACAACCGCCCGCATGTCCATAAGGAAACAAGGCGCAAGGTAATGGCGATGGTGGAAAAATTAGGGTATAAGCGCAATGCCATGGCTTCAGGGCTCAGGAGCAATAAAACGAATACGGTGGGACTAATTGTTCCGCGTATCTCCATGTTCTTCCATGCCGAGATCATCACCACGATCCAAAATGAGCTGCATGGACAAGGCTATAATCTCATCATTTGCCAGTCCAACGATTCCCTGGACATGGAAAAGGAGCTTGTCCGCACATTGTATGCATCCCGTGTGGATGCTGTCATCGCCGCCTGTACATTGTTTACCACCGATTTCAGTCATTTCGACCTGTTGACGCAGAACAATATCCCAGTCGTCTTTTACGATCGTGTGCCTGTGCAACCGTATCCGGCCTGTATCATAAAAGGGGACGATCTCAACGGCGGCTACCTGGCGGCGATGCATTTGCTGGAGCTGGGATGCCGGAGGATCGCCTGTATCTCGGGGCCGCTGAACTGCAACCTGTACATCGATCGTCTTGCAGGTTTCCAAAAGGCCATGCAGCAGTACGACGTACCGGTATCGGAAGGACAGCTGTTCTACCATGAACTGAGCGCTGAAAATGCAAGGAGGACCATGAAGCGATTGTTTTCGGAAAAGCCTTACCCGGATGGTATTTTTGCCGCCAATGATGTCAGTGCGCTGGAAGCGCTGCATTTTGCAAAAGAGGTTGGTGTACGGGTGCCTGATGAACTGAAGATCGTAGGCTATTCGAATGACCCGCGCTCTTCCATTGTTTCACCTTCCATGACAACGATCGAGCAGTTCCCCGCAAGCATCGGCAGGGTGATCGTGCATGAGCTGGCCGGGATATTGAAAGCGGACAAGGGCAAGATGGCGGCAGGCGGCACCGGCTTTTCACAGATCATTACGGCCGTCGAATTGATCAAAAGGAGGTCTACGTGTGGGTGAGGGGCTGAGCATCAATAAATTAGTGACTTTTTTCGGTAAATACGGTGCCGTACAACTACTAGTTCTCCTGGTGCTTTTGCTCTTGTGGGAAGGCATGCGGGGGACTACCTTTGCTCTATCCAATACCCATGTAAGAACTGCTTATTCTACTGAAGTAAACCGAATATCCCAGTGAAGTAAAACTGAATATCCTAGTGAAAATAAGCCCAATATCCTTGTGAATTAACCGCATATCCAGAAAAACCATCCAATACTTTCCTACGAAAAACACTTGATCCAATTCTCTGAAAAACCTCCGAATTTTCCTGGAGGTTTTTTTTATTTTCCGGCCGAGCAGGCTGCTGTCCGTCCTGATGACAGTCTAATGAAAATTTTTCGCCAGCCGGCAACTTTTGGAAGCGTTGTAGATCAGATCTTCCACAATAATCTAAGCCGGTTCTTTGAAGACCCGTCCTGGGGCCTCAATGGATTGCAGGGGCGCAACCAGGTCCCGGTGAATATCCGCGAAACGGATAAGACCTATGAAATGGAGGTCATTGCTCCGGGGCTGAGCAAAGAAGATTTCCAGCTGAACCTGGCGGGGGATCTGTTGACCGTTGCCTTCGACCACAAGGAGGAGAAACAGGAAGAGAACATGGAAACAGGCTGGCTGCGTAAAGAATATGGCAGGCGCAGCTTTAGCAGGAGCTTTACCCTTGACGATACCGTCGATGCGGGGAAGGTGGCCGCAAGGTATCAGGACGGCATCCTGTACGTGAGCCTTCCCAAGAAGGAGAACGCTCAACAGCTGTCCCGGACCATTCAAATTCAGTAAAAATAACCAGCAGGCAAGAACGGTGTTAGACGTTCCGGAGGCGGAATAGGAATATTCCGCCTTTTCGTTACATGCTCCGCAAACGTTGCCGGTGTCGTTTCCGGAAATAAATCCATATGGCGGTCACAAGCAGTGCTTCAATTCTTCTTACATTGTATCACTGCAATGAAAGAGGAAATTGTTCATAGCGCCCTCGATAATCTGAAAAAAGCCGCACCTGTGCGTGTCGCATGGAAAGCCACGAATAATAAGGAGACGGACGGAAGAATGGAGCTGCACATGATGAGCAGGAAAGTAGTGCTGCAGACCGTTGTAATAAAGGAAGTAGGTGATGATCAGCTGAACCAGATCTATAAGCTGGCGCATAAGCATGCTTCTTTCATCGTCATCGCGAAGAAGATCTCTCCGAAGATAAAAGAGATCTTAAGACAAATACATCAGGCTTATCTCGAAGAGAATGGCGACATTTTTCTTTATCAAAAGAATGCCTGTCTGCTTATCGACCGGCATTCAGACCCACCGCACTCGTTACCGGCATCGATTCCGGAAATAAAGTCATCGATACCCTTAAGCCTTAAAGAGAAAGTTTAGTAAGATTGTGTTGCTTATGATCTCTGTGCATACACCGGGCGGTGTGATGCAACGGATTGCAATTAAAACTCAGCATATGAAAATTCTTCTTTCCCCATCTCAGGCAACTCATAATCTTTTTCCTCTTTCGTAAAAATTACAGTAACAATAACCAAAACTCAACAATCAATGAGCAACGAAATATTGAACGGCAAGCGCTACCTGGTGAGAAATGTCACGATGGTACTGCTTTTTCTCATTGCTTCGTTCCGGCTGTTTGCGCAGGATAAGCAGATCACCGGCAGGGTGGTCGCCAATGAAAATGACAGTTCGCTGGCAGGCGCATCTATAACCATTAAGGGAACGCGAAACAGCGTAGCAGCAGGTGCTGACGGGACCTTCAAGCTGACTGCGGCGGCAAATGCTGTGCTGGTGGTCTCTGCCATTGGCTACACGCAGCAAGAGGTATCAGTCAACGGGCGAAGCGTGATCGACATACGCATGATAGCGGATCCCCGTTCGCTGCAGCAGATAGTCGTCGTCGGTTATGGAACACAAAAGCGGAAGGACATCACCGGGTCCATCAGCACCATATCGGCGGATCAGATCGCAAAGGTGCCTGTGACAACCCTCGATCAGGCTCTGCAGGGAAGGGCGCCGGGAGTGCAGGTGACCAACAATGACGGATCGCCAGGCGGCGGCGTTTCGATACAGATAAGGGGCATCAGCAGCTTTGGATCCAATGATCCTCTATATGTGGTGGACGGCTATCCTATTTCGGGAGGCATCAACACCATCAACCCGTCCGATATCGCCAGCATCGACGTTCAGAAGGATGCCTCGGCAACGGCAATTTATGGCAACAGGGCAACCAACGGGGTGGTGATCATCACCACCAAGCGGGGAAAAAAGAACGCCACACAGGTATCTGTCGATGCGGAGACTGCCATCCAGTCGAGGCCCAAGACCTATGATGTATTGAATGCGCAACAATTCGGAAAACTGGCTTATGATCACGCCACTATCGATGGATATACTGCCCTTCCCAATTGGGCGAACGCAGATACGCTGCATGAGGCCGACTGGCAGGATGCTGTATACCAGACCGGCTTAAGGCAGAAATACAATATTGCCATTCGTGGCGGCAGTGATAAGACGCAAACTTCCTTTTCCGCGGGCTATTTCAATCAAAAGGGGATCGTTCTCGGGTCGAACTTCAGGCGTTTTAATGTCAGCGCCAACCTGGACTATCAACCACAGACCTGGTTGAAATCTTCCACCAGCCTTAAGTTCACGCGTGGCGACTCGAAAGTGCCATTTGGTACAGGCGGTCAGGGCGCCAGCGCGGGGGTGGGCTATTTGAGTAAATTACCACCGACGCTTGACGGAGGCAACCTGCTGACCAGCCAGATCAAGGACGGCAATGGTAACTATGGTTTCCTCAATCCCAACAACCAGGCTGTCAGGAACTGGGGTACGGGACCAGTATACAATATAGAAACACAGGACCAGAAGAATCTGACCAATTACTTCCTTGGGTCCAGCTCGCTGGAAGTTACGCTGACAAAGGGGCTGCGGATCAAGACAAATTTCGGCATCAACACGAACGAATATTCCGGCTATTACTTCACACCCAGCGATACACGTGCGCTGACCCAATATGGAACGGGCACGCAGTCTACCCTGAATTTTTATTCCCAATCGGCCAACAACACCTTTGAATGGCTCTGGGACAATTATATATCTTATACCCGGACTTTCGGGGATCATAGTGTGGACTTTGTCGGAGGTATCTCGGCACAGAAAAACACTTTCCGCCAGATCGGCGGCCAGGGCAATGGATTGACCAGCGATCAACTGCGGGACCTGGGAGCGCTGCCTTCCCTCACCAATTATTATGGCAGCCAGGTGACGACTACATTGGAATCGCAGTTCGCCAGATTGCAATACGGATATAAGGACAAATATCTTGTCCAGGGCTCGGTGAGAAGAGACGGATCATCGAAGTTCGCCAAAGGACACCAGTACGGTACCTTTCCCTCGGGCTCCATCGGCTGGCGCGCAAAGGAAGAAGATTTCCTGAAGGATGTCAACTGGCTGGACGAACTGAAGTTCAGGGCCAGCTATGGAACGCTGGGGAACCAGTTCCCTGTTGCGCCATTCCAATACCTTGCGCAGTATACTTCGGGACCCGGGGCAGCCAACCAGGGGAACAATGGCTATCCTTTCAACAAGACCTACCAGGGGGGATTGATCATGACCTCCTTACCCGATTCGAACCTGCAATGGGAAACCTCCAAGCAGACGGACATCGGTGTGGATGCCGCCTTCTTTAACAACAAACTGACCGTTAGTGTCGATTATTACAGGAAAAAATCGCAGAACTTCCTGCTGAATGTCCCCATTCCTTACCAAACGGGGTTTACCAATCGATATATGAATGTGGGCAGCATTCTCAACAAAGGAGTGGAATTTGCCGTGACTTATGCCCATGCCACCGGAGACCTTCATTATAACATCGGTGTAAATGTCACTACCGTCAGCAATAAGATCCTGCAGCTTGGCCCGGGCCAAACTTCAATATTCGACCTGGCCGACCTGGGCTTCTCTAACACCGGCACCAATAACTGGCACAACTACAGCATATCAAAGGTCGGAGGCCCTGTCGGTGAGTTCTATGGGTACAGATCGGCCGGTGTCTTTCAGACGCAGAAAGAAATCGATGACCTGAATGCCATTGCAACTGCAAAGTTTGGAACGGGGATCAATTACCAGACGACCAACGGGCCATTGAAGAGCGCTACACCGGGCGACCGTAAATTTATGGACATCAACCACGATGGCCGGATCACACCGGACTCGGACCAGGTGGCCCTGGGCAGCCCCATTCCCAAATTCTATGGCGGCGTGACCTTCGATGGGTCCTGGAAGAACTGGGATTTCAGCGTATTCTTTTACGGTTCCTATGGGAACAAGATCTATAACTACCAGCAAAGGACGCTGGAGAGCTTTGGCAGCTCCACAGGATCGGTGGGTATTGAGAACATCGGTACGAAATATTACAACAATGCCTGGACCAGCAGCAATCCTTCCAACCGCTATGCCAAGATCGATGCGAACGAGTTCAATGCCAATACGCGGCCTTCTGATATCTATGTGGAAAATGGAAGCTATTTACGATTGCGCAACCTCACCATCGGGTATACGGTGCCTTTAAAGCTCACGGGTGCTTTTGCTCCCAGGATCAGGATCTATTTCACCGGGCAGAACCTTTTTACCATAACCAAATATTCGGGGCTTGATCCGGAGATCGGTGTGCCATCAGGTACCGATCCCGCCAACAATAACGCCACGGTGCGTAGTATAACGTCATCCGGGATCGATGTGGGCACTTACCCATCGTCCAGATTTTACACCGTTGGATTCAATGTGACGTTTTAGTTAACCATTCAAACAAGCGATATGAGAAATAAAAAATATTTGCTATTCGTTGCCCTGGGTTTTCTGCTGGTGCCGCTGGCTTGCTCCAGAAATTTCCTGGACCAGAAGGATACTTCACATGTCAGCGAAGACGCCCTGTTCCACACCCCGCAGGACGGGATCAACCTGATCAATGCCATTTATGACGGCTTCCAGCACGACAACCAGAGCTTTGTTCTGAAAGCTTTGTGGTATAACGCCAATTACTGCAGCCAGGACTTTTTCAACTGGGGTGCTGATGTCTCTTATAACACCTACCTGTTCCCTACGGATTTCGGATCAACCTCCCAGTTCTGGATCTTATCCTACCAGGGTATTTCCCGGGCGAATGCCGCGATACCCATTATTGCCAAAATGCAAACGAATCATGTGATCGGGGATTCACTGGCCAATTTCCTTACGGGACAGGCGTATTTCTTAAGGGGAGTATTTTACTATTACCTGGGCTGTACCTTCGGCGGTGTCCCATTGGAATTGAAGACGGTGACGGACAATGGCCTTCATCCCCGGGCCACACAGGATTCCGTGTTCCAGTCCGTAGTTGCCGATATGGCTACTGCAACCAGCCTGCTGCCCTGGCCGGAAGATCTCCCTTCTTCAGACCTGGGGAGGGCTACCAAGGGCGCTGCGTATGCCTACATGGGCGCCGCACAGATGTGGCTGAAGAAATATTCCGATGCCTTGGCCAGCTTCAACCAGGTGATCCCACATTACCAATTGATGGCAAATTATATGGACATCCATGAGTATAACCATCAGAACAACCAGGAGTCCATCTTCGAGCTGCAGTTCTCGCTCCCGGGCGGTGTTACCCCGGACTGGAGCTATAACAACAACGAAGTGACCTGGAACTCCTCGTTCATGTGGCCTTGGGAGACCTCGAATTTCGGCTATACGTATGCCAATAAGAAACTGTATACTTCCTTCGAGGCGGGCGATCTGCGCAAGCCTGCGACGATCATCGGTCCGGATGACACCATCGCCAGCCCCGGCATCGTGGCTATCGGGGGTATTAAGAACTATGCGCAGGTGAAGGCCGGCTTTGCAGGGACGCTATCCCTGCCCAAGTCCCATTTCACCGGCTCGGATGGTAAGATCATCAACACCTGCGGAAAGACCGGCGATCTCTGGACGGGCGACCAGCCGGGCCAGCTCAGGTCAGGGTATTATGGGATGAAATTCTGGCGTGATCCGAATGTCAGCGGAAATACACCCAGCGCTTCGGATGGGAAGACGCATATCTTCGGAGATCAGAATGTCAATCTGCTGCGGCTGAGCGAGGTGCTGCTGGACAAGGCGGAATGTCAGTTCAAATCGAGCGACGAGGCGGGCGCCCTGGCTACCCTGCAGACCGTGCGCAACCGTGCCTGGGGCGGTGCGGCCCCTGCCTCCACTTTCGGCCCGGACTTTATGCAGATCATGCTGCAGGAATACCGGCATGAGCTGGCGGGCGATGTATCATTATGGTACGACCTCCGGAGAACGGGCCTGCACATCCAGTATATCAAGGATAATTTCGGGATCGATATACCCGCGGGTCATGACCTGCTGCCCATTCCGCAGAATGCGATCGCGACCAACCCGACATTGAAGCAGAACCCGAATTATTAGGATCTCAAGTTTAGCTATAAAGTGAAGGCTTTGTAATTTTACAGAGCCTTCCTTTTTATCCAACGTATTTATGAAGCGACGCGCTCACTTGTATATGCTGCTGCCCATTGTACTGCTGGGCGCCTGTCATGGGAAACATCCTTTATTCGAAAGCATTTCTTCCTCCCATTCAGGGATCCATTTTAACAATGTCATCACGGAGACGGATTCCATCAACCCGATGGATGTGGTGAATATTTACAATGGAGGGGGGGTCGGCATCGGGGACTTTAACAATGACGGGCTGCAGGATATTTATTTCGGGGGCAACCAGGTGGCGGGGAAGCTCTACCTTAATAAAGGCAGCTTCTCTTTCGAGGACATCACGGAAAAGGCGGGTGTGGAAGGGCTTGGCCGGTGGGCCAGGGGCATCTCCATTGTCGATATCAATAATGACGGGCTGATGGATATCTACATTTGCAACACGATCCATAAAGACCCGCAGAGAAGACGGAATATTTTGTATGTGAACCAGGGCGTGGACAGGGAAGGGATCCCCCATTTTAAGGATATGGCTGCTGAATATGGCCTGGATATGCATGGTCAGTCTACGATGGCGAGCTTTTTCGATTATGACAACGATGGGGACCTGGATATGTATCTTACGGTGAATGAGGCATCCAACGGGGAGAAGTTCAGCACCTTCCTCCAACGCAACGACCTGAAGGCCTCTGCCAGCGTGGGGAAGCTGTATCGCAATGACATGGACAGCGACCTCCGGCATCCGGTGTTCCATGATGTGTCGGATGCGGCGGGGATAAAATACGAAGGTTTCGGGCATGCTGCCACGGTATGCGATATCAACAACGACGGCTGGAAGGATATCTATGTTTCGGACGATTTTTTGTCGAACAATATCCTTTATATCAATAATCATGACGGCACGTTCACCAACCGGCTGAAGGAGTATTTCAAGCATACTTCTTTCAATTCGATGGGCCAGGATGTGGTGGATATCAATAATGACGGGCTGCCGGATGTGATTGAGCTGGATATGAACCCGGAGGACAATTACCGCAAGAAAAAGATGCTGGCTTCGGATACCTATCTCACGTATCAGAATTTCGACAGCTATGGCTATGAATACCAGTATGTGCGGAACACTTTACAGATCAACCAGGGGCCCAGGATAGGTGAGAATGATTCTGTCGGCATGCCTGTCTTCAGCGACATCGGATTTATGAGCGGCATATCCCAGACGGACTGGAGCTGGAGCCCGATGGTGATCGACCTGGATAATGACGGATTACGCGACCTTGTTGTCACCAACGGTTTTCCCCGGGATGTGTCGGATCATGATTTCATGGCCTACCGGGAAGAGCATAAGGGGATGGCCTCGAAAAAGGAGCTGTTGGGGCAGATCCCGCAGGTGAAGCTGCATAATTATGCTTTTAAGAACAAGGGGGATCTTACTTTCAGCGATGAGACGGCGGGCTGGGGATTGATGCAGCCGACTTTTTCCAATGGCATAGCCTATGCGGACCTGGACAATGACGGGGCCCTCGACATGGTGATCAATAATATCAATGATGAAGCGCTGGTATACCGGAATACCATGCGGGACAAGGATACGGCGGGGACGCATTTCTTACAGTTGCGGTTCCTTGGCGGCAGAGAGAATGTAAACGGGCTGGGCGCCATCGCGGACATTTATTATGATCATGGGAAGCGGCAGACCTATGAGAACAATCCCTACCGGGGATATTTGTCCACCATGCAGGATGTGGCGCATTTCGGGCTGGGCCGGGTGAAGACAGTGGACTCCGTCGTTGTGCGGTGGAACAACGGCAAGCAGCAGGTGTTGAGGGATGTACAGGCGAACCAGGTGCTCATGGTGAGCCAGGTTGATGCCGCCGGACCTTATACATTGGAACAGCCGGCAGTTGCTTCCGATGCGCTGTTCAGGGAGATCACGCGGGAGGCGGGCATCACTTACCGGCACCATGATTATGATTTTATCGATTTCGATATCCAGCACCTGCTGCCGCACAAGCTATCGGAGTATTGTCCTGCGCTGGCGGTGGCGGACATGGACGGCAACGGGCAGGACGATCTTGTCGTCGGCGGGAATGGCGTTTATGCGACGCGCGTGCTGCTGCAGCAGGCGGACGGCAGATTTGTCCAGCAGGATTCACTGCCGGGAACGATCTTCCATTCAAAGGTGGCGAAGGACGAGGGGATCCTGTTATTTGACGCCAATGGGGACGGGAAACAGGATATATACATCGCCAGCGGGGGCTATGAGCTGGCTCCCGGCGATGAAGGCTACCGGGACCGGCTGTATATCAATGACGGCAAGGGCCATTTCAACCAGGATACGCTGGCATTGTCGCGGGATCATACCAGCAAGTTCTGTGTGCGGGCAATGGATTATAACCATGACGGGAAGCTGGACCTGTTCGTTTCGGGGCGGGTGGATCCCTGGAACTACCCGAGGCCTGTCAGCAGCTGTATCCTGAGGAATGACTCGGAGCATGGCAGGGCCAGGTTCACGGATGTGACGGAGGAAGTGGCGCCGGCGCTTAAGAACATCGGTATGATCTGTGACGCTTTGTTCACCGACTTCGATGGGGATGGGCAGACGGACCTGATCGTGGTGGGCGAGTGGATGCCCGTCACTTTTTTGCGGAATGTGGGCGGCAAGTTCAGTAATGTTACTGCCACCACCGGCGCCGGCGGGCTCAGCGGCTGGTGGAATTCCATAGCAGCGGGCGATTTCAGGCATACGGGAAGAACGGATTATATCGTAGGTAATGTGGGGTTGAATACCTTGTACCAGGCCAGCGACGCCTATCCCGTGTATATGACAGCGGGCGACCTTGACGGCAATGGCAGGACGGTGGGGGTGCCTTCCCTGTTCCTGCCTGACCGGAACGGTGTGAAAAAAGAGTACCCTGCTGCCGGTCGTGATGACATGACCCGCCAGATCAACAGCCTGAAAAGGCGTTTTTCCAATTACAGATCTTTTGCGGAGGCTACCCTGGACCAGGTGCTGACGCCGGAGCAAAGGAAGGGGGCCCTCCGGTTGAAAGCCAATATGCTGCGGTCCTGCTATCTGCGAAATGATGGCGGCGGGAAGTTCACCGCGATACCCCTCCCGAACGAGGCACAGGCATCTGCGATCAATGGGATGGTGGTCGATGACTTTGACGGAGATGGCAACCCGGATGTACTGATCAACGGCAATGATTTCGGGACCTCCATCGGCATCGGGCGGTATGACGCATTTAACGGACTCTTATTGAAGGGAGACGGTGCGGGAGGATTCAAGCCGCTGACCATGCAGCAAAGCGGCATTTGTATCCCGGGCAATGGCAGGGCGCTGGTAACCTTACGGGGGGCGAAGGGAGGCTGCCTGGTGGCCGCCAGTCAAAACAAGGGAGATCTCAAGCTGTTTGCCTTGAAAGGCCGGCGTAAAGCCGTCATTGCGCAGGCCGATGATGTAATTGCGATCGTAAGCTTCCGGGACGGCCGGCAGGAGAAGAAGGAATTGTATTATGGCAGCTCATTCCTATCCCAGTCCGCCCGCACCATCATGACCGGCGACGATGTAAAAAGCATAGAGATCATCAACGCAAAGGGAGCACATCGGACGGTGACACCGTAACTTTTGCTTTGCTTGATTCTCCGATGCGCAGCTCCACGGGCAGGACCTGCCGTTCATAGTCGGTAACGGGCCTTTTGGATTCAATCGATTTGATCAGTAACCGGGCGGACACCCTGCCCATCTGGATAGCAGGCTGCCGGATCACTGTCAGGGAAGGACAAAAAAGATCGGTGTTTTCCATGTTGCTGAAACCTGCCAGCGCAACAGTTCCCGGAATATTCAATTTCATATCACGGCAACACCTCATAGCGGCGATCGTCAATTTATCGGTGGAAGTAAAAATAGCATCCGGTGTATTGTCGCCATCGAACAGCTCCTGCATGGCCGCCTCCACTTCATAGTAATCGGCGCCGTCATGCGGGCAAAATTTGATCAGTGACTCATCTGCCGCCATGTGGTGTTCCTCCAAAGCTTTTTTATAGCCTTCCAGCCGCATCCCGGTGATGTACTGAAGAGGGGAGTCTCCGATGAAGGCGATCCTGCGGCACTGGTTCTTCAGCAGGTGATGGGCGCCTTTGAATCCCCCCAGTTTATTATCGATAAGCACTTTATGACCTGGAAGATCTTCGACGGTCCTGTCGAAGAAGACGATGGGAAGGCCGCGTTCCTGGAGGCTGGTGAAATGACAGAGGTCGGCAGTCTCCGGTGCGACAGAGATCAGGCAGCCGTCGATGGACCTGGAGGCCAGCATTCTTGTGATGCTCATTTCATTTTCGTAGCTGCCCAGGCTTTGTGTGATGATGACATTGTATCCATTTTCCCTGGCGACAGTCTCTATACCATTGATGATCTGTGAGAAAAAGCTACTGGCGATCTCGTGCACGATGACACCGATGGACCTGCTTCTTTTCGCCTTGAGGCTTACTGCGATGGGGTTGGGTGTGTAGTTGATCTTATTGGCATAGTCCAGGACCAGCTGTTTTGTCGACTCGCTGATGTCGTTGCAATCCCTCAGCGCCCTGCTTACTGTTGACGGCGAAAAGCCTAACGATCTTGCGATGTCTTTTATGGTGGCTGCTTCGAATCTCATTTTTATGGATTGTGTAGTTGAAATTGATCTATCCACCTATTCTTAAGCTAATTTAACATTGTTCCTGTTCAAATAGTGCAGTCTGTTTAATTTTGGTCATGATCGGCTAAAAATGTATCAGGATTGCGCAATCGGGTGCATTAACATTGTGATAACGAAACGGACCGATGTAAGGACAGCGTTCATGAGAAACCGTGAGAGTAAAGGATCGAAGCTTTTTTTACCTGAATAAAAAAATCATAGGTTATGAAAAGGTTTTTATTGTTGTGGGGAATGGTATCAGGATCGATCTGTTACGGGCAGAAGATATCCAATGCGGACAGTATCCTGGTGCAGATGCGTTATGCAGCGAAGGAGGGCTTGCTGGACAAATATTATCCCCGCAATATCGATACCGTCTACGGCGGCTATCTCAGTACTTTCAGCTATGATCTCAAGCCCGAGGGTCCGCAGGATAAGATGATCGTGACGCAGGCGCGGCATGTCTGGTCGACGGCAAAGGCGGCGATGTTCTACCATGACAGCAGCTATATCCCGCTATCGCGTCATGGTTTTTATTTTTTGCGGGATAAGATGTGGGATAATACATTCGGCGGTTTTTATAATCTTGTCAGCCGGGAAGGGGTGGTGAAGAGCAAAATAAAGGAAGCGTATGGAAATGCTTTCGGGATCTATGCGCTATCGGCCTATTACGCATGTTCCGGGGATACGGCGGCGCTGGGTCTGGCGAAGCGGGCTTTCGGCTGGCTGGAACGGCACAGCCATGACTCCGTATACAAGGGTTATTTTCAGCACCTGGAGCGGGATGGGACGCCGGTGGTCCGAACGGCGGCGGTAGATAGCCGGGCAGAAACAGGCTATAAGGATCAGAACAGCTCCATCCATTTGCTGGAGGCATTTACGGAGCTGTACCTGGTATGGCCGGACCCGCTGGTGCGGACAAGATTGCAGGAGATGCTCACGCTGATCAGGGACAGGCTGGTGACGCCCAGGGGTTATCTGCAGCTATTCTTTAACGTGGATTGGCGGCCTGTCAGCTACCGGGATTCATCGGAGCTGGCGATCCGCAGGCATAAGAACCTCGACCATGTTTCCTTCGGGCATGATGTGGAGACGGCTTACCTGATGCAGGAGGCTTCGGAGGCGCTGGGACTGAAGCATGACAAGGCGACTTTAGCAGTGGGTAAAAAGATGGTGGATCATGCGCTGGTCAATGGCTGGGACAGTGTGCTGGGAGGGTTTTATGATGAAGGTTATTATTTCAGGGATAAGCCGGGCTGTACGATCATCAACAAGAGCAAGAACTGGTGGGCGCAGGCGGAAGGTCTCAATACGCTGCTGATCCTGTCTGTATTATATCCGGATGACCGGATGCGTTATGGAGAGCGGTTCGTTCAATTGTGGGGGTATGTACAGCAATACATGATCGATCATGAGCATGGGGATTGGTATGAGGAAGGGCTGGACAATGAGCCGCAGCGGAGGACGGCGCTGAAGGCGCATATCTGGAAGGCGACCTACCATAATTTCAGGGCGCTGAGCAACTGTATACGCCGGCTGGAGGCGGCGCGGGCGCAGCGGTGAGGTTACCCGGGTGGATCACTCTGACCTCAAACTTTTTACCGGATTGGCCA
>Ga0163162_10002066_pt1 | contig 18872 bp, 18 predicted proteins | sample S55metaG_FD_115310 | JGI IMG/M metagenome (GOLD analysis project Ga0163162, IMG submission 115310) | Switchgrass rhizosphere microbial communities from Kellogg Biological Station, Michigan, USA - S5-5 metaG | ecosystem: Host-associated > Plants > Roots > Rhizosphere > Soil | place: USA...
CGTTTTTGCCAAGCCGTATACGGATGATCCAAATGCCCTGGGAGTACCGCTGATCCTGGATTATGATCCATATAATTTGCCTGGCAGGAGCACCGTCGGCCAGGTCTACCAGCAGATCGTCAGTGATCTAAAAGCCGGATTCCAGGACGGACCCGATTATGTAAATTCTACGCGCTTTAGTAAATACGCTACTGAGGCTCTGCTTGCAAAGGTCTATTTGTATATGGGCGATAATACAAATGCACTCGCTGCAGCCAAAGATGTAATAGACAATGGTGGATTTACACTCGTAGATCCCGGAACCTATAACGCTTATTGGGCGAATCCAGCCAAAACAGATGACAAAGTGGAAACAATGTTTGAAGTGGATGCTGATGTCATTAACAATAATGGATTTGATGATTTTGCCGGAATGTATGAAAATGGATATAGTGATATTTATGCGTCATCGCAGTTGTATGACCTTTACAGTGCGTCGGATGTTCGCCGCTCTTTGCTGATAACTGGTACTACAAAAGGTGGAGCTGCCGCCTATATTGTCGATAAGTTTCCCAATGCGACGAATGGTGACAGGGACAATATAAAAGTGCTTCGTCTTAGCGATGTTTACTTGACGGCAGCAGAAGCTTCGTTGCCTGGCGATGAAGCGGGTGCACGTGGATATCTCAATGACCTGGTTGCTCAGCGTGACCCCGCCTTTGCGGGATATAATTCCAGCGGCGCGACTTTGTTGAACGATATTGTAACGGAAAGAAGAAAAGAACTGGCATTCGAAGGTGACAGGTTTTACGACCTCAACAGGCTTAAACAGCCAATAGCTCGGGTAAGCAACCCCGGTGCGATCCCAGCTCCGCTCACAATCGCTTACCCTGAAGATAAAAGATTAGCCCCAATCCCGTTGACTGAGATACAAGCGAACCCAAATATTGCGGATCAACAAAATCCCGGCTACTGATAAAAACAATTTAAGAGTACGAAGGCTGCTTCCTTTAGCAGCCTTTTTCTTTTCATCAAACTGGTATCAGGAATTAAAATCGCTTTGTTTTTTCTGATTTTGTTCGGGGATAGAGAAAAAACACTTTAGAAGCCTTTTTACGCTTGTCAGCGTCTGGAATTCATGAATGGGGATATTAATTCACGCAACCACTCTCCAGGTTACCCTGATTCAATAAATTCCTTACATGAAAAGAATAAAGCTTGTCGTTTTATCTTGTGTTTTTTCAGTTTTTTCATTTTCACAGACGGTTGACATGACGGCGAGGAAATTCTTTGACCAGATGGTCGACTACTCAAATAACAAAGAGTTTGTTGCCTCTCAATACACCGATGTTAAAGGTTCTCCTTACTTTTCGGATAAATGGCTGAAAGGAAAAGTCCTTTTACATGACAAGGTTTGGGTTGACAATCTTCAATTGAAATTTGACCAGTATAATAACCACTTTATAGTAAACTGGAACGATACAGCCTTTCTCGTAAGTACTTTGGTGAAACAGATTATTCTTTATCCCGGAAACGATACACTAAATGGACTGGTTTTCAAAAACGGCTATGCAATAAACGCAAAAATAGACGCACAAACCTACCTGGAAGTATTAGCTGAAGGCAAGATAAGTTTCCTGAGATATGCTAAAAAGGACATCGATAAATACGGGGAATATGGAGATGCTACGAAATATGAAAGATTTGAGGAAGTAAACAGATATTTTATATTTGTCAACGGTGAATTCAAAGAAGTTACTTTAACCAAAAAGAGTTTACAGGAAGTTTTGCAGGATAAATGGACCCAGGTTACTGAATACCTTGCAAAATATAAAGCAGATCCCAAAAGCCGTGATGGATGGAAGCTTATGTTCGACTATTATAATGGTTTATGAAAAATGCAGACCAAAACTGAAGTTTATATGAGAAAACTTATTCTTTCTGTATTTGTTTCTCTTAGTTTAGTCCTTTTACACGCGCAGGACACTACCTTAAATGCATATGTTGGAACCTACACATTTCCGGAGGGTGGTCCCGTTACAAGCGTGGATGTAAAGATCGAAAATGGATCACTGGTGGCCAGCTCAACGGCAGGTTCCTCACCATTGGAAAGGGTCTCGAAGGATACGTTCAGCCTTGTAAACTACAACGGTAAAGTTTACTTTTCAAGGGATAGCACGAAGAATGTAAGCGGCATGAAAATAGAAGTGGAAGACACAATTATGGAAGGTAAAAAGGAGAGCGTTGATTTTGCGATCGTCAATTATTCCAAAGAGTTACTTGGGAAAAGAAAATGTCGCGTCGCTATTTGAACGAAAATTTGGCAAGTGCGTTTAGAGGGATTTCTGTTTGTTCGCCGGTGATTATGTTTTTGACCTTACAGCTATTATTTTTCATTTCTTCTTCACCGAAAATAATTACAAAAGGAATCTTTTTCTTTTCAGCATATTTGAATTGCTTTTCAAATTTTGCAGCTTCGTGGTAGATCTCGCAACGAATGCTCCTGTTGCGTAATTCTTGTGCCAGTTCGAATGCCTCCCTGCTTTCCTTTTCTCCGAGGTTAAAGAATAAGACCTGGCTGCCAATATATACATCAGCAGGAAAAAGGTCCAGCTCTTCCATGACATCATAGATCCTGTCAACTCCAAACGAAATACCGACTCCCGGAATGTTGGGCACGCCAAACAGACCCGTAAGGTCATCATAGCGGCCACCGCCACCAATGCTGCCGATTTGCACGCCCTTTGCCTCTATTTCGAAGATAGTTCCCGTGTAATAGTTAAGACCGCGCGCCAGGGTGAGATCAATAATGAGTGAAGAGTGATGAGTAGTGATTGGATATTTTAAAATTGTTTCCAATTCTTCAATTCCTTCTCTTCCCGGCCGAGTGCTTCCTAACAGTTCCTTTGCCTTTGTGATCTTTTGTTCGTTGGTACCAGAAATGGAAAGATAAGTTTCAATGATTGAAATATCCCGGAGATTCATGCCACGCTGCACCAATTCGTCTTTTACTTTTTCTATTCCAACCTTATCGAGCTTATCAATGACAACTGTAATGTCCATCATTTTGTCAATACCCGCACTCACCTCAGCGAGTGCCAGCAAAATCTTCCGGCTGTTGATCTTTAGTTCAACTGGAATTCTTAATTGTTCAAAGACAGTTGCGTAAATGTTAGCCAATTCCACTTCGTTCAATAATGAATTACTTCCTACTACATCCGCATCACATTGATAAAATTCGCGGTAGCGACCTTTTTGTGGCCTGTCTGCTCTCCACACAGGTTGTACCTGGTACCGCTTAAAGGGAAATGTCAACTGGCTATGATGCATTGCAACATATCTTGCAAAAGGGATGGTGAGGTCGTATTTTAATGCTCTTTCTGTAATTCCATTTGCATTTTTCCCTTGTAAAACTTTTTCAAAATCTTCCCGTGCCTGTTTTTCTTTTGAAGGATTGTCCAGGCCATTGTTCAGGATCTTGAATATTAATTTATCACCCTCTTCTCCATATTTGCCCATTAAAGTCTCCAGATTTTCCATAGCAGGTGTTTCGAGCGGCTGGAATCCGTAAAGCTCAAACACCTTTATGATCGTGTCGAAAATGTAGTTTCTTTTTCGAACCACCTCCGGTCCAAAATCCCTTGTGCCTTGTGGAATGCTAACGTTAACCTTTGCCATTGTCGCTTGTTACTGGTTACTTGTTGCTTTTGCCTTGTGTGTTGTACGCTAAATTTTGATGCGCCTTTTCAATAATTTTCTCACAAGCCGCATCGATGAGCCTGAATGCCTCATGATACTCTTTTTCCGGCCCGGACCATGGATCCGGAACATCGAGATCTTTTCCGGGGTATAGTTCATTCATCAACAGGTCCACTTTTGATGGATCAAATTTTTTTCTTGCAATCCTTTTTATATCAAACAAAACATCTTCGGCAAGCGCGTAAATTTTGTCAAACCGGTCAAAGTCTTCCGGCACGAATCTCCTGGATCGTTGGCTACAAATGTCAATGCCATTCATTCTTGCCACTTTCTGTGATAACGAGTGCGGCGGTTCACCATCATGAAATCCGTTCGTGCCGGCGCTTTCAATACTCCAGTTCAAACCTGCTTTGAACGCCTTATCCTTTAATATCCCCTCCGCAAGTGGGCTACGGCAGATGTTTCCAAGGCACACCATCAAAATTTTCATGGGGGCAAAGATAGTATGCAGTCGGTAGAGTCAGTCATTTGCGTATTGCCTGTTGCCGATCATTCTATGGATTTCCCTCACACCAGCATCTTACTCCAAAGTATAGCCATGACAAGCAAAGAAATTTTACATGCCGACCTTCTCGACATTTTGTTTGAGAACCGAAACAAAGCTTATGGAGCCTATGCGCTCAGGAAAAGTTATAACCATCGCCTTCAATGGGCACTGGCAATCGGGTTGGGCTTAGCCTCAATCTTAATTTTTATCAATTTTCAAGGCACAGAAAAATTGCGGGATAATCCAGGTTTAGGCAAGCCCGACTTAATTGTTCACACGGCCGCCCCTGTAGAGGATAAGCCTCCACAACAAAAAACGCAGCAAAAGCCCAAACAACAAACAGCACAAATAAAATCAACGGCGAACATCTTGATCGTTCGTGATAACGTTCCGACTGATGTGCCAACCCAAGTCGATTTGAAGGGTTCGGAAATATCCGATCATACGACGATCGGGTTGCCCTCTAATGATGTACAAACCGCAATAAACGGAATCAACAATGGGCTGAATGAGAAGGACAATGAACCAAAGGAAAAAGAAATTATGCTCAGTCGATCCGATGCCCAATTCCCGGGCGGCAAAGAGGCCTTTGCCAAATTTCTGACGAAGAATCTCATTGCTCCAAATGAACTTGAGGCCGGCGAGAAGAAAGTTGTGCTGGTGCATTTTAAGGTCAGCGAGGATGGGACAATATCAAAAGTCGAAATACTTCAAAGTGATGGTGAAGACTATAGTGAGGAAGTGATCAGAGTCCTTGGCAAAATGCCCAAATGGGTACCAGCCACTCAAAACGGTATAAAAGTGGCAACCTGGTTCACGCAACCGGTAAGTTTTATCGGAGTTGAATAGTAAATTTTTTTAAATTGCCGTCCCTGAAACTAGAAACGTATGCCAGATAACTATGAAGAAAAGAGAAGAAAGACGAATATCTTTTTGCATTCCATATACGATTATACAATGGGGGTTCTTTGGCTTTGCGCAGGCGGATTCTTTTTGCTATACAAGAAGTTTGACATTGAGCTGAATTTTGACCCTGTACTCACCACTATTTTCGGCGTAGCGGCAGTATTATATGGAGCGTTCAGAATATACAGAGGGTACAGAAAAAATTATTGAAGCAAGGTTTATGATTCGAAGAATCTATAAAGTCAAGAATGTCCTTTTTGCCACAATATTTTTGTTATTAAACGGATGTGCACCGAGTAGCCTAGAAACCCCGAAGGACACGATTGATTCGGGGACGATCTACATTAGCGTTGATGAATCGTTCAAACCGGTGATCGATTCCGAGATCCAGGTCTTCGAGGCCTTGCATCCTGAAGCAAAAATTATCCCCACTTACAAACCTGAAGCGGAGTGCATAAAGGATTTTGGAGTGGACAGCGTGAGAATGGTGATCATAACGAGGAGATTTACTCAGCAGGAGGAAAGTTTTATGATCGATTCTTTCAAGCTGGCTCCAAAAAGCTTAGAACTGGCAAAGGATGCAGTCGCGGTCATTGTGAATCCGTCCTCTCCCGATACTTTGTTTGATATGGGCCAGATATATCAAATACTTACCGGGAAATTTAGTAAAAATTTAATCCCCATATTTGACGGAACGCGTGCAACCAGTACGGTCCGTTTTGTCATCGATTCTGTGTTACATGGAGATACTCTGACACCAAGGGCCATGGCGGCAAAAAGCAGCGAAGGAGTGATTGATTATGTCTCGAAAAACGCTGACGCTATTGGCTTCATAGGGGTGAGCTGGATAGGAAACCATGACGATACAACGCAATTAAGTTTTTTGAAAAAGGTGAAAATGGCGTGGCTGGAGAGCACAGATAAGCCAGGAAGTTTTGTATTGCCCTGGCAAGCAAACATTTATTACCATCGTTATCCCATGATCCGGGATTTGGTTTACATTTTGAAAGAAAAGAATACAGGGCTTGGCAAAGGGTTTGCAAATTTCATAAGTGGGGAGCAGGGGCAGTTGATCTTTAAAAGAGCTTATTTATGGCCGGCTCAAATGAATTTTAATATCAGGCTTACTAAGTTGAATGAATAAAATATATTTACAATTTAAACGGTTCAGCGTATGAAAATGTCGAAAGTTACGATTACACTCTTAGTTGCCGGTTTGTTGGGGGTAGCCGAAGTAAAAGCTCAAACCTTGCAGGAAGGCATTAATCATCTATATGCCGAAAGAAATAAAAGTGCAAAGGAGACATTTGACAAACTGGTAGCGACAAATCCTAATAATCTCGATGCGGTCTATTGGCTTGGACAGACCTACATTGCAATGGAGGACGTAAAATCCGCAAGGGATCTCTATTCAAAGACCTTACAGGCGAATGGTAATGCACCATTAATATTAGCCGGAATGGGTCATGTGAATTTGATTGATGGCAAAAAAGATGAAGCCCGGCAAATGTTTGAGACCGCCATTAACCTGAGTACGGGTAAAAAAGGCGCGGATGTCAGCATTTTAAACGCCATTGGAAGAGCTAGTGTCGATGCAAAAGACGGTGACGTTGCGTATGCAATTGACAAGTTAAAAATGGCTGCTCAAAAGGATCCTAAGAACGCCGATGTATTCCTGAATCTCGGTGATGCTTACCGTAAAGCACATGAAGGAGGGCAAGCTGTAACAAATTATGACATGGCAGTTTCGGCTAATCCTGCGATGGCCAGGGCTATTTATAGAAAAGCAATGGTTTATTACACACAAAAAAACTGGGAATTATTCACTGAGCTTTTAAATAAAGCAATCGCTGCTGACCCAAAATTTGCTCCTGCCTATTATGAGATGTATTATTACTCTCTGGGTAAACTCGACTTTAATACAGCGCAGGACTATGCGAACAAATTCATTGCAAATACGGAGCCGGATCCTCAAAACGATTACTTAGTAGCTCAAACTTGCTTCGCCAAGAAGGACTATGACTGTACAATTAATACCAGCAAAGGAATTATCTCAAAGGCTGGCGAGCAGACAAAGCCGCGAACGTACAAGTTGTTAGCTTATGCATATGTTGGGAAAGGCGATACCGCCAGCGCAAAACAAAATATTGACCAATATTTTGCTAAAGCAAAGGAGGAAGAGATAATTCCCCCCGATTATATTTTAAGAGGCCAAATTTATGGAAGCTCTGATCCAAATATCGTCTATGAGAGTTATGCAAAAGCCGCATCGATGGATTCTGTCTATGACTCGAAGATGAAAATGATCCAGGAAGGCGTCGATTGGGCCAAAGGAAAGAATAATAAACTCATGGAAGGTAAGCTGAGATTACTGCAGTCTGTCAATAGAAAAACGCCAAATCCTGCTGACGCCTTTTTTGCTGGTTTGGCTTTTTACCAGGGTGCGGATTACAAAACCGCAGATAGCCTGTTCAAACTTTATATTGTATCCTCCCCCGATAGCTTGTATGGGCACTACTATGATGCAAGAGCTAACCTTGCATTAGATACAACATTATCCGTCGAGCCTTATCTAAGCAATATGGTTAACGGATTCAGGAAGACCCTGGATATTGCTGCTAATAACAAAGACAAATTCAAAAACCAGGCAATTGCTTCCAGCCAGTTTCTTGCAGCCATTTATAACAATACCAAAAAGAATAGGGATTCCGCCATTTATTTCTTACAAAAGGGATTGGAATTCGATCCTACCAATACTACGCTCACCGATTTTTTGAAAGAGTTGCAAAAGCCTGCAGGTAAGCCAAAGAGCGCACCGGGCAAGCCGACAGGCTCAACGAAGCCTAATGCCGCCGTTAAATCGCTGGCAACAAAAAATAAAAACATCGGCATCGTAAAATCGTAATCGTCTGAACACGAATTACACGAATGATTCCGATTTAGTTTTTCATCACGAATATCAATGATGTAGGTGACTCATTGCTGAAATTCGTGCCTTTATAAAATTCGTGTAAGTCGTGTCGCTATCTTATTTTTGCGGACTGTGAATTCATTCATGAATTATCTGCTACAGGTCAATACCAATACCGCCGCCTCTTATCTGCCGGTGGTCATCCAAATAATTTTTGCCGCAGGTCTTGTTGCCTTCCTCATGGCTATTACTCATTTGCTGGGACCAAAAAGAAAAACCACCGACAAATTGGAAAACTTTGCCAGCGGAATTGAATCGCATGGAGATGCGCGGCAACCAATGGCGATCAAATATTTTTTAGTTGCTATATTATTTGTCTTGTTTGACGTCGAGGTGATCTTCTTTTATCCATATGCTGTTAATTTTAAGAACCTCGGCTGGAGCGGTTTTTGGGCTGTTATGATATTTGTTGCTTTCTTCCTTTGCGGGTTTATTTATATTATAAAAAAGGGAGCGTTGAAGTGTGAAGATTAATGGATTTATGAATTACGATTTTTGATTTTAGATTTAAGAAAAACAATCGAGTCTTATGGGTGTTATAAATCTGAAATCGAAAATCTAAAATCAAAAATTTTATGGATCATCGTCCTGTATCATACAACATACATGAAAAGGCTTTAGAAAAGGATATCAGCATGGCAGAAATGCCTGAGGGCTCCATGGGTGAGGGTTTTTTTGCTACATCCCTGGGTAAGGTCATTGGGCTTGCAAGGAAGAACTCTATCTGGCCTTTACCTTTTGCCACTTCCTGCTGCGGTATTGAATTTATGGCCACAATGGGGTCGCACTATGACCTTGCGAGATTTGGAAGCGAACGTGTTGGTTTCTCACCGAGACAGTGTGATCTGTTGATGGTGATGGGAACGATCGCAAAGAAAATGGGCCCGGTTGTAAAACAGGTATATCTGCAAATGGCAGAGCCCCGCTGGGTGATGGCCGTGGGAGCTTGTGCAAGTAGTGGTGGAATTTTCGATACATATAGCGTGCTGCAGGGAATTGACCAGGTCGTGCCAGTGGATGTATATGTCCCGGGTTGTCCTCCAAGACCAGAAGCAATTATCGACGGGATCATAAGAGTGCAGGACCTGGTAGGAAAAGAAAGTTTGAGACGGAGAAACAGTCCCCAGTATACGGGATTATTGGAGAGTTATGGAATTCAGTGACGGCTAAATTGTTCTAAACCCAACCAACAATTAAACATTGGGGCTGATTAATAATGTTGACTAACGAGCATATAAAACAAAAACTTGTAGAAAAATTTGGAGACCAGGTGGGCAATTTCTCAGAGCCTTATGCGCTTTTGACGTTTGAGGCACCAAAGGAATTAAATCTCAAGGTGCTTAATTTTTTATATGATGACCCTGAATTAAAATTCAAATTTCTCACCACTTTGTGCGCTGTGCATTATCCCGAACAAAAAGGCAGAGAACTTGCCGTTGTTTATCATTTGCACAACCTTGAGGACAATGTCAGGCTGAGATTTAAAATTTTTACTGACATCAACCAGCCTGATGTTTATACTGCCACAGGTTTATTTTCTGCAGCGAATTGGCTTGAACGGGAATCTTATGATTTCTATGGGGTGAACTTTGTTGGCCACCCGAATTTGAAAAGAATACTCAACGTTGATGAGATGGATTACTTCCCGATGAGGAAGGAATATCCGCTTGAAGATTCAACACGAATTGACAAAGACGACGAAATGTTTGGCAGGGGTGGCACATTGGGATATGGAACCGAAAAAACAACTCACGGTACAATCGCAGAGGAGGAGAAAGATGATCAAGGGAAGCCGGTGTTGTAGGTGATAAATGAAAGATGAAGTGTACTAAAAGATAGTAGCGAATAGATAAAAGTTGATAAGAGATGTCGACCATCGCAGAACCACATATTAGATTACCAGAAGGAAGTATTGAAAAAACGACCACGACGTTAAACCTGGGTCCTACGCACCCGGCTACACACGGTGTGTTTCAGAATATCATTGAACTGGATGGGGAAAGGATTGTATCGGCAGAACAAACCATCGGTTATATACACCGGGCCTTTGAAAAAATTGCAGAACGGAGACCTCTCTACCAGATCACGCCACTCACCGACAGGCTTAATTACTGTTCGTCACCCATAAACAATATGGGCTGGCATACAACCTGCGAAAAATTATTGGGTATAAAGATTCCGAAGCGCGTTGATTATCTCCGGATCATTATCATGGAACTGGCAAGGATCGGTGACCATCTCATCTGTAACTCCATTGTTGGAGTTGATAGCGGAGCTTATACAGGATTTCTATATCTCATGCAATATCGTGAGCTGATCTATGAGATATGGGAAGAAGTTTGCGGCTCAAGGTTAACGACAAACATTGGTCGCATTGGTGGCTTTGAAAGAAATTTCAACGATATCGCTTTTCAAAAGCTTGACAAATTTTTGAAGGAATATCCGCGGGTGTTGAAGGAATTTGAGAACCTGTTTGTACGCAACCGCATTTTTATGGATCGAACAATTGGCGTGGGACCAATCAGTGCCGAAAGAGCATTGAACTATGGATTCACGGGTCCCAATCTTCGCGCTGCCGGTGTTGACTTTGATGTCCGTGTCCACAATCCATATTGCAGTTACGAAGATTTTGATTTTAAAGTTCCGGTCGGAACCACTGGTGATTGCTACGATAGATTTTTAGTTCGTGAAGAGGAAATGTGGCAATCATTGAGTCTTATCGAACAGGCCTATCAAAAAGTACAGGAATTTAAGGGTGCGGAAGCTGACGTGTATCACGCGGACGTACCTGAATATTATTTACCTCCAAAAGAAGATGTGTACACTAAGATGGAGGCGCTCATCTGGCATTTCAAGATCATCATGGGTGAAATTAATATGCCTGCCGGCGAAGTTTATCACTCTGTGGAAGGCGGAAATGGGGAGTTGGGATTTTATTTGATCAGTGACGGTGGACGATCGCCGTACCGCTTACATTTCCGGAGGCCCTGTTTTATTTATTACCAGGCGTTCGAGGAAATGGTTAAGGGTCAAATGTTGAGTGATGCTATTATATTAATGAGTAGTTTGAATCTGATCGCGGGAGAGATGGACTCATAAATTGCCGATTTTGATTGTAGATGTTAGATTTAAATCCGCAATCCAAAATCTAAAATCAAAAATTAATGGTGAAGTTTTCAGACGATAAATTAAAGCAGGTAGACGAACTGGTTTCGCACTACCCGGAAGGAAAGCAGAAAAGTGCAATTCTTCCGGTGCTTCATTTAGCGCAACAAGAATTTGGCGGTTGGCTGGACGTGCCCGTAATGGATTATGTAGCTTCTTTATTAAAGATAGAGCCGATCGAAGTATACGAAGTAGCCACTTTCTATAGCATGTACAATTTGAAACCGGTCGGCAGGTACATGTTCGAGGTTTGTCAAACCGGGCCGTGCATGATCAATGGAAGTGATGCTATTATTAAATATATAGGAGAAAAGTTGGGAATCAAACCCGGTGAAACTACAAAAGACGGGATGTTTACTCTAAAAACGGTTGAATGTTTAGGTGCGTGTGGATATGCTCCCATGATGCAGTTGGGAAAGACATACAGGGAGCATCTGACAAAAGAGAAAGTGGACCAGGTCATTGATGAATGCCGTAGCAATGCCGCAAAGAATAATTAAAATATGAAAAGTATTCTATCGCTTCTCGTTGTATTCAGTTTTGTTTTTGCGAATGCACAAACAGAAGAAGAAAAATTGACGACAACATTAAAGGAATTTCACCAGGCATTGGTAAGTAAGAACACGGTTTCTATCAATCAACAAACCGACAAGGCGCTGAGCTATGGACATAGTAATGGATGGGTGCAATCGAAAGCTGATGTTATAAAAGACCTTGAAACAGGGAAGATCGTCTATCACAGTTTTAAAGAGGATAGTTTGACGATAACGATCAATGAATCTATGGCCAACGCAAGGTTTGTCGCTGATGTGAATGCTACATTGAATGGCAATACTGTCAACACTCATTTGAAAGTGCTGGAGGTATGGGTAAAGAAAGGGAAGCGGTGGGTATTATTTGCAAGGCAGGGCGTGAAATAAGTTGAATATCGATTTTGACGTTTGAATAAATACAATGGGGAGAAAACTTTTATTAGACAAAGTTAATGTGGAAGGAATCCGGTATTATGACCGATACCGCGAACGTGGCGGGTATGCAGCAGTGGAGAAAGCGCTCCGGATGAGCCCTGACCAGGTCACGGAAGAAGTGAAGAAAAGTGGATTGCGCGGGCGGGGTGGGGCCGGTTTTCCAACGGGAATGAAATGGGGTTTTTTGGCAAAGCCTGAAGGAGTTCCCCGTTATCTCGTTTGCAATGCTGATGAGTCTGAGCCCGGAACTTTCAAGGATCGCTATTTGATGGAGTTCATTCCGCATTTACTGATCGAAGGATTGATCGTTTCTTCGTACGCAATTGGAAGTAATCGTACATATATATACATACGCGGCGAATTTGCCTGGATCGTTGATATTTTAAACCAGGCTATTGCTGAAGCAAAAAATAATGGCTGGCTTGGCAAAAATATTTTAGGAACCGGCTTTGATTGTGAGATCTATGTCCATCGTGGCGCCGGCGCTTATATCTGTGGCGAAGAAACTTCACTGATCGAATCGCTCGAGGGCAAGAGAGGCTATCCACGAATTAAGCCGCCATTCCCCGCTGTAAAGGGTTTATGGGATTGTCCCACTGTTGTCAATAATGTAGAGACACTTGCAGCAATTGTCCCGATCATCAACATCGGGGGCGAAGAGTATGCGAAAATCGGGATTGGGAAGTCTACCGGGACCAAGTTGGTCTCGGCTTGCGGTAATATAAAAAAGCCGGGCGTTTACGAGATCGAAATGAATATTTCAGTTGAAGAGTTTATTTATGGTGATGAATATTGCGGAGGCATTGCGAAGGGAAGAAGATTGAAAGCATGTATCCCCGGCGGATCATCGGTTCCCATTCTTCCTGCGAATCTTTTATTGAAAACAGCGAAGGGCGACACACGAATGATGACATATGAAAGTCTAGCCGACGGCGGTTTTCAAAAAGGGTCGATGATGGGAAGCGGCGGATTTATTGTGCTCGACGAAGACCAATGTGTAGTGAGGAATACATTGACTTTAGCAAGATTTTACCGTCACGAAAGTTGCGGGCAATGCTCACCCTGCAGGGAAGGCACCGGGTGGATGGAAAAAATTCTAAACAATATTGAATACGGAAAAGGCAAGATGAGCGATATCGATCTGCTTTGGGATATTCAAAGCAAGATCGAAGGCAATACCATTTGCCCGTTGGGTGATGCAGCAGCCTGGCCCGTCGCAGCCGCAATCAGACATTTCAGGGATGAGTTTGAATGGCATATATACAACCCTGACGAGGCACAAAGAAGAAATTACGGATTGGCGAACTATGCGAAGCCTTTGGAGGTGATGGCATAATGCAAAACCAGGTTGAAGGATGTGACGGCGTTTGTGAATAAATCCAGATACCAACGAATTCATTTTTCGATCTTTGACCAACTGCTAAGGAGTTCAACATCGATAGGTGGTAATGTCGGGATATCATGGAAGTGAATCGGTGCTAGTTGGATGATTGTTGAAAGAAGCAGAAGAGATTTCTAAAATCATTGCGGCAATCATTTTATCTGCCAGGTGATTTTACATTTTTACTTTTTCATTTTTCATATTGAATTTTAGAAATGCCTGAAGAAAAAAAATTATTCAAAGTAACAATCGACAACATCGCGATCGAAGTGGAGCCCGGAACAACCATTCTCCAGGCTGCGCGGAGAATTGGTGGTGATGTGGTACCTCCTGCGATGTGCTATTATAGCAAACTAAAGGGCACTGGCGGTAAATGCCGAACCTGTTTAGTTCGTGTGGCGGCAGGTTCAACTGCCGATCAGCGACCCATGCCAAAACTAGTGGCAAGCTGCCGAACGAATGTGATGGATGGAATGGTAGTAGAAAGCATGACCAATAATGCAGTGCTTGATGCCAGGAAGGCGGTGGTGGAATTTTTACTGATCAATCATCCTCTTGACTGCCCGGTTTGCGACCAGGCAGGCGAATGTGACTTGCAAGATCTCAGTTACGATCACGGTCGTGAAGGAACCAGGTACGAGTTCAAAAGGAGAACCTTCGAAAGACACAACCTTGGTCAGTACATACAACTACACATGACGAGATGCATTCTTTGCTTCCGTTGTGTGTACGCTGCTGATCAATTGACCAACAAAAGGGTGCATGGAATTTTAGATCGTGGCGACCATTCTGAAATTGCCACATACATCGAAAAATCGTTGGATAGTGATTTCATAGGTAACGTGATCGATGTTTGCCCTGTGGGTGCATTAACTGACAGGACATTCCGGTTCAAAAATCGTGTATGGTTTACTAAACCGGTTGATGCGCACCGCAATTGCCCGAAATGCAGCGGGAAAGTTCGTTTGTGGATGCGGGGTGATGAGGTTTTAAGAGTCACAGCAAGAAAGGACGAATGGGGTGAGGTGGAAGAGTTTATTTGCAATGAATGCAGGTTTGAAAAAAAGAAGGTCGCAGACTGGATCATTGAAGGGCCAACAGAAGTCGCCCGGCATTCAGTAATATCCGCGGGCCATTATGTGGGAGTCAAGAAGCCGCATGAGGCATTGCCAGAGGTAATGGGAGGAAGAAAACCAAAATTGGTTTTTGACATTCATACTGTGAGTGACGTGAATGAACCGGACGTTGATCTGAGTCTTCTTCCCGGCCCTGCGACAAGTGAAACTTTTGACGGGAAACCAGGTGCTTACGGAAATAATGTGACTGATGTCAAGGTTGGGAAGGGATCGAATAAGAAGGGAACAGATTCGACAAATCCGAATACGCCGTAAGAATGAATTTTCCTGGCATGTCCAACGAAGCGAGACAAGAATCCTCGCTACGCTCGGAATACAAGCAAATAAAATGAAATGATTCAATTACTCATGATAGATTGGTGGTTTATTTTAGAAAAATTCTTATTAGTAGGCTTTGTTGTGACGCTTGCGCTCATTGTAGCGATGTACACTACATATGCCGAAAGAAAGATCGCGGCATTTTTGCAAGACCGTCGTGGTCCAAACCGCGCCGGGCCGTTTGGTATTCTACAACCACTTGCTGACGGAGGCAAATTATTCTTTAAAGAAGAGATCATTCCTCTTGCCTCATCGAAATTCTTATTTATTCTTGGTCCCTCACTGGCTATGTTAACCGCAATGCTTACGAGCGCTGTCATTCCATGGGGAACTCCTCTCCAGATCGGAGGACGTGATGTGCCGTTCCAAATTGCTGATCTGAATATTGGTATCCTTTACATATTCGGTGTCGTAAGCCTCGGTGTTTATGGGATCATGATCGGGGGTTGGGCTTCCAACAATAAATTTTCATTGCTCGCTGCCGTTCGAGGTGCCTCGCAAATGATCTCATACGAACTGGCCATGGGCTTAGCCCTGATCGCTTTGCTGATGATGACGGGTTCTTTACAGATGAGCGTCATCGTTAACAACCAGGTTCAGCATGGGTGGCATGTTGTCTATCAACCCCTGGGATTCTTGATATTCTTCATTTGCGCATTGGCTGAGTGTAATCGCACACCATTTGACCTGGCAGAAGCAGAAAACGAATTGAATTTTGGTTACCACCAGGAATATTCATCTATGAAGCTTGGCCTGTATTTATTTGCCGAGTATGTCAATATGTTTATCAGCGGTGCGGTGATGTCGACATTATTTTTTGGAGGCTATGACATCCCGTTCGTGAATGAAGCGGGTTGGGGTCTGTCTCCAAATCTCCTGGCGATTATTGGATTCGCTGTGCTGCTCGCTAAATCATTTTTCTTTTTGTTTGTATTCATCTGGATACGCTGGACCATTCCACGTTTCCGGTACGATCAGCTGATGAATTTAGGGTGGAAGAAATTGATCCCGCTTGCATTGATCAACATGATCGTCACAGCGGTGGTGATGTTGCTGAGGAAGTGAGGATCAGGAATGAATAATGAGTAATGAGTCGCGGCGCGTTCGAATTGTATAATATCAGGAATTGGTCCGGGGAAGCAGGATGTCGATAGCAACAGGCCTTGAGAGTTGGGAAGAAATAAGGAATAAATGGAACTCCGGAGGAGTTCAATGTGATGAATAGAATTGGTGTTGCTCAAGAGTGCGACGCAAGAGAAGCTAAATAGACTTGTTTAGTTGGGTACATAAAATATATTTGCGAAATTTTTAAAGAACAATAGTCATAGTTCAATGCAATTAACACAAAGAGCAAAGCCGGTGGATCGGAGGCCAATGAGTCAGTGGGAAAAATTGTATTTGCCTGCTGTGTTGAAAGGGATGTTTATCACGCTGAGTCACTTTTTCAAAAAGAAGGCAACGATCCAATACCCTGAACAAAAACGAAGCTTTTCAAAAGTATTTCGGGGGTTGCAGATATTGAATCGCGATGAGGAAGGGCGTGAGCGCTGCACTGCTTGTGGTCTATGCGCTGTAGCATGCCCCGCCGAAGCAATAACCATGGAAGCTGCGGAGAGACAGCCGGGAGAAGAGCATTTATACCGGGAAGAAAAATATGCGGCGAAATATGAGATCAATATGCTTCGTTGCATTTTTTGCGGATTTTGTGAAGAGGCCTGCCCGAAGGACGCGATCTATCTGTCCGAAACCTTTACGCCTTCAAATTATTCAAGAGCAGGATTCATTTATAAGAAAGAAGATCTGTTGATACCGGATCCAAAAGAAGATCCTGAAGGTTATCAAAAAGCGTTGGGGAGCAGGGCCCAAAAAAATAATAATTAATAATTACCTGCCCGCCGGCAGCCGGTTAATAACAATTGCTGAGAGAAATGACGATTACACAAATATTATTCTGGGCTTTATCTGCATTGACTGTCTTTAGTGCATTGATGGTCGTCGTCAGTAAGAACCCCGTTCATAGTGTGCTTTGGCTCATCTTTACTTTTTTTTGTATCTCGGGGCATTATATTTTACTAAATGCCCAGTTTCTTTTCATTGTAAATATTATTGTTTATGCAGGGGCGATCATGGTGCTGTTCTTATTTGTCATCATGTTGATGAACCTGAATGAAAGCTCCGAACCGAAAAAGAATCGCTGGCTTAGAATGGCAGGCGTCGTGGCTGGGGGATGCCTGCTGCTCGTCTTTGTTGCGGCCTTGAAAAATATTGATATAAAAAAACAAATAGCTGAAACAAATACGGGTGATATTGGATTGATACAAAATCTTGGACAGGCTTTGTTCAACGAGTACGTCATTCCATTTGAAATAAGTAGCATTTTATTTTTAAGCGCAATGGTGGGGACGGTGGTAATCGGGAAAAAGGACTAGAAACAAGAAGCGAGCATGCCTATAAACTATTATATATTCCTGTCGATCGCTTTGTTTGTGATCGGAATTATCGGGGTGCTGACGCGCCGTAATGCAATCATCATTTTTATGTGCATTGAACTTATGCTGAATGCAGTGAATTTAATGCTGGTAGCTTTTTCGAAAATGCATCACCTGGCAAACGTCGCTAAAGATGCAAGTGCGGGAATAGACGGGCAACTTTTTGTTTTCTTTATCATGGTGGTGGCTGCGGCCGAGGTAAGTGTGGGCCTGGCCATCATTGTCATGATGTACAGGAACATTCATTCGGTCGATGTAAACTTTTTGAACAGGTTGAAACATTAATATGAAGACCATTTTACTTCTTATTGTATTACTTCCCTTCGCAGGATTTCTTATTAATGGATTGGGCCGAAAACTTTTAGGTAAGGGTTATATCGCCTTTAACGCGTGTGGTCAAATACTTGCTTCATTTGTTTTAAGTGTAGTGGTTTTTATGACTGTCAGGGAAACCGGCGGGCAGGTTGTAAATTATTTTGATTTCATTTCAGTTGCTTCATTAAAAGTTCCGTTTGCATTCCAGGTGGATCAACTGTCATCGATATTTTTATTGATCATTACCGGTGTGGGTTTTTTGATTCATGTTTACTCAGCTTCTTACATGAAAGAGGAAAGCAACGAGCATTATGGCCGTTATTTTTCCTACCTCAATCTTTTTATTTTTTCGATGTTGTTGCTGGTCCTTGGAGCCAACTATATCATCATGTTCATCGGTTGGGAAGGTGTGGGCCTTTGCTCTTATTTGCTCATTGGTTATTGGTTCAGGAACACAGAATATAATGAAGCGGCCAACAAAGCATTTATCATGAACCGGATCGGTGATCTTGGTTTTTTGATCGCTATCTTCTGGATCCTTGCGAAAGTGGGAAATGCAAATTTTACAGATGTATTTGCGAGTGTCAACAAATTCAGTCCTTCTGAAATAACGATCGTTACACTATTGCTCTTTGTAGGTGCAACCGGCAAGAGCGCACAAATTCCATTGTACACCTGGCTACCTGATGCCATGGCCGGTCCTACGCCGGTTTCCGCGCTGATCCACGCGGCGACAATGGTGACGGCAGGTATATACATGGTCGCGCGGAGTAACGCCTTGTACTCTCTGTCAGAATTATCGATGAACGTCGTTGCTATCGTTGGTTTAGCTACATCTATTCTGGCGGCCACGATCGCCCTAAAACAAAATGATATTAAAAAAGTACTGGCATATTCTACGGTCAGCCAGCTTGGTTATATGTTCCTGGCGCTTGGTGTAGGCGCATATTCTACAGGCGTATTTCATGTCATGACACATGCGTTTTTCAAGGCTCTTC